>Ga0209479_1000602_pt1 | contig 53104 bp, 45 predicted proteins | sample DewCreD2012metaG_2_FD_184112 | JGI IMG/M metagenome (GOLD analysis project Ga0209479, IMG submission 184112) | Hot spring sediment bacterial and archeal communities from British Columbia, Canada, to study Microbial Dark Matter (Phase II) - Dewar... ...
CGTCGAACACGAAGGTGTTCCACAACACGGTGTATTCGGATGGGTATGGGAGTGCGACGATGGGAGTGCCGGTGCGAGTGGATGGGAGCACGGTAGGGATGAGTTTGAACAACAACATTTTCTACGTTGGTGGTGGCCAGAGTGCGGTGATGGACATGCAGGCGACGGGGGCGTTTGCGTCGCTTGATTACAATACGGTGTACACGCCGGGGAGTGTGATTGGGTACTGGGGCACGACCGGTGTGATGAAGGGAGGTAGTGGCGCAGAGCTCTCGGCGTGGCGGACGACGAGTGGTCGGAGCCAGAACAGTCAGTTTGCACCGATCGTGTTTGCGAACGTCAGCAGTGGGGATTTGTCGTTGACGCAGGTGGATAGTCGGTTGTACGGGTTGGGTTCGACGTCGAACGGGACGTACAACATGGGATTGCGCAATGATGTGCCGGACGACATTTTGGGGAACACGCGGAATCGGAGTGAGGTGTACAATGGAGCGCACCAGATTATTCCGGTGATATCGTTCAATCCGCCGCCGCCGTCGCAGGTGGTAGGTTGTCAAGGGACGACGCTGACGATCAGCGGGAATGCGCAGGTGACGTATGGGGCGCAGCTATCGTACCAGTGGTTGCGGAACGGAGCACCGCTGATCGAGGGAGTCAACGGGTACAGTGGGACGCGGAGCGGTGTGTTGGTGATATCGAACACGGTGCAGTCGTTGCACGAGGGTGACTATGTGTTGTACGTGACGGCGACGGGTGGAGCCGATCCGCTGGCAAGTCCGGTGATAGCGGTACGGGTGAATGCGCCGATCCAGATCGTGCAGCAGCCGTCGAGCCGGATATTGTGTCGAGGTCAGGAGACGGCGTTGTCGGTGATCGCCAATGGGACGGTGTTGGGGTATCAGTGGCAGAAGGATGGTCGAGCGATTAGCGGTGCGACCAATCCGATTTTGGTGATCCCGAACGTGGACGAGGCCAGTTCGGGACGGTACACGTGTGTGTTGTACGGGACGTGTGGGACGAATCAGGTGGTGACGCAGGAGGCGGTGGTGTACATCGCGCCGCAGACGTTGATCGCGCGGCAGCCGGAGCGAGTGGCGGTGGCGATCGGAGGGACGGCGCGGTTGGAGGTCGAGCCGGTATCGGCGCAGATTCCTGGGTACAGTCCGCAGTACCAGTGGTATCGTGGGAGTGTGGCGTTGCGCGATGATGGACGGATAACGGGGACGACGACCAGTGAGTTGACGATCCGGAACGTACGTCAAAGCGACATTGGGGAGGATTACTACTGTGTGGTGACGGGTTTGTGTGGGACGGAGACGTCGAACCAGGCGGGGTTGTACGTTGGGCAGGTGACGATTGAGCAGGCGCCGCAGGATGTGCGGGTGTGTAGTGGGCAGGATGCGGTGTTGCGGGTGCAGGCGAGTTCGAACATACCGAATGCGGTGTACAGTTACCAGTGGTCCAAGGATGGGCAGGCGCTCAGTGAGGGTGGTCGGTACCAGGGGGTGACGACGAGTGTGTTGCGGATCGTTGGTGCGACGGCATCGGAGGCAGGGCAGTACACGGTGGAGGTGGTCGCCACGCCGGGCGGAGCGGTCGCCAGTGCGAGTGCGACGGTGTCGGTGGATGCGCCGCCGGTGGTGACCAGTGAGCCGGCTGATGTGGCGGTGTGCGAGGGGAGCCGTGCGCAGATGAGCGTTGTTGCCAGTGGAGGCGGGTTGATGTATCAGTGGTATGCGTCGGGAGCGCCGATCCCTGGAGCGACGGATGCGACGGTAGAGCAAGAGGTGGTGGCGGCGATGGATGGGCTGCACGTGTGGTGTGTAGTGCGGAACGATTGTGGGGAGGTGACGACGCGGCAGGCGGTGGTGACGGTCAAGCGGAAGCCGCAGATTGTCGAGCAGCCGCAGGGAGGGGAGGTCAGTCGAGGAGGCGCTATTGAGCTTCGGGTAGTGGCGCAAGGGGAGAACGTGCGGTATCAGTGGAAGAAGGACGGGCAGGCGATTCCGGGCGCGACGGGTTCGGTGTATCGGATTGAGAACTTCAGCGCCAGTGATGCGGGGCAGTACATGGTGGAGGTGAGCAACGACTGTGGGGTGGTCAGTTCGAGTGATGTGACGGTGGTGTTGTCGTCGGTCGAGGAGGAGGCAAGGGTAGCCGGGTATGGCGTGTTGGTGCAGCCGCAGCCTGCCAGTGAGCGTGTGGAGGTTGTGGTGAGCAGTCCGGCGGGAGCGATGGTGACGGTGGAGGTTGTGGATTTGAGCGGACGGGTCGTTGGTCAGTTGTGGCAAGGAGTAGTCGAGGGTACGAGTCAGCGCGTGGAGGCAGATTGCAGCCAGTTTGCCTCGGGCGTCTATCGCTGCGTGCTGCGCTCTGGCCGCTACCGCGTCTCTGCGCCTCTCGTCATCGTGCGGTAACGCAAAGAAACGAAAGGTTCCTTACACGCACAACGCGGTGGGAAGCACATGCTTCCTGCCGCGTTGTTTTTGGTGCTGTTACGTGAACGCAAAAAAAATTTTGTTCATACGGCATTTGTTGTTATTTTTGGTGCAGCTCTCCGCGTGGTAAAAGGCAGCACACTCTGTGCCGTGTGCTAATCCAAGCTTCGTGGAGGCAATCAGTGGTGATTTTCCGTGCGTGTGAGGAACCATGAAAACTGCACATTCTTTCCGCTCCCTTAGTGTGCATGCTCGCTCCACTCAGCGGCGGACACGCACGCATTCCCCTCGATTCCATCCTTTTCATCTGGCAATTATCCCCTCTTCGTTGTCTTGTTCAACTATTGTTGGATGTACCATGAATCGCGTTGTTTCGTTTGCTGCTTCTCGAGTAGCATGGTTTGGTCGCGCACTGGCAGTGTGCGCAGTGATGTTGGTGGCGATGTCGCTTGATGTGAATGCGCAGATTTGGAATTGGGCACGCGGTGCTGGCGGCCAATCCACTTCAACTGACTACTACGTCTATGGCTACCGCAGCACCGTGGACAACAACGGGAATGTTTACGTGACGGGCTACTTCTACTACTACGCGACGTTCGGCACGACGACGATCTACGCGTACGGCGGCGGTGCGAACTACGACATGTTTGTTGCGAAATATGACGCCAGCGGTAATCTCCAGTGGGTCCGTAGTGGCGGCGGTACAAGCACAGAGTATGGCTACGGGATTGACGTTGACAACAATGGCAACGTCTATGTCGCAGGGTACTACTACAGTAATCCTGCGTATTTCGGAAGTTGGTCGCTTGCTACCCAAACAACACCGGATGTCTTCATCGTCAAGTACGATGCAAACGGAAACGTGCAGTGGGCTGCACGGCAAGCTGGACCGAGCACCGATATCCTTTACAACCTCGCAGTGAACAAGCAAACGGGTGATTGCTACATTGCCGGATACTTTTCCAGCTCCACATACTACTTCTCCGCAGGCTCGTCGTCCTACACGACACTTTCTGCCTTTGGTGGGACAGATGGGTTCGTAGCCAAGTACAACACCAATGGTGTTTTCCAGTGGGCTCGAGCAATCGGAGGAAGTAGCACAGAGTACACATACGGTGTTGGGGTTGATGGGAATGGGAACGTTTATGCCACAGGGATGACGTACAGCTACCCCTGCTACTTCGGCTCGACAAGCTATTTACTGTATTATTCGTACTCAACTCCCGAGACATGGCTGTGCAAGTTTGATGCAAACGGCAACTACGTCTGGGCAACGTGGGGAATAACGGGAAGCAGCTATGAATGGACAATGGATTTAGCAGTGAATAGCGCAGGGGACATTGCCATTGGTGGCTACTTCTATGGTACGGCATATGGCGGAAATAGCCAAACAATATCCTCGGGTGATACCTACTACGATGGCTTCGTCGTCAAGTTCAATACCAATGGCGTGGTTCAGTGGGCACGGAACTTCGGAACGACAAACTGCCATGAGTATGCACAAGGAGTCGGAATTGACAATGGTGGGAGCGTCTATCTGGGCGGCTACACGTACCCATACTCAACGGTGAATTGGACGTTTGGCACTACGACATTTTCCTACACCTCGTACCAGTACCAATGCTGGGTTGCAGTATGGAGAACAAATGGTCAGCCGCTTGGCGGCCTTGCTGCTACTGGGACGAGTACTCAAGTTGCCTACGATATTGGTGTTAGCCCTTCACGGAAGGAAGGGGCAATTACAGGCTACTACTACAGCAACCCAATGACGTTTGGCTCCGGATCGGGTGCGCCTCAGCTGTACAATTACATCGGCTATCCCGCAATGTTCGTTGGGAAATTCGCTGTGCCGCTCGACTACGATCTCGGTTTGACCGCTGTTGCAAGTCCAGTTGCACCATTTGCGGCAGGTTCCCAGAACATTAGCGTTACGCTCCGGAACTTCGGTGCGCAAACGATCACCTCTGCACAGATTTTCTGGTCTATCAATGGTGTATCTCAAACGCCGATCAACTGGACTGGGTCGCTCAGTACCAACCAGAGTACGGCGGTCAACCTCGGTAGTGCGAACTTTGCGGTGGGGACAATCACCACTATTAGCGCGACGGTTTGCTGTCCGAACGGACAGACCGATGAGAACGCAGTGAACAACACCATCACCGCTCAGCTTGCTCCAGGATTGAGCGGGACGTACACAATCGGTGGTACGAGCCCGGATTTTACCGATGTCGTCAGTGCTGCAAACGCGTTGCGTCTTGGCGGCACATTAGGCGCGGTGACATTCAACATCCGTCCGGGGACGTACAGTGGGCATGTGTTCATCGCCAATCCGCCGGGGAACCAGCAGTCGCGACCGATTGTGTTTCAGTCGGAGAACGGGAATGCGGCGTCGGTGATCATTGTGCACAACGGCGGGACGACGCAAGCGGCGCCGCTCAACGAGACGGGCGTCACAGGAGGTGAGCCGACGGTACGGTTGCTCAATGCTGACTGGGTGACGTTCAAGAACGTGACGGTGCAGGCGACGGGGACGGGAGGCTCGAACTGGGCGGTGTGTGCGGAGCTGATGGGCAACAGCAACAGTGACGGTTGCGATGGGGTGACGTTCGACGGGGTGGTGTTCAGCGGGCGTGTGTCGAGTTCGTTTGTGTACAACGACATATTGTTGCTGTCGAACTCTGCGTACCACACGGGTTTGGTGGTGAAGAGCTGTACGTTTCAGAACGGGAGTGCGTCGTTGTACGTATGGCGGACGACGACGCCGTTCATGGGTGGGCATCAGTACGTGGACAACACGTTTACGAACTTTTACGCGGGTGCGATTTTTTCGAACGTGACCGACGGGTTGGTGATACGTCGGAACGTGATCAGCAGTAGTTCGAGTGGGATTAGTGCGGGTGTGAACATTGCCAACAACAGTGGAGATTTTCGTTTTGAGAAGAACCGGATCAACTTGACAGGAGGTCAGAGCACGCAGGCGCCGGGGTTGTTGTTGCAGGCGCGGTCGTCGAGCAATCCTGGAGCGCCGTTGGTGGCGAACAATTTCATTCGGGTCAGTGGCGCGCTGTGGGGGATACGGTGTGCCAGTACGTCGAACACGAAGGTGTTCCACAACACGGTGTATTCGGATGGGTGGAGTGTGGCCACGCAAGGTGTTCCGGTGCGAGTGGATGGGAGCACGGTAGGGATGAGTTTGAACAACAACATTTTCTACGCTGCCAGTGGTCAGAGTGCAGCGATGGACATGCAGGCGACGGGAGCGTTTGCGTCGCTTGATTACAACACGGTGTATGCGGCTGGGAGTGTGATTGGGTACTGGGGCACGACCGGTGTGATGAAGGGAGGTAGTGGCAATGAGCTCTCGGCGTGGCGGACGACGAGTGGTCGGAGCCAGAACAGTCAGTTTGCGCCGATCGTGTTTGCCAATGTGGGTGCGGGAGATTTGTCGTTGACGCAGGTGGATAGTCGGTTGTACGGGTTGGGTTCGACGTCGAACGGGACGTACAACATGGGATTGCGGAACGATGTACCGGACGACATTTTTGGGAACACGCGGAATCGGAGTGAGGTGTACAACGGAGCGCACCAGATTATTCCGGTGATAACGTTCAATCCGCCGCCGCCGTCGCAGGTGGTAGGTTGTCAAGGGACGACGCTGACGATCAGCGGGAATGCGCAGGTGACGTATGGGGCGCAGCTATCGTACCAGTGGTTGCGGAACGGAGCACCGCTGATCGAGGGAGTCAACGGGTACAGTGGGACGCGGAGCGGTGTGTTGGTGATATCGAACACGGTGCAGTCGTTGCACGAGGGTGACTATGTGTTGTACGTGACGGCGACGGGTGGAGCCGATCCGCTGGCAAGTCCGGTGATAGCGGTACGGGTGAATGCGCCGATCCAGATCGTGCAGCAGCCGTCGAGCCGGATATTGTGTCGAGGTCAGGAGACGGCGTTGTCGGTGATCGCCAATGGGACGGTGTTGGGGTATCAGTGGCAGAAGGATGGTCGAGCGATTAGCGGTGCGACCAATCCGATTTTGGTGATCCCGAACGTGGACGAGGCCAGTTCGGGACGGTACACGTGTGTGTTGTACGGGACGTGTGGGACGAATCAGGTGGTGACGCAGGAGGCGGTGGTGTACATCGCGCCGCAGACGTTGATCGCGCGGCAGCCGGAGCGAGTGGCGGTGGCGATCGGAGGGACGGCGCGGTTGGAGGTCGAGCCGGTATCGGCGCAGATTCCTGGGTACAGTCCGCAGTACCAGTGGTATCGTGGGAGTGTGGCGTTGCGCGATGATGGACGGATAACGGGGACGACGACCAGTGAGTTGACGATCCGGAACGTACGTCAAAGCGACATTGGGGAGGATTACTACTGTGTGGTGACGGGTTTGTGTGGGACGGAGACGTCGAACCAGGCGGGGTTGTACGTTGGGCAGGTGACGATTGAGCAGGCGCCGCAGGATGTGCGGGTGTGTAGTGGGCAGGATGCGGTGTTGCGGGTGCAGGCGAGTTCGAACATACCGAATGCGGTGTACAGTTACCAGTGGTCCAAGGATGGGCAGGCGCTCAGTGAGGGTGGTCGGTACCAGGGGGTGACGACGAGTGTGTTGCGGATCGTTGGTGCGACGGCATCGGAGGCAGGGCAGTACACGGTGGAGGTGGTCGCCACGCCGGGCGGAGCGGTCGCCAGTGCGAGTGCGACGGTGTCGGTGGATGCGCCGCCGGTGGTGACCAGTGAGCCGGCTGATGTGGCGGTGTGCGAGGGGAGCCGTGCGCAGATGAGCGTTGTTGCCAGTGGAGGCGGGTTGATGTATCAGTGGTATGCGTCGGGAGCGCCGATCCCTGGAGCGACGGATGCGACGGTAGAGCAAGAGGTGGTGGCGGCGATGGATGGGCTGCACGTGTGGTGTGTAGTGCGGAACGATTGTGGGGAGGTGACGACGCGGCAGGCGGTGGTGACGGTCAAGCGGAAGCCGCAGATTGTCGAGCAGCCGCAGGGAGGGGAGGTCAGTCGAGGAGGCGCTATTGAGCTTCGGGTAGTGGCGCAAGGGGAGAACGTGCGGTATCAGTGGAAGAAGGACGGGCAGGCGATTCCGGGCGCGACGGGTTCGGTGTATCGGATTGAGAACTTCAGCGCCAGTGATGCGGGGCAGTACATGGTGGAGGTGAGCAACGACTGTGGGGTGGTCAGTTCGAGTGATGTGACGGTGGTGTTGTCGTCGGTCGAGGAGGAGGCAAGGGTAGCCGGGTATGGCGTGTTGGTGCAGCCGCAGCCTGCCAGTGAGCGTGTGGAGGTTGTGGTGAGCAGTCCGGCGGGAGCGATGGTGACGGTGGAGGTTGTGGATTTGAGCGGACGGGTCGTTGGTCAGTTGTGGCAAGGAGTAGTCGAGGGTACGAGTCAGCGCGTGGAGGCAGATTGCAGCCAGTTTGCCTCGGGCGTCTATCGCTGCGTGCTGCGCTCTGGCCGCTACCGCGTCTCTGCGCCTCTCGTCATCGTGCGGTAACGAGTGTTGTAGAGTGCATAGCATATGCGGCAGCGGAGGGCTCTTCCATCCCTCCGCTGCAGTTTTTCGAGCAGCAAAAAAGTTGTTTGGTTTTTACCAGACGTTGTTGTATTTTCGAAACGAGCGACAGAACGATGCTCTGGCATGTAGTTGTGCGAGAGCGAGCAAAGCAGATGCTGCGCTACTCGTGGACGATGAGTTCCCCAGCTCTGCTTGTTTGTCGAGGGCAGAGGCACTATTTTTGCCGCGCCCGAACGCAAGGAAAAATTGTTCCATCATGTTTCACCATTTTCAGGAGTGTATCATGAAACGCTTTCGTTCCTTGGTCGGCGCAGTGTCTGCCGCAGCAGTTGCTGGCATTGCATGCGCTGGGTTGTTCCTTGCGATGCTTAGTCCAGCCATCGCGGAGGAATACACTGTCAAAATTGACCAAGCCCCCCAAGATGCGACGGTCTGTGAAGGACAAACGGTGACGTTGACCGTCCAGGCCTCAACGAACTTCCCCAATCCGCAGTACACTTTCCAATGGCTGAATGCGCAGGGCAATCCGATCTCGGATGGTGGCAAGTATAGCGGTGCAACGACAAATACGCTCACGATTACGAACATTACACAAAATGAAGCTGGCCAATACACGGTCGTCGTAGGTGTCAGCAACGGCCAAGTGCGTCCAGCAACAGCAATCGCACGCGTAACGGTCGTTCCAGGTCCAACGGTGACGCAGCAACCGCAAGATGTTACCGTCTGTGACGGTCAGATCGCCGCAATGTCCGTTCAGGTAAGTGGTGGTCTCAACGTTCGCTATCAATGGTACGCGAATAGTGTCCCAGTTCCAGGGGCAACCAGCTCAAGCATCTCGCAAACTGCAACCGCTCAAATGAACGGATTGCAAGTGTACTGCAAGATCATCAGCGATTGCGGAGAGGTCAGCAGCGATACAGCGATGGTGACAGTCGAGACTGCGCCAACGATCACCCAACAGCCGCAAGGCGGTACAGCAGCAATTGGTCGGTCGTACCAAATCAGCGTCCAAGCCACTGGTACTGCGCCACTGCAATATCAATGGTTCAAAGACGGCCAAGCGATCACCGGCGCTACTTCAAGCACCTACACCATCACGAACGTTACGCAGAATGACGCAGGTCGGTATAAAGTTGTCGTGACGAACCGCTGCGGTACGGCAGAATCTCAAGAGGTGCAGGTGCAGGCAGCATCGGTGGAAGATGAAGCAATTGCAGCAGGCTTCCGGCTTAGTGTCGCACCGACACCAGCAAATAGCACAGTGACTGTACTGGTGACATCTCCAGTTGCTGCTTCTGCAACAGTAGAAGTGATAGATCTCAGCGGCCGTACGGTCGGCACAATCTGGAATGGCATGCTGAGCGGCGGTGAGCAAAAGTTCGAGGCCAGCGTAGCAGGTATGGCGCCTGGCGCATATCGCTGCGTTCTCCGCAGTGGAATGTATCGTCTCTCGACGCCGCTGATCATCGTGCGCTAAAAAGAGGCGTAGTCAGTGTTACGGCGGGAGCACATGGTCTTGTGCTCCCGCCGTTTGCTTTATGGTAGCGTGATTGAACCGAGTGTTGCCTGCTTGTGGGCACCAGTGACCGAAGGAAGGTTCGATGGTAGCTCTCCCAATGTTCGATACGCCAGATAGGCCATCAGCACTGCTTCCTTTGCAGTGTCGGGGATTCCGGTTCGATCGGCAAAGTGGATGATACGACTTGAGGGAAGCTCGCTCTGGAGCATTGCAAGAAGTGTTGCATTCTTTGCACCACCACCGGAGACTACGATACAAGCATTCACGTTTCCGAAACGCCGAATATTTTCGGCAATGCTCCATGCAGTAAATGCTGTCAACGTTGCGATGATGTCCTCTGCAGGGAGCATCGGGTGCAGAAATGGTGCGAGCAGCTCGTCAAGCAATGCAGCGGAAAAAATCTCCCGCCCAGCTGACTTCGGCGGTGGAGCGGTGATAAACGGGATTGTGGTGAGCTGCTCAAAGAGTGCAGGAATCGGCTTTCCAGCAGCGGCTGTTCTGCCGCGATCATCGTAGCGCAAACCCCAGAAGCGGTGCATGGCACGGTCAATCCAAACGTTCCCTGGTCCTGTATCGAATGCGGTGATTTCCTCACGACTGCACCCCGGGGGCAGAAGAGTGATGTTGGCGATACCACCAATGTTGAGTGCGATAGTGTACTCATGCATGCTTCGGAGAAGCTCCCAGTCAAGGATTGGTACGAGCGGCGCGCCCTCTCCTCCGAGCGCGACATCTGCTGCGCGAACGTTTGAAACGATCGGTATACCGAACCGTTGCGCGAGTATTGCCGGCTCGGCAAGCTGGAACGTTGTGCGGCATTCGACGCCGTAGCGCACATGAGGCGTCGGGGCATGCCAGAGCGTTTGACCGTGGATCCCGATGGCTTCTGGGTGTTGCTGTGCATCTGCGATTGCGCGTGCAAGAGCATCAGCATACACCTGCATTAGCATACAGGCCAGATCCGATAGCTCTGCGATGGAGATTGGGCGCTCGATTGCTGCCTCTAATGCTGATCGGATCTCGCGAGAGAACGCAACGTTTGCGAAGCCGAGAAGCTCAAGATGTGCGCGCTCGTTCCGCTGCGTGATGCGTACGATTGCAGCATCAACGCCGTCGAGTGATGTTCCGCTCATTGCTCCAGCAATGCAGCGCGGCTTGGAGAGCCATTCGGGCGGTGAGATCATTGCAGAACAGTAGCTTTGCCAACGTCGAGCAAAATTAGAGCCGTACACCGACGGAGTCAAGGAGCAGTAATGAGTCAACTCCATGCATTGCTTTCGGCATTCGATCGTGCTACGTTCGGAGCGATCAACGGTGGTATGTCGAATCCGCTTTTGGATTGGATAATGCCGCACGTTACTTCGCTCCACTGGTGGTTGCCATTCTTTGTGGTCGGGCTCGGCTGGCTGCTCCTGCGTGGTGGACGCCATGGTCGGTGGTGTGCTGCCATGGTTGTTCTTACAGTCGGTGTTGCTGATCTTGCAACAAACCGTGTGATCAAACCCCTTGTCGGCCGCGTTCGGCCATGCACGGCGCTGCCGACCGTCGTACTCCGCATCCCGTGTCCCGAGGGACCCTCGTTCCCCTCATCACATGCAGTGAACATGGCAGCGCTCGCAACGGTGCTCACGTTGAGCTATCGTCGGTGGTGGTGGGTGTGGTGGAGCGCGGCGCTCGTCGTTGGATTGTCCCGAGTGTACGTCGGGGTGCACTATCCCAGCGACGTTCTCGCCGGTTGGGGCATCGGAGCGTTGATTGCTCTTCTCCTTGAGAAGGTTCGACAAAAAAGCGCCGCCTTCATACGAAGGCGACGCCTGCGGTGGTGGTGATGTCGCCCCTACATGTGTAGGAGCTAGGGAGTGCCCCCTGTTCCATCCCCGCGCCCACATGGGCGCAAAGAGAAGCGCAACTTCCCTGCCATCGGCAGTTGGTGATGGAAGCTGCGCCTGTGTGAGGGTACCATGAAACGCGCATGCCAGAAGACGAGCAAAGTGCGCGAACATTTGATGACACGAAAAAATTTTTCGTGGCAATAATCGGACGCAATGTTCGCCATAGTAACCAGTGCCACGTTTGCCTACCTCTGCGTATGCCCGATCTTGCCCAGCTGAAGCAGAAATACCGCAATCGCGATCGTGTCGTGCATGCGATTGCATGCGACGGTACCATTCGCGCTTCTGTAGTTGTCTCGACGGTTACTGCCCAGGAAGCCCAGCGCCGCCACAGTTTAGAGCCGGTTGGCGCAGTGCTGCTTGCACGTGCGCTCTCGGCTGCATCGGCGATGGCCTCATTCCTCAAAGGCGAAGAGCGAATTATCGTCGAAGCAAAAGGGAGCGGCTTTATCCGAACAGTCTATGCTGAAGCTCTCCAGCTGGGCGAGGTGCGCGGCTTTGTCGAGTACAACGCAAACGTCAATGGGAAAAGCTCTCCACTCGGTAAGGGTGTGCTCCAAATTCGGAAAATTCTCTACAACAAAGCCGAGCCAATCACCGGGATCGTCGAATTGCAGGCAGGCAACCTCACGACCGATCTGGCGCATTATTTTTGGCAGTCCGAGCAAATCCCAACCGGTGTTCGGCTCGATGTGACGCTCGGAGATGATGGGAAGATCGAATGCTCGGCCGGGATCATCGTTCAGGCTCTCCCGGGAGCTGACCAAGTGCAGCTTCGCCGCATCTACCAGTTTCTCGATAGCATTGGGTCACTCTGCGAACTTGTGCGCACAGGCTACAATGCCGAAGAAATTGCTCGCCAGACACTGCCAGCAGACATTACGCTTTTTAGCTCAACACCAGTGGACTTTTTCTGCCGCTGCACAAAGGAGCGATTCAAGGAATTGCTCCTCGGAATCGGAGAAGAGGAACTCGTCCACATGCGCCAGGCAGGGCAGAACGAGCTTGTTTGCCAATATTGCGGCGCTCGGTATTACCTGACTAGCGAGGATTTCGACGAGCTGCTCGAGCAGCTTCGAGCCTCACGGAACTAAAGCGAGAAGTTGTTCCGAAACTTGCCGAAAAACCCTGTCTCCTTGCTTTCCTTGCGCCGACGCTTGGGCGCGATGTTCTCACTTTCGGCAAGTTCTCGCAATAGCTCACGCTCCCGCTGGGTTACTTTGGTGGGAACGTAAATGTTGACTGTGACAAGCTGATCGCCGCGCTCGCCTGTTTCCATCCGCGGCAGACCCTTCCCACGCATGCGGAGAATCGTTCCGGGCTGCGTGCCGGGTTTGATTTGCAACAGTGCGGTACCATCAATGGTTGGTACTTCTACTTCGCCACCGAGCACCGCATCCGGGAACGAAATCGTCAAGTGGTAATGGAGGTGGTTGCCTTGGCGGGTGAAGTAGGGATGCTCGATTTCTTCGATGATGATGACAAGATCGCCGGGCGGCCCGCCTTGCCGTCCGGCATGGCCTTTCCCTCGAAGCGTAAGCTGCATGCCCGCGTATACACCTGCTGGGATGGAAACCTTAATGGTGTCTTCGCCCAGGATTCGACCTTCGCCTTTGCAAGCTGGGCATGGGTCAGTCAAAATCGTCCCCGTGCCGTTGCAGCTTGGGCACGTTGTGATGTTGACAAATTGCCCGAACATGGAACGGCTCACTTGGCTGATTTGCCCGGTCCCGTTGCAACGCGGGCAGGTCGTAAAACCGCTCGATCCGCTTCGGGAGCCGCTTCCGTTGCAGGTGCTGCACGTCAGGTAGCGCTTGACGCGGATGGTTTTTTCTACGCCGCTTGCAATTTCTTCGAGCCGTAAAGGAAGTTGCACTCGCAAATCAGCGCCACGTTCGCCCTGTGGTTTGGGCTGGCGTGCAGTGTGCCGTCGGCTGCTTTGCCCTCCGAAGAGGTCTTCAAAAAATGAGCTGCCGAAGATGTCACCGAACGCACTGAAGATGTCCTCCATCGAGCTGTATTGATGGAAGTCTTGCCCAGCGCGTATCCCTTCGTGTCCGAACTGATCATAGCGTCGGCGTTTTTCTTCGTCGCTGAGCACTTCGTAGGCTTCGGTGATTTCCTTGAAGCGTTCTTCCGCCTCCTTATTGCCCGGATTGCGGTCCGGGTGATACTGCATCGCCAGCTTCCGATAGGCACTTTTGATTTCGTCGAGTGTCGCCTGGCGGCTAACGCCGAGGATTTGGTAGTAATCGCGTTTTGCCATCGCTTAGCTCTTCTCCGATGGTGGAGGTGACTGAACATCCCCAGAGCCATCTGCACCAGCAGCTCCTGCGGAAGTGACAACGCGCGCATGCCGCAGCACGCGATCGCGGAACAGATACCCCCGCTGGACTTGCTGGACAATCGTCCCTTCTGGGAGTTCCGGATGTGGGACGTGGATGAGCGCTTCGTGGAGTTCGACGTTGAATGGCTCGCCCTCTTTTGCTTCGAGGGGACGGACACCGTGTTCTTCGTAGAGACGATGCGCTTTCGTTGCGATCATCTCCAGTCCGCTGAGCATGGCCTCGTAATCGCGCGATTGCTTGCCTGCCTGGACGGCTGCGTGGAGATCATCGAGCAGTTCGACAAGCCGCGAGAAGAGCCGTTCGGTCGCATAGAGCACAATCTGCTCCTTCTCGCGCTCGGTCCGTTTGCGGAGGTTATCCATTTCCGCCAGCGCGCGAACATACTTTTCCCGAAACTCATCGCGCTCCTGCATCGCAGTGCGAAGTTGCTCTTCGAGCGCAGCCAGTTTTTCCACCAGGAGCTGTTGCTCGCCTGCAGTATGATCGGCCTCCGCTGAACTGGTTTCGAATGTGCTGCCTTCGGGAGCAACGCTACCTTCGGCAGCATGTGCACGTTGCTCCTGCTCGATGTAACGATTGACAACGTCCTGCACGCGCTTCCGAAGCGGTTTGTTTTCGCTCATCGGTTGCTATCTCAATCAGTGATGTATCGGTCCAGTGGCGAAATGGACGAACAGACCGCACCGAATAGTGCGCAGCTATTGGTTACTGTTGAGTGTCGTCCGTGGATCAAGCGCGTCGCGCAACCCATCACCAAAGAGGTTGATGGCATAGACAGCCAGTGCAATTGCGATGGATGGATAGAGCACTAACCCCAAGCCTTCACCGACGTACAGGTACCCACGTCCATCCTGAATCATGCGTCCCCAGGATGGGGTCGGCGGCTGGATCCCAAGACCGAGAAAGCTCAAGCTTGCTTCCAGGATAATTGCCGTTGCAAACCCAGCTGTACCGACAACAACGATTGATCCAAGCGTATTCGGCAGCATGTGCCGCAGCATGATGCGCCAGGGGCCGAATCCAAGCGCACGCGCAGCCTGAACGAACTCCATTTGGCGAAGGGAGAGGAACTGCCCCCGGACAATCCGGGCAATATCAACCCAACTGGAAAGTCCAATCGCGACGAACGTCTGCCAAAGACCCTGCCCGAGAATCACGCTCAATGCAATCACGAGCAGAACCGTAGGGAACGACCAAACAACGTTTGTCAGCCACATGAGCGCGTCATCCACCCACCCGCGGAAGTAGCCTGCCAGCGAGCCAACAAGGACACCGATCGCAATTGCCAGCGATTCTGCAATCAGCCCGACCAGCAACGCAACACGCGCACCATACACGAGCCGACTAAACACATCGCGACCGAAATGGTCCGTTCCGAGAATGTAGAGTGGCTGGGCATGCCAGTCCCGCTCACTCGATCCCCAGAGCTGGGAGCGGTGGATGCGGAATTGTCGTCCGAGTAGGTCCGTGTACTCGACTGAATCTCTGAGGATGCGGTAGGACTCGATCGCGATGATGCTTGGGCGATCAGGGTGGACGGGATTTGTGCGGTAGAGGACGTTCCCACGAAACATCGCAGGCTTGATTGCATATTCGAGCACCTGAACGGTTGGATCCATCGGTGCGATGAGCGGTGCTGCGACAGCAAGAACCACGAGCACGACAAGAATACCAAGGCCGATAAGTGCGCCTCGGTTGCGGCGCAGCCGCTTCCATGCTAGGATCCACAGCGAGCTGCTCTCGCGCGTGTGCATTGGCGTTCAATTTGACAATGGAACGATCAGAACTGACACCGCAAGGTACCGCATGCCAGTGAAATTTCCAGGCCGTCCATCCGTTGATGGATACCCACACGCGATGTTCGTGCTATCGCGATGCGTTCACCGACGACAAACGGCAGGCAAATATGCGAACTCTTGCACCTGATGTTCTCGCTGGGAAACAGCTCCTCGGAAATTTTCTTCCCGAGCAGCTGGAAGCGCTTGTGGAGCAGTGGGGGTATCCGCGCTATCGAGCGCAGCAATTGCTCCACAGCTACTTGGTAGAGCGTCGCTTCGATTTGCGCACGATCACCACGTTGCCTGATGCGTTGCGCCAGCGCTGTGCGGATGTGTTCATCGCGTTGCCGCTCGAGCTGGGTTCGATGCAGCGAGCCTCCGATGGCACCATGAAGATGCTCGTCCGATTGCTCGACGGAGCGCAGGTCGAAATGGTGCGGATACCACGCGAAATGCGGAGCGGACGAAGTCGGCGCACACTCTGTATCTCGACGCAAGCAGGCTGCCCACTCGGCTGTGTCTTCTGTGCGACTGCCACGCTGAAGCTGCACCGCAATCTCGAGACGGCAGAAATCATCGGCCAATTTCTTCTTGCTGAGCAAGTCCTGGGCGAGCGGATCACGAACGTTGTCTTCATGGGGATGGGCGAGCCACTGCTCAACTACGAGGCAGTGACCGCAGCGATTCGGCTGATGACATGGGGAAAGCGGCCGCTTGTCGCACCACGTCACATTACGCTTTCGACTGCGGGTATTGTGCCCGCGATCGCACGATTAGCCGAGGAGCCGATTTCGGTCAAGCTTGCCATCTCGCTCCACGCGACGACCGACGAGCTGCGGCGCCGGCTGATGCCGATTGCGCGGCGGTGGAGTATTGCTGAACTGCTCGAAGCAGTCGAGTACTACTACCGTGCGACCAGGCGGGAAATTACCTACGAGTACATCCTCTTTGATCAACTCAACGACTCTGAGACGGATGCTCGCCGCTTAGTTCGGATTGCGCGGCGTGTCCCATCGAAAGTCAACGTGATCCCGTTCCATCCGATTGACTTTACGCATCCCAGCGGTCTTGCTGCAGAGCTCCGTCCTGCCAGCGGTGAACGGCTGAAAGCGTTCGTTGAAATGCTCCGGCGAGCTGGCATTCCGACGATGGTGCGCAGTTCCAGCGGAGTAGACATCGCCGCTGCGTGCGGACAGCTTGCGTTGGCGGAACTCAAAACGTCACGCTAAACCCGACCGTCGGCAGGATTGGCAGCATCGTCGAGCGGCGTTCGATTAGCTCGAGCGTCTCGCGATTGACACGGTAGAACACGCCGATGACATTCTGCCGATTGTACACGTTGATAACGTCCAGATACCAGCTCCACCGCCAGCCGAACCAATTGGTGTAGGTCGTCAGTCGTACGTCGAGCCGGTGGTAGTCCGGGAGCCGTCCGCGGTTGATGTTGGCTATACCACCCCGATCCACATCGAAGACGACACCGCGCCAATCGGTGTCAATTTTTGCTTCTACTTGGCCGGTCTCTGGATTGCGCACTTGGACGACGCGTGGCTTGATGCCGACGGGATAGGTCCACGGGAAGCCGCTTCCATAGGTGAAGGTAAAGCTCAAATCCAGGTTTGCGCTGATGCGGTAGCCCCCGACGATGCTGAGCGTGTGCCGACGATCGAAGTTGAACGGAATCACCAAGCCATCGCGATAGCGATTGGCAAAAGCAAACGAATAGGCGATCCATCCGTAGAAGCCGCTATTGCTTGGTTCCGGGAATTTTTGCAGGAAGAGTTCGATGCCGTACGATTCGCCTGTTGCGCTGTTGACGGGAATAGTCGTCAGTGAATCGCCAATCGTTGCCACTGGCTGCGTCCAGCCATCGCGTGTGCGATAGAGTGAATCAGGTAAGCCAGGAATTTTTTCGACTTTCCAGACCGTCCCTTGCACCACTTTCGGCAAGATGAGGTCGCTGAAGCCTTTGTAGTACCCCTCGATGCGGAAAAGCCACTGGGGACTCAGTTGGTGCTCGATACCGACAATGTTGTGCACTGCCCGTTCAGCCCGCAGGGAACGGACATTGTCACTTGTCAGGTCGAGGAAGACTTGTTGGTCGAAGAGCTTTTCGTAGCCTGGGGATTGGTAGTAGATTCCCCATGCTGCGCGGAGGGTGGTTGTCGGCGACAGAGCATACGAAGCCGAAAGACGCGGTGCCAAGTACCCTTTCTCGAGCAAGGCGTAGTAGTCGAATCGGGCGCCAAGCGTCACTGTCAGTTGCTTGAGAACACGCCAGCGATCTTGTGCGTAGAGACCGCTGCGGAAGTAGTGGATGCCTTGCTCGACTGATTCGGGAAGTGGTGGCGCTGTAGGGTTTGCAGCGCGGAGTGCCTTCAGTCGGGGGTCAAAATCAAAGAATGCAGTGATTCCCGTGTAGAGCCAATCCTGCTGCAATCCAAAATCGAGCGTGTGGAGCGAGTCGAGTTGCCAACTGTTGTCCACTTTGATCGAGGTCTTCTGGAAGCGGAAACCGCTTTCTCCGCGCACACTGAAAAGCGTCGGTACATCTACGCCAGCTTGGCGGAGCGAGTCTTGCAGTCGCTTGAAATCTTCGTTACTCAGTGGGCCGCCCTCCGCACTGCTGTTGAGCAGCGCCGAGCCTCCAACACCGCCGAAGCTGTTAGCTCCGTAGTTGGCGTAGTACGATAGCCCAACGTTTGAGACGAAGCTCCGCGCTGGTGTCCACTGCCAGGTGAGACCGTAGGCATCATTGTAGCTGCGGTCAACGATGCTAACAGAGTCTGCGGTTTTGCGGCTCGCGCCAGAGGTGAATTCTGTGTTGTCGCGGCTGGTAAGGACTGTGGCGGAGATTCTATGCCCAGTGGCTGGAGCGAGGGTGAGTTTCAGTTGGAGATCGCGGAAATTCGGAAGAGCAACGTCGCCATCAACCGCACCAGTTGCGCGAAGAATTGGACCTGCAATCAGGTCGTAGTATGTCCTCCGAGAAGAAAGAAGCCACGACCCATTCCAGAACGGCAGCGCGCCTTCGGTGATGACGTTTGCGTTGGTGATATTGACGTTGAGCTTCCCTGTGATGAAGCCTTTGTCGGTCAATCCATCGCGATTGCGCACATCGAGTACGGCGGAGAGGCGGTCTCCATACTGCGCTGGGAAGCCGCCGGTAAGGAGCGAGATGCTGCTGACGGTCTCTGGATTGAACAGTGAGATGAAGCCATAGAGGCGATAGGGGTTGAACAGCTCGATGTTGTCCAGCAGAATCAAATTCTGGTCAGGTCCTGAGCCGCGGACGATAAGTTGGGAGGAAAAATCGCTCGGTGCTGTTACGCCTGGGAGATTCTGCAGCGTGCGAAAGACATCTTCGATGCCGCCGGCTTTGTATTTGGCCTCGCGGGGATCAACCGTTAGCACGCTTGTTCGGGTGTCGGTCTGCTCTTGGAGACGTCGCGTGGCTGTCACCTCGACTGCTTGCGCTTCAATACTCTCCTGGCGAAGTACGATGCGGAGCTGCTCGGTCTTTCCTGCACTAACTGTGATAGTTGCCAAATAGCGATCGTAGCCGATTGCTGAGACCTCGATCCGATGGCGCCCGGCGGGAATATTCCGAACGCTGAACGTCCCGTCGCTGCGGGTTACAGCGCCACGTTGGAGATCGGGCAACTTGACTGTTGCGCCCACGATGGGGTTGCGCTTTTGGTCAGTAATTGTACCCTCCAAGTGCCCGAATTGGGCGTTGGCAGTTAGCGCAGTGATAAGGAGAGCATGCAAAAGAAAAAAGCTGGCTCGCATCATGATGATCGGCGTGACGGATAGCGTAAAAACGTTGCACCAGCAAAGAAAGTTTCTTCGCAAGTGTATTCGAGCCGCCATCGTCTGGGGCAATATAGCACGCGAGATCTTCCAGAATGGAACGGTGCGGTAGTGTTCGTTGGCTATATTTGCTATGCGTGCACCGGTGGTGTGCTCGTGTGGTGTATGTTCCACTGCTGGGGAGGACCAGCAATGAAGTTCACTGTTGACCACGACGACAACGTCGTCATCTTTACACTCAAAGAGCAGCGCCTCGATTCGAGCACAGCGCCCGAGATCAAGGCAGAGCTCCTCATCGTATGCCAGCCGACGATTAGCGCGTTGGTTGTGGACCTCTCGCGCGTGGACTATGCCGACAGTAGCGGTCTGAGCGCATTACTTCTGGCGTATCGCCAACTGCGAGACCACAACATCCCTATTGCACTTGTCGGTGTGCGCGAGACGATTCGGAACCTTTTCCGCATCTCGCAGATGGAGTGGCTCTTTGGGTTCTACCCCACTGTCGAGGTGGCAATGCAAGAGCTGCAAGCCCAGAGTAGCTCCTAACAGTGGCCACCCTGGACATGCTCGTAGAAGGGAGGGCGTAATTTTGCTGCGAAGTGGTATCCAATGACCGTTTGAACTCGCAGCACCATGACCATTACCTTTCCTGATGGCACACAGCGCCAGTATCCATCCGGCACAACGGGAATGGAAATTGCTCGTTCGATCGGCGAAGGCTTGGCACGTGCAGCACTCGGTATCGTTGTCAACGGCACTGTCTACGACCTTTCGCGCCCGATCTACGAAGACGCGACCGTCCGCATTCTGACGTGGAACGACGAAGAAGGCAAACGCATCTTCTGGCACTCGACTGCGCACCTGATGGCAGAAGCGCTCGAGGCACTCTACCCCGGAGTGAAATTCGGCATCGGCCCACCGATCGAGCAGGGATTCTACTACGACGTTGACCTTCCCGATGGCCTCACGCTTTCCAGCGATGACTTCCCGCGCATTGAAGAAAAGATGCGCGAGTTGGTCAAGGCGAATAACCCATACGAGCGCATCGAGATTTCTTGGGATGATGCCGTTGCGTACTACCGCCAAAAAGGCGACGAGTACAAACTCGAACTGCTCGAGGAGCTGCGTGGTCAGCCGATTACGTTCTACCGGCAGGGCAACTTCACCGATCTCTGCCGCGGAACGCACGTCCCTTCGACGGGCTACCTGAAATACCCGAAGCTGCTCGCCGTAGCCGGTGCATACTGGCGTGGCGACCATCGGCGCAAGCAGCTCACTCGCATTTACGGCATTTCCTTCCCGAAAAAAGAGCTGCTCGAGGAATTCCTCCGCCAACGCGAGGAAGCTGAGCGCCGCGACCACCGCCGATTGGGACGTGAGTTGAAGATCTTCCTCATTTCGCCGATGGTAGGCAGCGGGCTGCCGATCTGGCTTCCCAATGGCACAGTCATTCGCCGCACCCTCGAAGCATTCTTGCGCAGCGAACAAAAAAAACGCGGGTACCAAGAAGTCATCACGCCGCACATTGGGAATCTCGAGCTCTACAAAACCAGCGGACACTATCCCTACTACGCCGACTCGCAGTTCCCGCCAATGACTGTCGAGGATGAAGAGTACCTCCTCAAGCCGATGAACTGCCCGCACCATCACCAGATCTACGCCAGCGAGCCGCGGTCGTACCGCGACCTGCCGCTTCGCCTTGCCGAGTTCGGCACCGTCTATCGCTACGAGCAGTCCGGCGAATTGACCGGCCTAGTGCGCGTCCGAGGCTTTACGCAAGACGATGCGCACATCTATTGCACTCCCGAACAACTCAAGCATGAGGTCCGAGGCGTTATCGAACTGACGCAGCTGGTCTTCCGAACCTTTGGCATGGAAGTCTCGACGCGGCTTTCGTTCCGCGACGACAACACCGCCAAGTACGGCGGCGACATTGCGCTCTGGGAACGTGCGCAGCGGGAAATTCAAGAGGTCGCCGACGAGATGGGGCTTGACTACACGATCGGAATCGGCGAAGCGGCATTCTACGGTCCGAAGATTGACTTCATCGTTCGCGATGCCATCGGCCGGCGCTGGCAACTTGGGACGGTCCAGGTTGATTACGTCATGCCGGAGCGTTTCCAGCTCGAGTACACTGGCGCCGATAATGCCAAGCATCGCCCGGTGATCATCCACCGTGCGCCGTTCGGTTCGATGGAGCGATTCATCGGCATCTTGATCGAGCATTTTGCAGGGAATTTCCCGTTCTGGTTAGCGCCTGTTCAAGTGAGCGTGCTGCCGATTACCGATGCTCAGCAAGCCTATGCTCGACGGATTGGCGCACTGCTCGAAGAGAAGGGCTTCCGAGTCTTTGTGGACGAACGTTCAGAAAAAGTGCAGCGGAAGATCGCCGAAAGTGAACAGCAGAAAATTCCTTTTGCACTGGTTGTCGGGCGACGGGAAGAAGAGCAGGGAACCGTTGCACTCCGCGAGCACGGGAAGGGCGATCGCGGCACCATGAGCATCGAGGCTGTGGTGGAACTTTTCGCAACGCTCAACCAGCCAGGAGCATGAGATTCCTCGGCGGTTTCATCGTGGGTCTTGCCCTTGCCTGTAGTCTCTCGGCCACGGAAGTCCCCGATGAATGGATCGGAATGCCGGTCACCGTACGCTTGACAACAGGCGATAAGATCAGCGGTCTCCTCCTGGGGCGAGTGCAACGCGATACCACTGATGCTATCAGGGTACGAACTGAGATCGGGACAGCAACGATTGACCTCGGGCAGATAGCTGAACTTCGTCTGCTGGAAGATTTGTACCGGCATGCCTGGCGACTTCTGCTGATGCCAACTGCCGAACCGATTGGTGCCAATAGCAGTGCGGTGAGCCTGGAATTGATGACGATCGGTGCTGCCATTGGTATTGGTGATGTTGGGAGTCTGCTGGTGCTGCGCAGTATCGTTCCCGGGATTCCATCGAGCCACCAGCTGAGCGTTATCAACGCAAAAGCAACGCTGCTGCGTGCGGAGTACCAGCAGCTCGATGGGTACCTGTCGGTTGCTGTGGGCGGGAATCTTGCCTGGGTCAACTCGCCGAATCAACTACAGCACCTCTGGGCGGCGGCGACCTTCACCCGCGTGCGTTCGCGTCTGACGTTGATGACGTTCTACAATCTTTCCGACCGGGATGTGTACGACGTCGCAGCAGGGACATTCGGCTCGGTAGCGATGCGCTACGCGCGTAATGCGATTGGCTTCGGCGTGGGGTTGGACGTTCAAATGCCCGCGCGCGATGATCTGCATGTACTGGCGGAGCTTTGGAATAGCGATCTTGCCCGTCCGTATCAATCCATGGTGGTCGTCGGTGTGCGGCTTGCCAACACGGCGTTAGCGCTCGATGCTGGGCTTGCGATTACTTCGCAGGTGATATTACCACTTGCTGCGGTGAGTTGGACGCCGTGGTGATCGTTCAAATCGAGTCAAGCCAGCGGCGAAGCTCCTCAGGAAGTGGTGGGGTGGACTGCTGCTGGTAGCGGGCGATCGGTGCGGAGGAGGCAGATGGTTGTCGCTCAGGTTCTGCTTGGCTGGAAGGAGTCTCTGACGTAGGTTCTGATTCGTACGTGCTTGGTGGCGAGGCGGGTTCAGTAGAAGTGCCAAGGATTGCTGCGATTTTCTCGTAGATCGTCGAGCGCGTAAAAGGTTTGCGGATGAAGCCGGCAGCACCGCACTTCATCGCTTCCATCAAGAGTTCTACCTCTGTGGCGACGCTCAAAATAAGCACGGGAATTGCTGATGTCTGGGGGAGTCGCTTCAGCAAGCGCAGCACGTGCATACCCGTTAGGTCCGGCATGATCAGATCGAGGATGATCACGTCCGGTTGACGATCGAGTGCCAGTGCAACTGCCTCATAGCCATCGGCAGCGGTGATAGGCTCCCAGCCATAGCTGGCGACAATTTTCGCAACGATACGCTGCATCCACGTATTATCGTCTGCAATCAAGATCAGGGGGGCGGGAGCCATCGCAGATTCGGCTACAGTGGTGTGGTTTCTTTGCTCTTGGGAGCTTGCTGTAACGAGCCGAGCGATCCACGCAGAGCCTCCGGAGTAACTTGGGTTGCTTGCCGATTGAGCTCGATGATCCGGTCGTACACTTCTTTGCGGTGCACAGGAATGTCTTTCGGTGCCTCGATACCGACGCGGACAATGCCACGATCGTAGCTCAAGATGGTGATCTTTATCGAATTGCCGATGGTGATGACTTCGCCAATTTTCCGTGAGAGAACAAGCATGGCAGTTTCTATCTGGATTGTTGAACGCTCAAGGGGTAACTTGTCGAGTACTTATCCGATGGGATGATGATTTGCTCGCCGCGCTGTGTTTGGACGTCGAGCAGAATCGGTGCTTTCATGTTCGCTGTCGCACCGCCGCTGCCGAGCGTGAGAATCACCAATGGAGTGTAGCGCTGGCAGTCGCTGTACTCTTTGCCAGCTGAGTAGTCGCGCTGGAGCAGGTACGGACTGAGCACGGGAAAGCTGAGCTCGGGGTGTTCCACCGAGAGCAACCAGCGCACCGGCTCGGTTCGTTCATCCCGAACGATGACAAATTCGCGCAAGTCTTCAAAGCCGAAAAGGCCGTTGGGAAACGTGAAGATGAATCGCTCCTCAATCAGGATTTCGCCGAATTGCTCGGTCGTCAGTTTTCGGATGCTCATCGCCGAAGTTTGGACGGGCATCGGGGTAGCCGTCGGTGTTGTGGATTCCATTGTACCTACCATCCGTGGTTTGATGCTTCGTTTTCAAACGCAATGAGAATTTCGACACGTCGGTTGCTCGGCGATGCAGGCTCTGGAGCAATCGGTTTGCTGGCTCCGAATCCGCGAATCACGATGCGTTCTTCGGGGACACCGCCCTTGACAAGGTGCATCGCAACAGCGAGAGCCCGCTCGACCGAAAGCTCGAGATTGCGCTGACCCACTCGCGGAGGACGACGATCGGAGTGCCCATCAATCGTGATGCGGGCCGTTCCATTTCGGAGAATGCTTGCCAGCTCCGCGAGCGCTTGCTCTGCACGCTCGCTCAGACGACTCGAGCCGGTCTCGAAGAGCACTTCGTCTGCTAGGACGCAGCGGTAGGTTGTGCTGTCATGCTCGATATCTGCCGGCGAAAGTCGTCCGAGTACTGCTGCAAGTGGCGATAGCGGTACTGAGTCAGCTTTTGCAGACTGCGATCCGAAGACAGCAGACGCTGCTCGAGCAAGCTGACGGTAGCGCTCTGCATCGGCGCGAAACGTTGTCGAAAGAACCACGAACACACCAACCAGCAGGGTGACCATGTCGGCGTAGCTGATGAGATAGCGATCGGTTCGATCGTCGCGCTCGTCCATGGCCGCAGCGATGGTCATTGTGTTCGCTGTGTGTTATCGGCAGCTCCCCCGAAAACTGAACACTTCTGGCGGCAAGTAGTTTTGCACATCACCGATGGATGCCGCTATGTTGCTGTTCACACGTGCAGAGCTTGCCGAAGTCCTCAAGCCCGTTGCAAGTGACAATCTTGACGCGCTCGACGTTGTCGAGGGTGTTTCCACGGATTCGCGGACACTTCAGGCGGGCAATCTTTTCGTAGCACTTCGTGGGGAGCGTTTCGATGGTCATGCGTTCGTTGCTGATGCAATCGAGCGCGGCGCACGTGCGTTGGTGCTCGATGCGTCCTATCGGGGAAACTGCGCACGTGGGGATGTGCCGACGTTCTGGGTTGGCGACACGCTTACTGCCTACGGCGATCTTGCGCGGGCGCATCGTCGGCGTTTTGATGTACCGGTTGTTGCGGTTGCAGGCGCCGTCGGCAAGACGACAACGAAAGACATTGCCGCGCATCTTCTTGCCACGCGATATTCTGTGCATCGGACGCCCGGCAATTGGAACAACCGCGTTGGTGTGCCGCATGTGCTTCTGGGGATTGAACCCGCGCACACTGCAGTCGTGGTCGAGATCGGGACAAATCGTCCCGGGGAAATTGCTGAGCTTTGCCGCATCGCTGAGCCGACACATGGCGTTATCACGGCAATTGCCGAAGAGCATTTGGAGTTCCTCGGCTCGCTCGATGGTGTCGAGCAGGAAGAAACTGCGCTCTTTCGTTGGCTTGCTCGTCACGGTCGGTTTGCATGCGTCAATGTTGACGATAACCGTCTTGTACGCTATGCTGACCATATGCCGCACGTCCTGACGTTCGGTCGCAATGGTTCGGCTCAGCTCCGCGCAAGCTTTGTGCTCGAGCCCCGTACGCTCTTCCCGCTCATTGAGCTTGCGTTCGAAGGAACCAGTGTCCGTGCACGGCTATCGCACCCAGGATACGGTGCAGCATTCTGTGCGATCGCTGCATCTGCAGTGGCACTCAGTCTTGGCGTAGAGTTGGAGGCAATTGCCCATGAGCTTGGAACGTACCGTCCCGCTGCTCCACAGGGCTATGCGCGAATGCAAGTCGAGGAAGGCCAGGGCGGCATTACCATCTTGAACGATTGCTACAACGCCAACCCAGCTTCGATGCGTGTAGCGCTCGATACGCTCTCGGCATATCCGACAGCTCAGCAACGTATCGCGGTGCTTGGCGATATGCGTGAGCTGGGTGCAGCCACTGATGCCGAGCACCGGGCGATCCTGCAGTATGCAGCAGAGCGTGCTGACGTCGTTGTCGCAATTGGGCAGGCGATGGAGCAGGCGGTGTGCTCTCTCACTGGGGGTGGGAGCCTCTCGTGCGCGGTTACAATCGCTCGAAGCCACAGTGAAGCAGCATCCATCGTTCGCTTGCTGGCACGTCCGGGGGATGTGGTTTTAGTCAAAGGCTCGCGCTCGATGATGCTTGAGCATGTGATCGCAGAGCTCCGCGGGTAACGGCAGGAGCCGTAGCTTTGCATTTGTGGTGCAATCTCCACTTTTCCTTTGCGATGCAACCCAAATGTCCTTCGGAGTCCGCTATCGAGATGACCGAGCTTGTTTTGCCCAACGATACGAACTACTTGGGCAACCTACTCGGCGGGCGCTTGATGCACTGGGTGGATATTGCCGCAGCACTGGCTGCGATGAAGCATAGTGGGCGGGTCTGTGTGACTGCGTCGGTTGATAGCATCAGCTTTTTCGAGCCGATCAAGTTGGGACATGTTGTGCGTATCTACGCGATGGTCAATCGTGCGTTTCGGACCTCGATGGAGGTTGGCGTCAAAGTACTCCGCGAGGATCCGATCAACGGATCGTCAGCCCATGTTGCAACGGCGTATCTGACGTTCGTTGCCATTGACCAATACGGCAAGCCACTGCCAGTACCACCGATCGAGCCGCGGACACCCGACGAGCAGCGCCGCTACGAAGCAGCGGAAATTCGGCGCCAACAGCGGTTGGAGCAGCGCGAACTGCTCCGCAAGCGCCATGAGCAAATTCAAGCAGCACAAAGCGACGTATCCCGCACATGTTGAGCAACGTTCCAGGTGCACTGCTCCCTGCCGAGGAACAGTTCCGAATTCTCTCCGATGGTGTTGCGGAAATATTGCCGCTCGATGAGTTCCGCGCAAAGCTGGAGCGAGCAGTTCGAACGCGCACACCGCTCCGTGTCAAGCTTGGATGCGATCCATCGCGGCCGGATCTGCATATCGGCCACGCGGTCGTACTCGAAAAGCTTCGGCAGTTTCAAGAACTGGGACACACGGTCATCTTCATCATCGGCGATTTTACCGCGATGATCGGCGATCCGAGCGGCCGCTCGAAGACGCGCCCAGCACTGACGCTGGAGGAGACGCAGGCGAATGCGCGATCGTACTTCGAGCAAGTGGGCATCGTTCTCGATGTCGCACGTGCAGAGATTCGCTCGAACTCCGAATGGCTCAGCAGGCTCACGTTTGCTGATGTCATTCGTGTGGCAGCGCAGGTGACTGTTTCCCAGATGCTCGAGCGCGATGATTTCCACGAACGCTTCAACCGCGAGCTACCGATCGCGCTGCATGAGCTGCTCTACCCTCTTGCGCAAGGGCTCGATTCCGTCGAGGTGCGGGCAGACATCGAACTTGGGGGAACCGACCAACGGTTCAACTTTCTCTTAGCGCGGGAACTGCAAAAGCACGCCGGCCAAGAGCCGCAAGCGATCGTGCTGATGCCACTGCTCGAAGGCACCGACGGCGTGCAGAAGATGAGCAAATCGCTCGGTAACTACATCGCATTGCTCGATCCGCCGCGTGAAATGTTCGGGAAAGTCATGTCCATCCCGGATGAACTCATCGTGCGCTACTACCGCTATGCGACGTTTGCCTCTGCTGACCAAGCGCATGCGATGGAGCAACAATTGCGCGATGGGAGCTTACATCCGCGCGACGCAAAAGCATTGGTGGCAGAGCGGCTGGTGGCGCGCTATCATGGGGAGGACGCAGCGCGCCATGCCCGGGAGGAATTCGACCGCATGTTCCGTCACAAGGAAGTGCCCGAAGAGATCGAAACTGTCCCGCTGCAGTTGCCGATGCCACTTGTCGAGGTAGTAGTTGCTGCGGGATTAGTTCCATCGAAGAGCGAGGCACGGCGGTTGATCGCGCAAGGCGGCGTGTACGTCAACGGTGAGCGTGTCACAGACCATGCAGCTGTGCTTCCGCGCGGGGAGCATATCGTCAAGGTGGGCAAGCGCCGGTTTGTGCGGATACTGTCGGCGTAGCGTAGTGCACCAGTAGACACGGCATCTCAGGTGAAACAATTCGCCGGGTCTGTGCATTACTTTTGAGCAGCACTAGTGCTGGTGCAGTCACAGTGAATGCGGCGCGCGTTATGGAAGCAGTTGAGCACGCAGAGCGCATGTGCTGCTGCTATTGGAAGGGTGTACCGCCCGTGGAGTGGCACGAGGTGTTCTGCGAAGGGCGAGCAGCAGTGTTTTGGTATGCTGCGGTGCATTCGCGTGCACGGACAGCGACGCTGGTTCGGATTGCCAAGCGCGCGATGGATGCGTACCTTTACCGCTGGGATCGGGAGCGCAAGTACATCCAGCGGTTCGAGGTGGAATGGGAAGAAGGCGCGGAGGCAGCGTACACGCTGCCGCAGTGGAGAACGGAGGACTTGGCGGCGGAGGAGGGACGGAGGATGGACGTAAGTCGAGCAGTGGCTCAGCTGCCGCTGTCATGGCAGTACGTAGTCGTAGCGGCGCTCATCGAGGAGCGTCCGCTTGTGGAGATTGCAGAATGTATGGGCCGGAGTATCGGCGCGATCAAGCAGATGCTCTACCGCGCACGGTGTCGGTTGCAACAGGAGTTGGCTGCGTATGCAGAGGAGTATGGTGGAAAATCGCGCGATGATTCCGTGTGAGTCTGAAAAAAATTTTCCGTTGAGCGTAACCATTGAGGCTTCTCGTTCCGTTTAAGGGGTAGAAGGCAATGCGAAAATTTGCGGTGGTAGAGTGTTGAACAATCCGGGGATGTCAACATGGTATGCATGCGAGGTCTTGCAGTTGGTGTCTTTATCAGTTTTTCTGTAACACTTTGCTCTATCGGAGCTACGCGTGATTACGCTGATCCACCATGTATTGGTACAGGTTGTTGCAAAAGGGAAGAGGGGACAAATACGCTCATATGGTCTTGTTTCCATGCATACCCGATCTGTTTCCAATCAGTCATTATCGCCGTTACATGTTATGATTATGAAACGAGAACACCATTTCGAGTAGAATTCAATTTTTCAAAGAAGCGTATCAGTACGGTGCTATCATGCATAAATTTCAATACCGTTGTGAAAGGCCAGACTGGGTGTACGTGGGGAGACTCTGATCCATGTTCGCTTGTTTGCTCGGTTCGCGCTGGGTTAGATTTTGTAGATGCTTTTTGTAGTAACTATCGTGAACATGGCTGTAATTGTGATGCGGTAATAGGACCAGCATGTGTTTTGCTCAATCATCCCCCTGTGTACGTCGAAACTTAATGCTAAGGAGATGAGACTATGAACGCCAAACGGATTTTCTGCGCTGCCGTTGTGGTTGCAATAGTGAAGCTCGGCGGGTTCGCGCAGCCGCTTCCCAAATTTGTCTTCAGCAGTGAGCAGGCTGCTCGATGGCTGTGGTACATTCGAATTCAGAACGCCTTTGATTCTTGTGCAATCGAATATGAATTCGGTGAAGTAGCGGTTTTCGATTCATCCACTGTCAAGCTCGTATACATTCGGGTTCCATACCGTGAGGTCGGCTATGGTGGTAGCCAGACCTACCCCAAGCGGGGAATTCGAGCTGTAGGGATTGACACTGTGCTTGAAAAAGAGTGCACGACACAGCCGTTTGTTGTTCCGGTGCACGGGAAAATTCGATTTTATCGTAACCTGAGCGCGGTGCTTTACTGTGATACGACTATTCGGATGCCACATGGAGGCGAACCATATCCTTTGACGCGGCCGATCAATACTGTTGACCGTCGTTGGACATTGTACCCTGGCTGGAATCCAGACCAGAGTGAATTTGTCATCCAAGCGGTCAGAGAATCTGACGGTAGAATCCTCTGGACGCTCGATAGCATCGGAGTATTACCTAACCCAGACTCCGATAAGCCGGTCCGTTATGGTACCGAGCCTGACCGTCGGGTGTGCGAACGTGAATTTCCTCCTGCGGTATGGGGGGAGAAGGTGTATCTTAGAATTTCTCCTCGTCGGTACGGCCCAGCCCCCTTGGGCATGTACATGACGAAAGGTGTAGCCTGGATTGCCAGGTCGCTTCAGTATCCAAATTCGGACACGCTGGCAATTCAGCCAGCGATCATTGATTCAGCATATATGGCAGGTCTATGGGAAGAGTGGAATCGGGCAATCTTCGAATATGCGGACTCGCTCGGACGATGCACGGGGTGTGTTCTGTTCGTGCCAATGTTTGTTGATTATGCCGGTGATACTCTACGCCAGCAACAGCTGTTGGATTCCCTCCGACAAATGATAGACCGTAAAGGATACATTCGCTATTCTACCCGGGACCCATACAATCTAACTGATACCACATTCCAGCGGTGTTTGGCAGAGGAACGTCAACGGGATGAACGGTATTGGAGCACGTTCGATGACTACGACGGTGAAACTCAGCTCCTTGCACGGAGCTACAGCAACTCTATTCCCCCATTTTTTGAACGGCTCAGCTCGTCCCTAAGTAACGGAGAACAGCTACAGGTAGTCACGCCCATCCTACGGGAAGGAGAGCCGCTATTGGTCGCTGCACGTGCAGATATGGAGCAAGTCGTACTCGACATCTACGACATCGGCGGCCGTTGGATACAAGGGCGTCGGACTACGATTCGAAAAGGGACAAATGAAATCCCTCTTCCGCTTGTTGCTGGTGGTTACCTCATCGAATTTCACGGTGGCAAGCTACGTGAGGTGATCCGCCGTGGAATCATGATCATTCGATAGTGCGACCATCATCCGACGGCGTACTGCTACCGTGTGCGGTAATTCTCCAGTAGCTGCCGTGCGATGACGATACGCTGGATTTCGCTGGTGCCTTCGCCGATGGTGAGCAGTTTGGAGTCGCGCCAGTACTTTTCGACGGGGAATTCCTTGATGTAGCCATAGCCACCGTGGATTTGCACGGCATCTTCGGCAGTGCGGACAGCAACCTCGCTGGCGAAGAGCTTCGCCTGTGAAGCTTCTTGGCGGTACGACTTCCCTTGGTCGCGGAGCCAGGCAGCACGGTAGGTGAGCAGCCGTGCTGCTTCGATCTCCATGTTCATTCGAGCCAGCTTCATCGCGACTGCTTGATGCTCGATGAGCGGTTTGCCGAACTGGATGCGCTCCTGTGCATACTTCATCGCCGCTTCGAACGCACCTTGCGCTAAGCCAACCGAAAGAGCAGCAATCGTCACTCGACCGCCATCGAGAATTGCCAGTGCTTGCTGAAATCCCTCGCCTTCCTGGCCAAGCAGGTTGGTCGCCGGAACCCGCACATCGTCGAGCACGAGCGACGCAGTGTCACTGCAGCGCATCCCAACTTTGTTTTCCTTCTTGCTGGCGTAGAACCCGGGCATGGATTTATCCACCACAAACGCACTAATGCCTCGCTTACCTTTTGCAGGGTCGGTTTTTGCCATGATCACCGCAATTGAGCCGACGTTGCCGTGCGTGATGAAATTCTTGCTGCCGCGGAGAATGTAGTCGTCGCCATCGCGGAGAGCGATTGTTTGCATTGCCCCAGCATCGGAGCCAGAGCCTGGTTCGGTCAGCCCCCAAGCACCGAGCGTTTCGCCTTGTGCAAGGGGACGAACGTAACGCTCCCGCACCGCATCGCTCCCGTAACGGTAGATGTGGTAGGTGCACAGTCCGTTGTGCGCAGCAACACCGAGCGCAACCGCAGGACAGATGCGTGCGATTTCCTCGACGATGATTGCGCATTCGAGTGCGCCTAAGCCTGCGCCACCGTAGTCGGGTGGGATCAGAATTCCTAAAAAACCAAGCTCGCCGAGCTTGCGAAAGATTTCGTGCGGGAACTCTTGCGTTTCATCGTAATAGGCCACGTGCGGACGAATCTCTGCTTCAGCGAACTCGCGCGCAAGTTGCCGAATTTGCTCTTGCTCTTGGCTGAGAGCAAACGAGACACTGTGGGATACAACCTCGTACATGGCACTACCTGCCTGATATACCAGCGTACTGATTGACCGTTACACTGAACGCTGCAACCTCGGTGCAGCGTTCCACGGTTGGCAAAGTTACTGCAGCAGCTCTCGGGCAGCAGTGAAGTTTTGCTCAAAAGTACCGATACCTGCTGACGGTGATTCAACCGTAGTGCCATCAAGCCGATGCGATTTGATCTGGATGGATACCTTGCCCGACTGAGCGAAGGCGAGCGTTACCTTGTGCTCGAACAGCTCTGGCTGTGGGGAAGCACCGCTGCTGCGACAGGTGCCATACTGATTGCGACGGCGATCTGGCAGCTTGTCCGATAGGCTCACTTGCTGCGCGTTTTCGCTGGGCAGCCTCTCCTACAACAGTTACGCGCCTCCACTTCAGGAGAGAAAGGGAGCCGTTGTGCGTAGTTTCGCGCCACCGTTGTTGAACTTTCCAGTCGCTTGTGCAATGCATCGGTACGCGATTGTGTGGTTGTGTCTTGTGGGTGCGCTGATGGTTAGCTGCGGCAAGAAAGCCGAACCTGTTCCGATCCAGGGGTGGCAGCGTTACACCGATCCGATCCGGAACTTTTCAATCGAATATCCTGCCAACTGGACCCACCGTGCGGTTGCTGGGGAGCAGTTCTACGCCATTTCCATCGCAGGAGCAGAGCAACGCTTCGTTGAGTACGGCGAAGGACCCTCTGCTGCAAAACTGGAAATGCGCGTGATCAAAACATCGGCACCGCTCGAGCAGTTCATCAAGGAAGACAAGGTCTTTGCCGATGATGCATACCGGCAAGAGAAAACAACACTCGCTGGAGTTACCGCAACGAAACTCTCCTACAAGTTCGAAGCCCCCGACGGAATGTTCGAAGGATTCAAAGTCTATGCGGCCAAGGATAGCTTCATCACGACCGTAGAGTTCGCCGCATTCGGGAGCACGTTCGACTACTACAAGCCTGCGGTAGAGCGAATTCTCGGCTCGGTGGTCCTTCCACAGGTGCAGGCAGCATCGCCTCGAGTGGATACTCTTCCCAAAGGTCCGGAGCCACCATCATCGAACTTTGTTCGCACGCGTGGCAATGGCTACAGCTTGGAAATTCCCGACAACTTCCGTGTCAAAGGCATCAAAGCGCAAGGAGCAGTCGGTGGCTCGGAATATCTCGGCAGCCGTCTTGACTGCACAATCCGCGTGGATATTCTCGATGCCTCGGCGCAGACAAATCTCGATAAAATCGCCAATGACAATCGTGCTACATTCGGAGGCGGCACGCCGCAGAAAGTCAAGCTCGGTGGCGTAGATGCGGTGCTCTTTGCCTATTCGCCCCAAAAGGGCATCGAACGTCGGGTGTACTTAGCTGTCAAAGACAAAAAGCTCTACCGCATTTTCCTGACGTGGAACAAGCAAGAAGAAGCAAGCTATAAACCCGCATTCGAGCGCGCGATCGCCTCGTTCAAATTTGAGTAGCGCTTCCAACAGCAGAGCCTACCAGCGAAACATCAACCCGGCGAATATTCGGATGTCGTTCGAGTTGAGTGTGCCGATTCGCCGTCCGAACGCTTCCATTGAGCTCATATCTGTCAGTGGAAATGTGTAGCGGGCATCGGCAACAAGGCTGAAAAGACCAAGCGGAATCTCGATCCCTGCACCAATGTCTGCACCAGCGACGGCGGTATTGGCTTTTGGCTTGACATCGAGCGGCACCGAACTGTTGAGATTGGTCGTATCCGTCTTGAGTGTGGTTACCGCCGAGAGCTGGAATCGAATGTTCGGTCCGGCAAATACGTAGCCACGAATACCGCTGGTGCCGGTGGCAATCTTGAGAAGGATTGGAAGCTCGATGGACGTTATCTGGTGCTCATACTCGAGCGACGAAGGAGTTTGCGGCGGTAATGAGTCCGGAGCGTACTGCGCAAGGACGCTCGCGAGAATGTCTGTTGTCGTGGTGCGGACGCTATAGGTCGGCTCCAGCTGAATCGAAAAGACACCGCCAAGGGGGAATTCCTGCACGAGCGCGATCGCAAAATTTGCCAGGTTGTTTGTGCGCAGAGAGGCTGCAGAATCGGCTACGTACTTCCAATTCGGCAGCGTTGCGCCGACTTTGACGCCCGAACCTTGGGCATATGCCGCGTGGGCAAAAAGTAGAAAAGCAAGGGCAAGTAGGAAGCGCTTGAGCATTTTGCGTATCCTCCGAAAGTCAAGAGCGGTCTTCGAACGCCAAAATACAATGGACAATCAGTCTTTCCAATGCTGACAAATGCAGCGGGTGCACTAAAATATCGGTGAATCCGTTTTCTGTCCCTGTGATTCTGCTTCGGTTGGTGTGCTTCGCGTATTCCCCGTTTGTGTCCCTGCTGATCCCCGCACAGTCTGAACAAGCCCCTAGTGGCAGAACCCACAAGCGATATGTCGTTTTTCGTTAGTTGAGGACGAATGAGTCTTCCCTCGTGTCGCATGGAGGTGAGCGATGAGCTCTTCATCGCCGCACCCCCGCACCGTGTTTGGCAATTGCTGCGCCGCATGGACCGGTGGGATCGCGGGAATCCCCATGTGCGTATACTCAGCGCACGTCCTGCCCTCAAACCCCAGCGCTTTTGGTGGAAGGTGTCCGGCATCCGCTTCCAGAGCGAGATAACTGCCGAACGACCGACGCGCACGCTCCAATGGCGAAGCATCGGGCGTGGTTTAGTTGCTACTCGGTCCTGGCTCCTTCTCTCGGAAGGCGAAGGAACCAGGATCATTACACACGCTGACGTCGAAGGGCTTGCGCTTGCGATTCGTCCGACAGCATCCGAACGGTTGCTTCGGCTTCGAACGCGCCAAGTACTGGCCGCTCTCCGCGCAGCTGCGGAAAGTCCGCAAGAGCTTGTGCGCGCAAACTAAGCGCTCGTGCTCAGACTTCCTCGCCGTGGAGCTGGGCTTGGTATTCCTGGACCAGCTTTTGTTGGACGTGCGGTGGAACGGGCTGGTACTCAGCAAATTCTGCTGCGTACACTGCTCGCCCTTGCGTCATTGAGCGGAGCGCGGTTGAGTAGCGATCGAGTTCTGCCAGCGGCATTCGTGCGTAGATTTTCTGGTAGTGGCCGTCAGAGTCCATCCCTAAAATCACCGCTCGCCGTGCGGGAAGATCGCTCATGACGTCGCCCATGTACTCGTCCGGTACGGTGATTGTGACAGCGTAGATCGGCTCGAGTAGCTTGGGGTCGGCTTGCAGGAATGCTTCCTTGAATGCCATCATTCCAGCGGTCTTGAATGCTGCTTCGTTCGAATCTACCGGGTGCATTTTCCCATCGTACACCGCAACGCGGATGTCCCGTGCTGGGCTGCCTGTCAGTGGTGCAGCGCTCATTTTTTCCATGATGCCTTTGACGATGGCCGGCATAAACCGTGCGTCAATGACGCCTCCAACAATGCAGTTGAGGAAGACAAGCTTTCCGCCCCAGGGCAAATCGTATTCCTCAACGGCACGCACTGTCAGTCCGTTGGGGAGCGGCATTCCTTCACTCCATGGCTCGATGAGCATGTGCACTTCGGCAAATTGTCCGGCGCCCCCGGTTTGCTTTTTGTGACGGTACTGCGCGCGTGCCGGTCGCTGGATAGTCTCGCGGTACGGAATCCGCGGTTCGACGAAGCGGACATCCACCTTGTAGCGATTCTGCAGGCGCCATTTTGCGACAGCTAAATGCAGCTCTCCCTGCGCATAGAGAATCGTCTGCTTGAGCTCCTGGGAATGCTCGACGATGAGCGTCGGATCTTCTTCGTGCAACTGGTGGAGTGCGTTGCCAACTTTCTCTTCGTCGCCTTTGTTGACCGGTTCGACAGCGACGCGAATTTTCGGTTTGGGAAATTCAATCGGTGGAACGACAAGATCGCACGACTTCTCGCGGAGTGTGTTGTTGACATGGGTATTCTTCAGCTTGACGACTGCACCAAGATCGCCCGCGACCAGCTCGCTGACCTCGGAGCGCTTTTTCCCATCAACGATGTAAATGTGGCCAAGCGTCTCTGCAGTGCCGGTCTGGGCGTTGATGAGCGTTGTTCCGGGCCGCAGCGTTCCAGAGTACACTTTGAAAAACGACATATCCCCGATGTTTGGTTCACTGATGGCTTTGAAAACAAAGAGGACCGTCGGTCCGGCAGGGTCGCATGAGATCGGTTTGCCGGACGTGTCGGTCATCGGTGTGAGCAGTTCATTTGCGCTCGGTGCAACGTTATCAATGAAGCCGAGGATGCGGCCACTCCCCATGTTGAGCTTGGCGCTTGTGCAGAAGACTGGGAAGAGTTGCCGGCGCGTCATCGCCTGCTTGAGTCCGATGCGCATGTCGTCTTCGTCGAGGGATCCGCTTTCGAAGTAGCGATCCATGAGCGTTTCATCGTTCTCGGCGATTGCTTCGATGAGTTCATTGTGGAGTTGCTCGGCGCGCTCGCGTTCAGAGTCTGGAATTGGGAGTTTCTGCGGTTTGCCTCCCTGTGGTGGAAATTGGTAGAGCGTCATCTTGAGCACATCCACAATGGCGTTGAAGCCAGGGCCGACGTCGAGGGGGTACTGGACAACAGTGACTGCGCGTCCGAACCGCTGGCGCGCTTGCTCGACGGTGCGCTCGAAGTTTGCGTTCTCGTGGTCAAGCTTGTTGATGGCGATGATCATCGGGGTGGAGAACTGCTCGGTATAGCGCCAGATTAGCTCGGTGCCAACTTCGACCCCACTTGCGCTATTGAGCACGAGGATGCCAGTATCTGCGACACGGAGAGCAGTGATGATCTCACCGCAGAAATCATCGTAGCCCGGGGTGTCGAGCAGGTTGATTTTGTAGCCACGCCAATCCAAGTGCATGAGCGTTGTAAAGACCGAGCTACCCCGCTCATGCTCGATGTCGGTGTAGTCGGAGACGGTGTTCCGCTCTTCGACGCTGCCGCGTCGTGTTATTGCTCCTGCCTCGAAGAGCATGGCCTCCGCAAGCGTGGTCTTGCCCGAACCTGTATGCCCGAGCAACGCAACGTTCTTGATGTGCTGGACATCGTACTGCATAGGCAAATTCTCCCGGCATAGTGTAACACTGTTGCTGTCATCCAGGGCAGCAACGCTGCAAACTTAGAAAACTTGCTGCTGCTTGTCAAGGCTCCAGTGGCGGGGTACTCTCCGGATCACTGCCACCAGCGTCGCTGAGCAAGCGCCGATCGAGCTGCTTTTTCGCCTTTGCGCCGAGCTCGACAAGTCGTTGAGCACGTGCGATGACGTTCCCAGACCCTCTGCAGAGCCGGTTCATTGCGTTTTCGTAGTCGCGTTTGGTGCGTTCCAGCGTTTCGCCAACCTTCATGAGGTCGTCGAGCACGCTTGCGAGCTTGTCGTAGAGCTTTCCTGCTTCCTCCGCGATCATGAGTGCATTTCGGTTGTGCCGCTCGTGTTTCCAGACGCTTGCGACGGTGCGGAGCGTCGCAAGCAGTGTCGTCGGACTCGTCAGCACAATGCGGCGCTCCCAGGCGAAGGTGTATAACTCACGGTCAGCGTGCAGTGCAACCGAAAGCGCTGCTTCGATTGGCATAAACAGCAGCACAAACTCTGGGGAATGAATCCCTTCGGCAGCGTAGTAATCCTTACTGGCGAGCCGCTCGATGTGCTGTCGGACTGCCTGGACATGGTGCCGAAGATGTTGCTCTCGCTCTCCATCGGTTGATGCCTCGATAAATGCAGCGTAGGCCGAAAGCGACACCTTCGAATCCACGACCAAGTGCTTGCCTTCGGGAAGGTACACGACAACGTCCGGGCGGATGCGATCGCCTTCGCTCGTGCGAGTGGACACTTGCACCTTATACTCGACGTCGCGCTGCAAGCCGGACAGCTCCAACAGACGCTCCAATTGCACCTCGCCCCATGAACCTTGGAGGCGTTTATCTCCACGGAGAGCAGTTGCCAACGTATCGGCTTGTTCGGTCAGTCGTGCGTTGAGCTGGAAAAGTTGTTGGAGCTGCTCGCGGAGTGAGGCGGTACCTTTGGTGTGTTCGGTATAGGCACGGTCAATTTTCTCCTCAAACGCAGCGATACGCTCGCGCAGTGGTGCGAGTGTTTTCTCGAGTGTCTCGGTGCTTTGCTCTTTCAAGAGCGTGCTCCGCTGCTCGAGAATGCGTGTTGCCATCTGCTCAAATTCGAGCCGGAGTTGCCGTTGAAGCTCCTCTCGATAGGCACGATCCTCCTCGAGCCGCTCGTGGAGCGTCTGGACTTGAGTTTTCAGTGCAGCCGACTCTTCGAGCAACGCAGCGATGCGCTCGTCTTTTGCGGCAAGTTCGCGTTCGAGACGTTGGCGCTCTTGATCGGCAATGCGCGCATGCTCGCTCTCTCGTGCCAGAGCAGCGTCGAGCTGCTGGCGAAAGGAAGCAATCTCCGCGCGCGCTGCACTAAGTTTCGGCGCCAGCAGTGCCCATGCAATCAGGCATCCAACGGCAATGCCTACCAACGCAGCAAGAGCAAGTACTCCAACCATTGCGACACCGTGCACATAAAGGATGAACCTGTGCGAAAGTAGTGTGCCGTGGGATTACACTTCCTCTTGCTGATCGGTATTCTTGAGCTTCATCAGCAGCCAGTAGGCACCCTGCGTGACGATCACGCTCGGCGGCCGACCTCCATCAAATGCAATGATAGCGCGGTGGCCATCGCTCGCAATGACCCTGACCTCGACGAGACGATAGCCTTTGCTGTCAGGGATGAAGACGCCGTGTTTATTCTCCCACGCAACGACTGCACTCTGTGGAACAAGGTAGCCGCGTTCGGAAGCAACGGAAAGACGTGCACGCATGAACATCCCAGGGCGGAGTCGCGCGTGGTCATACCGCACAAAGTGGCAGTGGAGCTCAATGGTGCGAGTTGAGTCGAGCGTGCGTGAAACAGCGACAACTTCTGCTGGAAATTGCTGCGAAGAGTCTGCCGCCGCCCATGCGACCAGTCGTTGGCCAGGTTGAATCAACGGTGCATCGCGCTCGTACGCCCGCAGGACAAGGCGAACGTCGCTCACATCAACAAGCTCGATGATGCGTGTGTTTGGCTCGACAGTTTGCCCCACGACAACGTTGATCGCAGCGATGTACCCATTACGCGGAGCAGTCAGTACGACGGTGCGTGAGATTGCGGTGTCGGCAAGTCTGGTTGGTTCAATGCCAGCAAGCCGAAGCCGTTCAGCGAGTGCAGCGAGTGCGATTTTGCGTTCGCGCAGTTGCGTACGTGCTTCTAGCAGTGCTCGCTCGGTTGTAGCGGCCGATGGAGAAAGCTTCAGCTGACGTTCATATTCTCGTTGCGCTTGCTCCAGTTGTGCGCGAGTAGAAAGGTACCGCTCCTGTAATTCCACAAGCGGCATGCTTTCGAGCGTGACAAGAGCATCGCCGCGGCGCACTGCTCTGCCAACCAATCCACTGATTGAGCGAACGCGTGCTTGGAGCGGGAATGAAATGGAGATTAGGTTCTGCGGTGGCAGCTCGATCGAGCCGCGCAGTTCGATGGTACGCTCAAGCGAACCTTGTCGGAGCGAGTCGAGCGTGATCCCGCTGGTTCGCTGCTGCTCAGCTGTTAGCGCAACCAGCGTTTGCATTGAATCGCTCGGCGTGCCGGTCGAGGGTACCTGTGCGGTTCGATTGCATGCGAATGCAACAAAGGCAAGAAGCAGAAGGCGTTTCATTGCACATCTCCGAGAAGTTCAGAGTCAATAATTGCTTCGTTCAACCTGCGGCGTGTATCCAGCCAGGCACGCTCGACGGCAAGGACACGGTCGAGGGCGAGCGCCCATTGGTATGCGTCGAGTGTACCATTGGCAAGTTCAGTGGTGGCAATCCTTTCGAGCGTTGCTGCTGCACTGAGTGCTTGACGTTCGTAGGTGCTGACTGCAACAGCGGCAGCAGTGCGGCGCGCTCGTGCCTCAAGACGCATCCGTTCAAGTTCCCAGCTCACCGCGCGCTGCTCCCACTCGGCGCTTGTGATGCTCCAGTCTGTAGCGCGGAGTTCCGCCATGGCCCACGGCGTCGGCAGTGGAACATTCAATCCAACACGAAGTGAGCCGAAGCGCGTCTGCGGACCGTAGTATCGATCAATGCCATCGACGTTATGGTAGCCTATAAGCGTCATGCTGTTGTAGCCAAGCACAAAGCTTGGAAGCATGCTCGCTTCTGTGAGCGCGCGCTGTGAGCGTGCCTGATCAACTTGTGCTGCTGCCTGCTGTACAAGTGGGTGGCGGCTGCTATCGAGCACGACCAAGAGCGTCGGCGGCCGATCGAAGAGCGAATCGTTTGGGATATAGCGAGTGCTCGGTTCTCCGAGAGCGCGATTGAACAGTGCAACTGCTGTTTGGTACTGCACTCTGGCAGCAGCAAGCTCGGCACTCACCGAGCTGCGGTACAGCTGCGCTGTCGCTCGGTGCGCAGCTGTGGCAGCGCCGCGTTCGAGTTGAAAGCGTGCGATGGAATCGGCAAGTGTTGCCAGCGAATCGTTCCGCTCGAGCAGTGCAACGATGCGGCGCCAATACGCGACCTCGTAGAACAAGCGTGCAACTTCTGCACGGCGCTGCATCTGGTTCCACTGGCTGCCCCAAACAGCTTGTGCGTATTGGCTTTCCCGCTGTGCTTTCCGCGCGACATGCACAGGCGGGAGTTCGATCGGAAGCGCAGCCGATACTCGCGTGTCATTTGCGAATGAGTTGAAGTTCCCATACTCCAGCTCAACTTGCAGTGGCGAAAGCTGCAGCCACCCCTTGCGTCGCTCCTCGGAAGAGAGCACGTCGTAGTGCCAGCGCAATCGGTCGGGATGCTGCTGCTCCATCAGATGGTACGCTTCGCTCAGTGAAATTGGCTGCTGTGCGTTGGCAGCTACCGCAGTCAGTGGAAGAAGAAGAAGCACCACAGACACTGGAGAAAGACCCGCGCGTTCCTTTCGCTCGCGGCGACGTTCGATGGCGATGTAGAGCACCGGCAGCACAACGAGCGTGAGCAACGTTGCGCTCACTAATCCGCCGATGACGACTGTCGCAAGAGGTCGTTGTACTTCGGCGCCTGGGCTGGTACTGATTGCCATCGGGAGAAACCCGAGTGTTGCCATCGGGAGAAACCCGAGTGATGCGACCGCAGCAGTCAGAATCACGGGACGAAATCGCACGTGTGTTGCCTCGAGTACAGCGCGGAGCAGCGAACGATTCTGTCGCAGGCGATTTGCTTCGCTGGTGAGCACAACACCATTGAGCACTGCGATCCCGAAAAGTGCGATAAATCCCACTGCTGCCGAGACGCTGAAGTGAAGCCCGCGTGCAAGGAGTGCGGCCACTCCGCCGACCGCCGCAAGCGGGACAGCGCTGAAGATGAGCAAGCCATAGCGCAGCGAACCGAATGCAGCATAGAGCAGCACCAAGATGCTCGCCAGTGCCAGCGGGACACTCACCGCAAGCCGTGCCCGCGCGTGCTGGAGATTTTCGAACGTCCCCCCGTAGGTGATCGCGTACCCTGGCGGAAGACGCAGCTCTCGCTCGACGCGTTGTTGCAGTTCTTCGACAGTTGATGCAATGTCACGTCCGCGGACGTTGAAGCCAACGATGATCCGCCGCCGGGCTGCTTCGCGCTGAATTTGGTTCGGGCCGAATTCACTTCGGATGTCGGCGACCTCTTCGAGCGGGACAAGAGTCCCACTGGCGGTGCGGAGCGGGAGTGTGCGCAACCGTTCGGGGTTATTCCGAACCGCACTGTCGTAGCGGACGACAACATCGAAGCGCCGCTCGCCTTCGTAGAACGTCGCGACGTTGGCGCCTGCAAATGCAGCACTAATGGCGCGATTGGCATCTTCGATTGCGATGCCGTACCGTGCGAGCATCGTGCGGTCATACCTAATGACGATCTGTGGCATCCCAAGCATCCGTTCGCGGTAAATATCGCGTGCTCCCGGAATCGTCGAGGCAATCGAAGCTAATCGTTCTGCGTAGTACGCCAGCGTGTCGAGATCATCGCCGAAGATTTTGCAGACGATGTCCTGCCGTGCCCCTGTCATGAGCTCGTTGAATCGCAGCTGCACGGGGAATTGGAAGCCGAACGTTACGCCAGGAACCGACTGGCTGAGCGCAGCGTACATCCGCTCGGCGAGTTCATCGAACGAGCGCGCACTTGTCCACTGGCTTTTCGGTTTGAGAATCACCATCATATCCGATGCTTCGATAGGCATTGGGTCAGTTGGGATTTCGGAACTCCCAATTTTCGTGACAACTTTTTCGACTTCAGGGAAGGAATCGAGGAGAATGCGGCTGCACTGCTGCGTTGCGGCGATAGTCTCCTGGAGACTGCTGCCGGTCAGAAGCCGTGTGTTCACTGCGAAATCTCCTTCTTCGAGCTTCGGGATGAACTCGCCGCCTAACTGAGTTGCAGCAACTGCGGAAAGACCAAAAAGAACGAGGGCGGTCCCCAGTGTTGCGTTCGGACGCCGCAGTGCCCAGTGCAGGACGGGACGGTAGAACCGCTCCAAGTGAGCAACGAGCCGATTGGCAATGCTTCGTTCCTTGATCGTGATGCCAGAGAGGACGTAGGATGCTGCCGCAGGGACGTACGTCAGCGAAAGCAGGAATGCTCCGCCGAGCGCGTAGAGCAGCACCTCTGCCATGGGGCGGAACATCTTTCCTTCGATGCCTTGCAGCGTGAGCACTGGGACGTACACGATCAAAATGATGAGCTGGCCAAAGATCGCTGCTCGCATTAGGCGCGAGGCAGTTTGTTCGATAACCTCCACGATCGCCAGTGGTGTTGAACGTGATTGCCGCATGAGCACCCCAAGCTGGTGGAGGACACCTTCGACGATAATCACCGCACCATCAACGAGCAAGCCGAAATCAATCGCACCCAGGCTCATCAAGTTGCCGCTGACGCCAAAGGTGCGCATCAGGCTTGCTGCAATCAAAAACGACAGCGGGATGACTGATGCCACAAGCAATGCAGCACGGAGATTTCCGATGAGCAACACAAGCACCACGATGACGATTGCTGCTCCTTCGAGCAAATTGGTTCGGACAGTTGCAACCGTGGAGTTGATCATTTTCGTGCGGTCTAAAAACGGATCGATTGTGATGCCTTCTGGTAACGTCCGCTCGATTTGAGCGATGCGTTCTTTGACACGCTTGATGACTGCCGCAGAGTTCTCGCCCTTGAGCATCATGACGACTGCACCGGCAACTTCGCCACGGTCGTTGTAGCACATTGCACCGTAGCGGATCGCCGATCCAATGCGGACAGTGGCGACATCTTTCACCAAAACCGGGAAGCCTTGTGCGTTGGTGATGGGGATGTTCTCAATGTCCGTGAGTGAACCGAGGAACCCTTCGGTGCGAATGAACGAAACAGTAGGGCCGCGTTCGATGTATGCACCGCCGGCATTGCTGCTGTTGCGCTCGATCGCACTGGCGACATCGCTGATTGTCAATCCAAGCGATGCAAGTCGGTCGGGTTCGATGACGACCTCGTATTGCTTGAGAAGTCCCCCGAAGCTTGCGACATCGGCCACACCAGGAGTGCCGAGCAGCTGCCGACGCACGATCCAATCTTGGATAGTCCGCAGGTCGGCAAGTGTGTAGCGGCTTTCATAGCCGGGTTTGGGGCGGACGACGTACTGGTAAATTTCCCCAAGGCCAGTGGTTACTGGTGCAAGCTCAGGAATGCCTGTTCCGGGGGGCAATTGCAATCGAACTGTTGCAAGGCGCTCGCTGATTTGTTGTCGTGCCCAATAGGTGTCAATGTCATCGTCGAACACCAGGGTGATGACCGACAGACCAAAGCGGGAGAAGCTCCGTAGCTCAATAAGTCCGGGGATGTTGCTGCATGCCTGCTCGATGGGAAAGGTGATAAGTCGCTCGACGTCGGGTGCACCGAGTGCCGGCGAGATTGTGATCACTTGCACTTGATTGTTGGTAATATCGGGCACTGCATCGATCGGCAGATGGGCAAGGTTCCATGCGCCGATCGCAGCGAGGACAGCTGTGACAGCAAGCACAGCACCACGCCAGCGCAGTGCCAATCGAATGATGGCACTGATCATGGGTCATCAATGGCAAATGTGGAACAAATCGGTATGGCGCTCTCTGCGCGATGAGATGCTACGCGAGGGGTAATGCTGGTGGGTGCCAGATCGCTCGTGGGATACCGCTCAGGAGAGTAGTCGGCAGGTGGGATGAATACTGCAGATGTTGTGGAGGAAGGTCGTTGGGTGGAATCATGTCGAGCGGGAGCGGCTGGCTCAGCCAGGAGGAGCAATGCACCGGGAAGCTCGACTTTGAATGGGAGCTGAAGATCTTGCGCGCGATCGGCGTCGTAGACGTCTCCCTGGAAGTAGTGCTCAGCAATGAACGCGCCGATGGTGAGCTGCTCCCGTTGGGCGTGCTCAATGGCGTGCACCACCAGCAGCGGCAACTTTGCAAACTGTGGCAATTCGGTGGCGGTGCTGATGTACAGCACCAGCAACAAGATTGCACGGAGCGACCGATTCATCACCCGCAAAATTAGCACTGATTGTTGTAGTTTTACCATGCGTAGGACGTGCGGCAATCTTGCTGGCGGTTCTGCGTCTTGAGCGCACACGATTTTCGATACTTCTCATGGATACCATGCAGCTGTTTCTGGTTGAATTCGATATCGCCGATTTCGACGACGATCTGGCACAGCGTATTCCAGAACAACATGAGCTTCTGCTTCGTTTGATGCGATCGGGGACGGTAACGCACTTTGCAGTGTCGGTGGATCGGCAGAAGCTGTGGGTGTTCTTCCGCGTGCAGGATATGAGCGAGCTGTTGCGGACGATTTCTTCGTTTCCGATGGTCAATTACTTGCGCCCGACATTCTACCCGCTGTTGTTCCAGGAATCGGCGGTGCGTCTTGCTCCCCAGTCGCTCAATTAGCGCCGTAACTTTGCGCATCACGACATATCCAGCACCATGGTAGCGACGTATCTTTTCACCTCGGAATCGGTCTCGGAAGGACATCCTGATAAAATTTGCGACCAAGTTGCCGATGCCGTCCTCGATGCAGTGCTCCGCGATGATCCCAATGGGCGAGTGGCCTGCGAGTGCTTTGCCGCAACAGGCATGATCGTCGTCGGTGGTGAGATCACGACGACGACCTACATTGACCTTCCCGAGCTTGTCCGCGGCATTATTCGTGAGATTGGCTACACGCGCGCTGAGTACCGTTTCGATGCTGATTCCTGCGCCATTATCAACGTCATCAACAAGCAATCGCCGGATATTGCTCTGGGCGTGGATGCAGGTGGTGCAGGTGATCAAGGCATCATGTTTGGGTATGCCTGCACCGAGACCGATGCACTGATGCCAGCGCCGATCATGCTTGCCCATGCAATCGTGCGCCGCTTGGCGACCATCCGCAAGTACCAACCGCACTTGATGCCCTACCTTCGACCCGACGCAAAGTGCCAGGTTACACTCCGCTACTGCGATCGCGGCGAGATCATCGGGGTGGATGCAATCGTTGTTTCCACACAACACGACCCCGATGTTTCCCGCGCAGAGATCGAGTCCGATGTTTTCGATAAAGTCATTCGCGGGGTTGTTCCAGCGCACCTGCTCAGCGAGCAAACGCAGTACCATATCAACCCAACGGGCAAATTCGTCATTGGCGGACCACACGGTGACACGGGCTTGACTGGCCGCAAGATCATCGTGGACACCTACGGCGGTCGCGCTCCACACGGTGGTGGTGCCTTCAGCGGCAAGGACCCGACAAAGGTTGATCGCTCGGCGGCGTACGCAGCCCGACACTTGGCCAAAAACATCGTCGCTGCTGGTCTTGCCAGCGAGTGCACCATTCAGCTTGGCTATGCCATCGGCGTTGCCGAGCCAGTTTCGATCATGATCAACACGCATGGAACCGGTCGTGTCCCTAACGCTGAATTGGAAGCCTTCGTGCGGAAGCATGTTGATCTAACACCGCGAGGTATCATTGCTCGGTTTGGTTTGCTCAAGCCGATCTACCGTGCAACGTCGGTCTATGGGCATTTCGGTCGCGATGAATTTCCCTGGGAGCAGCTCGACCTTGTCGAAGACTTGCGGTCGCACTTCGGTGCAACGGAGGCGACGTCGAATGGTATCCCCGTGCAAGTGCGAATGCAGCACGTCGCGATACCGTGAGTTTGCTTGGCTGCCGTATTTTTGCAACGAATCGTTTTCCTGCGGAAGTGGCGGAATTGGCAGACGCACCATCTTGAGGGGGTGGCGCCGAAAGGCGTGCGGGTTCAAGTCCCGCCTTCCGCACCCAAAGCCCACCAACGTCTCTGTGTTGGTGGGTTTTTTCGTTTGATTACGGTGCAGTCAATACTTGTTGACCGAACTTTGCAGACGTGATCAACTTTGTACAGTGAGCCGATGTTGTTTCGTGCGAGTCTTGTTGTTGCAGTGCTCAATGCTGGACTGGTCATGGCATCACTACAGCCGCGATTAGTGGTGGTCCTGTGCTACGACCAGCTTCGTGCTGACCGACTTGCGATGGTTGAGCCATGGCTCGGAGAACGTGGCTTTCGGCGATTGCTCCGTGAGGGGGCGGTTGCGACCCACTGTTTGTTTGACTACGCGACGACAGTCACTGCTGCCGGACATGCAACGATTGCAACGGGGTGCAATCCATCGCGGCATGGGATCATTGGCAACGACTTCGTGATTGCTGGACGTGCTTACTATGCGACCGATGACACAGCGCTTGGGTGTCCATCCCCACGAATGTTGCTGGTACCTACGCTGGGGGACTACCTCCAACGCACATTCCCGCAGAGCAAGGTGTGGAGCTTTTCGCATAAAGATCGCGGTGCAATTTTTCTCGGCGGACACCGACCCAGTGGTGCGTATTGGCTCGAGCCAGGGATTGGTCTTGGCAGTTCGGCATACTATGGGCCATCCCCTGCATGGGTGGACCGATTCAATCGCCAGCATCCGCCCGCGCAGTACGCTGGTGCACGGTGGGATGCTCATTTGCCTGCCTCAGCTCCAGCCGACACTGTTCGATGGGAAGGGCGATTTCCTGCTGGTGGCAACACCTTCCCTCACGTTATTCCTCGCGATACAACCAGCGATAGCTTCTGGCATGCTTTTGCTCTGACACCATATGCCGTCGAGTGGCTCTTCCGTGCAGCAGAGGATTGTATCCGTGCGGAAGCACTTGGCAGCGATGAGGTGCCCGATCTGCTCTGCATCAGCGTTTCCACAACAGACTACGTTGGGCACCTGTTCGGACACGATAGCCGCGAGTATGCAGAATTGCTGGTTGCCTGCGATCGTGTGCTTGCTGACTTCCTCGATAGCCTGGACCGGTGGGTTGGACCTGGGCGGTACCTGCTCGTTCTGACCAGCGACCATGGTGCCGGCAGTATTCCGGAATTGGAACGGGATCGGCATCATGATGCAGGTCGTATTCGTGGGGATACCCTTGCTGCGTGGGTCGCACGCTGGGCAGAGCAGTATGGCCAGGATAGTGCACCAGTGCTGAAGTACTTTTTCCCACCGTGGCTATGGTTGGATTCGACTGCAATTACAGCACGCGGTCTATCGCACGACACAGCAGCAGCACAGCTTGCACGGTGGCTCCGTCAACACAGCGGTATTGCCTATGCATACAGCCGTTGGGATATCATCAATGCGCTCGATACGGGTATAGTCGGCCTAATTCGCCGAAGCTTTTACTCCGAGCGCTGTGGGAATGTGGTTGTGTACCCGAAGCCGCATTGGATTTTTGGCTCGACGCCTGCACAGCATGGTACACCCTACGAGTACGATCGCTGGGTTCCGCTGATTTTCTTCGGTGCCGGTATAGCATCCCAGCAGGTGACAACGCCGTGCAGTCCTGTTGACATTGTCCCAACGGTACTTTCTCTGCTTGGGATATCTCCACCTGTCGGCGATGGCCGTACACTCCCTTTGCATCGTACGAAGCAAGAGCGGTAAAAAAAAATTTGCAGGAATGAGTTTGCTCTTGCAAAGTAGGAATTTCTTTCGTAAGTTTGTAGGAGAAATTCCTACACCCCATCGGTCGGGGGTAGGAATGGAGTGTATGTTCCACTTTTTTGCAGGAGGTCCGTATGGACAGCCGCAATATTGGTCTGGAGCTCCTCACCGCCGAGCAGATGCAAACCGTCGTCGGTGGTGGCTGGGGCATTATTTGGGACTTCGGGGAAGATCGTGGCACAGAGCCAGCTCCTCCGCCTGAACCCAAGGGCTAAATAGGGCATCGCTACGTGGAGTGAAGCCATGAGAACGGACTCTCCATGTAGCAAACAAACGCGCGTGCGCTCCTGCGGTGTGAGCTGCAGGAGCGCAGCGTTTTTGTGGAGGCGAACACAGGCTTACAGACTATCCACCAGTGCTGCCCAGACCGCCATCACCGCGGGCGGTTGGGGGTAAGTCCGCGACTTCTTCCCACTGAACACGCTCATAGCGAGCGATCACTAATTGCGCAATGCGCATGCCGCGCTCGATGGTGAAGGGGACATTTCCAAAATTGGCAATGATAACCTTGATTTCGCCGCGGTAGTCGCTATCAATCGTGCCGGGTCCATTGAGGCAAAAGAGTCCATGGTGTGCAGCTAAACCGCTGCGCGAGCGAACCTGTGCTTCGTATCCAGGAGGGAGTGCAAGTGCCAAAGCGGTTGGGACGACGACAATGCCATGCGGAGGCACAACGATCGGCTCGTCAACTGCTGCACACAGATCCATCCCTGCTGCGCCGGCAGAGGCGTACTGTGGCAAGGGCAGATCAGCAAAACGCGGATCAGTCCGTCGGATGAGCACGTTCATCGGTCTGCGGAAAAGGGGTCGTTATGTTCGCACCCACTGCAGCGCTCCGCTTGGGCGAAAGGCTCGCCCTCCAACTGCAAGGTAGCATGGCTGATCCCGAAGCGCTCCTCGACCAGTGCACGAAGCTGCCCGAGTGTCTGATCACGATCGGCATCATCGGCAACGACAACATGCGCACTCATGGCATGCGAGGTTGCACCCAGTTGCCACACATGCAAATCATGAACGCCGCGCACGTTTGGATGATCGCAGAGTGCTCGACGCACTTCGTCCACGTGCAGGTGTTCCGGCGTTGATTCCATCAAGATCACGAGCGCACGCCGAACAATCCCAATCCCACTACGGGCGATAAAGACAGTGATTGCCAGCGAGAGCAGAGGATCGAGCAGGTGCCAGCCTGTGTACCACATCACAACGCCGCCGACGATCACAACTCCCGACGAGAGCAAATCATTGAGCACGTGGAGATATGCGCTCCGGGTTGTCAAGTGGGTCGAGTCGCGAAGCACGTACCACGCAATGCCATTGGCAACCAGCCCAATCGTTGCAGCCACGAGCATTGGAGTAGTGTGAATCGCTCGTGGTGCGCCGATCCGCTCAAATGCTTCGATCGCGATCAACGCACAGATGACCAGCAGAGCAACACCGTTGAGCAATGCTGCCAAAATCTCGACCCGGCGCCAGCCATAGGTAAAGCGATGGCGCTCGGTTCGTCGCTGCGCCATGCGCAGACTGACGTAGGCGATAATCAACGATGAAAGGTCAACTGCCATGTGCGCGCTATCCGACAGCAACGCCAAGGATGCGGAGATGACGCTGCCGACAATTTGGACAACTGCAATGAGCAGCGTTGTCCCAATTGCAATGGTCAAGGAGCGAAGGTCGGGGTGAACGTGTGCGTGGTCGTGATTGTGCATCAGTACGAAGCGCTGGAAGGTTCGACGGTGCCAGTGACAATTGCTACACCAGCACTGGTGCCCAGTCGATCGGCGCCAGCGTGAAGGAGCTGTTCTGCCTGTGACCGCGTTCGAATACCACCCGAAGCTTTGACCTTGACAGTTGGTGCGACCTGCGCCCGCAGGAGTTGAACATCCTCGACGGTTGCACCCCCATATCCAAAGCCGGTCGAAGTTTTGATGAAATCGGCGCCAGCAGTGCTGACAAGTGCTGCTGCTCGGCGTTTCTCGTCCTCGGTGAGTGCGCCGCACTCGATGATGACTTTGGCGAGCGCACCTGCTGCGTGCGCTGTTTCGACAACACCAGCAATGTCGTCGAGCACGAGGCGGTCGTTGCCGCTTTTGAGTGCAGCAATGTTGAGCACCATATCCAACTCCCGTGCACCCACAGCGAGCAAGTGTTGTGCTTCGGCGCGCTTTGTTGTTGCAAGATTGCCACCAAGGGGAAAGCCCACCACCGAGCACACTGGGATTGGCGTTTCGCTGAGTATGTGCACTGCAAGCGGTACCCAGCAGGGCAGCACGCAGACAGACGCAAAGCCAAACTCGATGGCTTCACGGCAGAGTTGCTCGATCCGGTCGGCTGTGCTTTGGTCGGGACGAAGAAGCGTATGGTCAATCGTCGCGGCAAGGTTCATCGCACTATCTACCTGTGGTGGAGTGAATTTTTTCGACGCGGCGCTGATGACGGCCACCCTCGAAGGACGCACTCACAAATGCATCCGTGATGGCGATGAGTTCGTCGGTCGTGTGGAGTCGTGCGCCCATGCAGAGGATGTTGGCGTTGTTATGTTCTCGTGCAAGGCGTGCCATCGTTGGCGTGCAACAATTGGCTGCACGGATACCAACGATTTTATTCGCAACAATCGAGACACCGATACCACTGCCGCAGAGCAAGATGCCCAGCTCGTCCTCACCGTGCGCAACGCAGCGTGCTACCGCAACAGCGATATCGGGATAGTCTACGGACTCCTCGCTGAAGGTTCCTAAATCGTGCACCTGGTACCCAGCAGCGCAGAGATGCTCGGCAAGGAGTTGCTTGGCATGAAAACCGGCGTGGTCCGCTCCAATTGCAATGCGGTGCATGGCTACGAAAGACGATGATAGTGAGACTGTTGCTCAACGCGCCGTGCGATACCGCTATCGAGACTGTACTTTCCGGCTCCGGCAATGAGCACGGCGATACTGAAGACGAAGTAACACAGAGCGAATTCTTTCCGAGACCACGGATCGGTTGCATGGGCACCAAAGGCGGCAACAGCCATTGTTACTGCCACACCGAGTGCGGCGGGCCGCGCAAGAAAACCAACAACCAACAAGATGCCGCCGCTCAATTCTGTCAAGGCAGCAATCCATCCCAGCAGTGGTGGAAGATGCAGCTTCGTTGTGACGGTTTCCAGGAAGCGCTCCATCCCACCGAAGAGTTTGAGTGCACCATGGTAGATCATCATGGCGCCTGTCCATAGTCGCACAAGGAGCAGCGCAACGTCGGTGTTGCCGGTGCCGAACAAGTACAGCAGTCGCATTAGGTGGTTGTCGAGTATTGAACAATGGCTGGTTGTTCGGTTGCCAACGTGCGGGCAAGCTCGACGAGAGCGTCGGAAGGGATCGAGTGTACCATCTGAAGTTCTTTCCACGGATGTTCTGGATCGTTCAGCAGAAGCATAGCACTGGCGACGATATCGGCGAGACTTTCGGTCGTTTGGAATGCTTGTGCATAGCGGCGACGAATCTTGTTGTGTGCGCGCTCGAGGTGTTCGGGGTCATGGAGGATGGCAACCGATGCACTCAAGAGCTTCTGCCATTGGTCGAGCAGAAACTCAGCAGTGATAGATTGGTTGCGGGCGAGTGCACTGAACTCGAACAGCGAGCCGTGTTCACGGATATCAACGGTGGTGCTTGCCTGATGGCTGAGCAATTGCTCCCGCACAAAGTGGCGTGCAACCGGAGAGGAACGCCCCGCACTGAGCATGACCGACAGAAGTGATGCCGTCAGAACAGCCTCTTTATCCTTGATGCCGGGAAGGTGGTACATGCAGACAAGCATATCGCTGGGCAGCGTCGAGTCGCGTTCGACGTGATGGCGCCGAACTGGGCAGAGCGGTGGTGGCAAAGCGTGGTGCTCCGATGGTGTCAGTGGGCCGAAGTAGTCGGCAGCGCATTCGAGGACGTCGGTGACAGAATCGAGTGCACCAACGACGACCAATACAGCGTTATTCGGGCGGTAGTAGCGTTCGTACCATTGCCGTGCATCCTCGAGTGTCATAGCTTGCAGGTGTTCGATCGAGCCATAAACGTCCCACGAATAGCAGCATCCTTGTTCGAACGCCGCTTGAGCTGCCAGTTGGGAGAGTCTGCCGTAGGGTTGGTTGAAGACGTTTTCGGCAATTTCTTCGATGACCACGGCACGCTGAGTATCGAGTGCGCGTTGGCTGATAGCAAACTTGTGCATGCGGATTGCTTCCAGCTCCAAGCCAAAACGCCATGCGTTCGACGGAAGTGTGATGTGGTAGTAGGTCCAGTCGTAGGTCGTGTAGGCATTGCTTGTGCCGCCTGCTTCAGTGACGAGTTCGTCGAAGGATTTTCCGTCGGGATGGGAGAAATTGTCGAACATCAGATGCTCGAACAGGTGTGCGTAGCCGGTTTTGGTGGGTTCTTCGTTAGCTGCGCCGACGTGGTAGGCGAGGCCAATTGTCACCAGCGGTGGACCATCTTTGCGGAGTGCGACGATGCGGAGACCATTGGGAAGGTGGAGCAGGCTTGGTGTCATTGGTTGCGGTAGAATTGCTCAACACAATCGAGCGGGAAGAGCGCGCCCGGAGGGATTCGAACCCCCGACCGGCAGATCCGAAGTCTGCTGCTCTAATCCACTGAGCTACGGGCGCATGTGGCGCAAATTTACGGCGGGGCCGTGCGTCGGTGGGTGGGGCAGTGTCGGTACACAAAAGTGGCGAGATTTTCGTTTGCACGGTGTGGTTGCATTTTTCTCTTGCATGGAAGGGGTGCAGTGTTGTATTTTCGCGGCCCCGCAAACGGCGCTGGACTGATCGAGTGCGGTGCTGGCTGCGGAAAGAATTTGCAAATTGGATCGCGGTTTTGTATTTTTGCGTCCCCTTCCGGCGGGAAGGGAAAGCGTTCCGGCTCTTTGAAAACTGGAAGCACAGCCAAATCCGACGAGTGAGCCTTGCGAGAAGCGAATTCTCTCCAACAAGAAATTTTTTCGTGGAGAGTTTGATCCTGGCTCAGGATGAACGCTGGCGGCGTGCCTAACACATGCAAGTCGAGGGGCTCGTTGTAGCAATACGGCGAGCCACTGGCGCACGGGTGAGTAACACGTAGGTAATCTACCCCCAACTCAGGCATAACACTTCTAACGAGGTGCTAATACCTGATGAGGAGGCAGCTCCAAAGACCTTCGGGTCGGTTGGGGATGAGCCTGCGTCCGATTAGGTAGTTGGTAGGGTAATGGCCT
>Ga0209479_1000614_pt1 | contig 52116 bp, 36 predicted proteins | sample DewCreD2012metaG_2_FD_184112 | JGI IMG/M metagenome (GOLD analysis project Ga0209479, IMG submission 184112) | Hot spring sediment bacterial and archeal communities from British Columbia, Canada, to study Microbial Dark Matter (Phase II) - Dewar... ...
TACTGACACTGTGTCTGTGGCTGGATTAAATCTTCCACTCAATCTCTCAAGTTCCATATTCACTGAAAATGTTACACTCAATGGTACCTGTGGAACATACACACTATCATTGTTGAAGTATCCACCATTATAAACATTGGTTCCTGCTTGTACTGTGTAAGTTCTGTTTGATATCTGATCTTCCCAGAAATCTGTTCCACTTCTGTGAATGACGAACTTAAATTCAAGATTATCGCCAATATTAAATGTCTTTGTTATTGAATAAACTGAGTCTCCATCTGTATCGGTTAATTGATCAGCATTTCCACTCCATCCATTGAAGTTACCACGAATTACAAGTAAATCTGTTGATGGAACAAATTTACCTTTGAGTATGGCAACTCGCATATTAACATTGAAAGTAACCTGGGCTTGTGTGGATTGGAAATCTGTTGCATAATATCTTGGTGAAATTTGATAACCACCAAAATAGACTGTTGAACCTGAAGTAAATTGTGTGGCAATACCAGTAACATTAACTGGATAAGTTGGTTCAGGTTGACCATCAATATCAGTATCTCTATCAATTCTCATAGTTACAGAATCAGCATTCTGATACATTGTCATATTTGCATCTGTATTAGCAGCAGGCCAGGCGACTGAGAATGGTGACTTGGTTAAATTCAACATCTTGATCAATTTACCTTCATATTGCTCACCATTTGAATTTAATTCTGCTGCTGTAACAACAACTGGATCAGGTAGTGGTTGATTTTTCTTCTGAACATATATGTGGGCTAGTCCAGTTGTAAGAGGAACAATCTCTGTCAATCCTCTAAACTGATCAATTTTACCTGTTACAGTTACAAGATCACCAAGATCAAGATTAACAATCGAACCTGATTTAAACACGTTAATAGCGGCTGTTTCATCTTGAATGTAATAAGAAGTTCCATTTGCGGATGCAACATAATTTGGTGAAGTTACAACACCAACGACTGTAACTGTATCACCAGTTGCTTTTCTGTCTGGAATACCATCATTATTTGCATCCACTCTTGCTTCAGCACAAGTATAATACATCACTCTATCAACAATTACTAATGGGATTCTTCCACCAATTCCATTTGAATAGACGACTTCATTTTTTCCATCTTTATCTACATCAGCAATATTAATTATATCATATCTCAAACCAGGTTGAGTTGGATCAATCCTGCTATCGATTATTGATATTTCATAATTTGCCGGGTTAGTAATATCACCACCTTTGTATTTCAATCTTAAGATTGCACCATCGGGTACAGCATCTCTTGAACCAAAAACAAAATCGAGATAACCATCACCATCAAGATCACCATAATCACCACCATACAATCTTCCATTTGCTCCAACTAATGTTGAGAAATCACCAACAACAGTTGTAGAGAATGTAGTATCTGAAGTTTTTCGTAATAAGAAAGCTTTTGCCTGTCCGACTGACCAACCTGCAACGATAACTTCTTTTGTTCCATCTTTATCAAGATCAACAACACTTGCTGATTTCCATGAACCACCAGGAACTACACCAGTTTGTGCAGTTTTTGCTTTCCATTGACCACCTTCAAAGAGAACTGGTGTAACTGCACCATTTGCATGAATTAAATAAATTTTTCCATCGAGGATAAATAAATCGTAAAGAGTTGAAGAGTTAATATTTTGCCCCAATCCATTACCTTCCCATGTCCAGGTTTCAGTTCCACCACCAAGGTCTGGAACATCACTTACTGAAATTACTCCAAATCTTTCACCAGCAACACGGCTTGCAAAAATGACTTCTTGTTTTCCATCGTTATCAATATCCTGAACAAACCATCTGAATGGTCTTAAATTGTACATATCAGCAACACCCATATTCCACTTAGCATTTGGTAAATAATTTCCACTTCCATCAGGTACACCAAGAACATCACTACCATCACCTTTGACTTCAAATACAACTATACGTGGTGGATTTGGATTTTGAGTTGCATCTGTAAAGTTCACTGGACCCCAGATGACTTCTTTTTTACCATCACCATCGAGATCACCAATCGCAAGAGGAGGCCAGGTATTTTGTAATGGAATATTTAATTGGGCACGCCAAACAGTATCCCATTTAGTACCGTCAAATTCAAATTTATAAATTCTCGGGATTAATTCACCTGGTCCTGAATCATCCCAGTTATTGTTGACGGCATAAATTTCAACTTTACCGTCACCATCGAGGTCAACACCCGAAATCGAATTGCCAAATCCAGCAACTTCAACTGCCGGAACAGCGATAGTTACCTGTCGGAAGAACTTTTCCTGTTGTGCAAAAAGTAGATTAACTGCAACAACAAGGAAGGCAATCACGAAAAGAGAAAAAGTACGTTTCATATAGCTCTCCTTTATTTTGTTATTTGATTAAAGTCATTTTCTTAGTGATTTTTCTATCACCGAATTTTAATGAATAAAGATAAGTACCTGATGAAAGATTTGAAGCATCAAATGCGACTTTATAAGTACCTGCATCAAATTCCGAGTTTGAAATTAATTCGGTGATTTTCTCACCAAGCATATTATAAATTACAAGAGAAATCTTTGACCTCTCATTCAATGAAAATTCAATGGTGGTCTTTGGATTGAATGGATTCGGATAATTTTGTTTTAACTCAAATGATTGAGGATTACTCTCAAGTTTTTCAACATCAAGAATTGTGATTGGAATTGTCGGGAGAATACCGGTGTAAACCCATTTATCAACTGTCCATCCATAATACGATACAGTATAAACATTCCCCTGCAAGTCACAATCAACATTATAAAGTGATGCATATCCAGAAACATTTCCTTGCTTACCATCATCACCACGATTATTGTAAGCACCTGTCATCAAATAATTCCACCAGGCTGAATCAATTGTATCCAATTTTTCTCCAGTGTTTGGATTTACAATATACACTCTTCCATAAAGATATGATGCACCACCACCCAGTAAGGAATCACATGCAACCAGAAGTAAATTTTTCTCAGGCATAAATTTTAAACCAAGTGGACCTGCTCTTTTTCCAGCTGCATTGGGTATAGTATCATTCTCAATAGAAAAGTTAAATCCATTGTAAAGTTGATAACCAGTGGTAGGACTACCAATGTAACAATAAACTTTTCTCTTTGAATAATTTGATACATAAACAATTTTACCATCAGGTGAAGCTGCAACTCCACGAATATAACCGTATTCTGGAACTGTTATTGTTTGCAACGGCTGAGAGAAATGCAAGCCTGCCCATCCTGGGTCATTTTGAATTGAATTATAAACAAGAACTCTTCCATATTCATCAGTTTCATTTCCTTCTTTTGTTACATATACATATCCATTCGCGTCAACATCAATTCCAAAGATTGGTTTGCTATCTACAGTAGCCATTCGATACTCAGTGGAATAAACTGAATCCTGCCCGAGGAAAAATACAAGTATATTTCTTTCCACCGTGTCGTTATTTGCAACATAAATAAGGCTATCTCCCAATCTTCCTGCAACATCCCATGGTCTCAACATTTCGACAACATCAAAGCCACTAATCCATTGCATTCTAAAACCACCAACGCCAGTAGTCCCATATCCATAAGTACCGAGTCTCCCATTCATTGAATCTGCATCTCGATAACCAACAAGATATGCAGTATTGTTTGAGGGTCGATTAACTACTGCGACAAATTTATTTGGACCTAACACAGCTACACTGGCTGTATTGTATCCTGTTGCATTTGCATCCGGGTGGTCCCAGGTCGCATAAGCACAATACCATGAAGAATCAAAAACTATTTGTGCCCTTGATGGAGATAAAAATATCGTAATAAATAAAAGAAAAGATAGTAAGATTTTTTTCATAGTGCCCCTCTCTTAATTTTCTTGTTATTTAACGAATTCTTATTCATTCTTAAATTTAAATTACATATTTCTATATAAAAATCAAGAAGCAATTTATTAAGAAATTATTTAGCATTAATATCCTCAAGAATAGTTCAGTATTTAACTTGTGATTGATTTTTGTCAATTGTAATTTGATTTAAGTTATGTCCATTTTACCCGAAAAGAATTATTACAAGAAAATTTTATCAATTGTAATTCCAGCTATTGCGGGTTTATCAAGTCATATTCTAATTTCAATTGTTGATACTGCAATGGTTGGTAGATTAGAAAATGCAAAAGAAAACCTGGCTGCTATGGGGTTAGGAGTTCTGGCAACATGGGCAATTGTAAGTTTTTTCTCGAGCTTCAGTACTGGGACTCATATTCTGGTAGCCAGAGAAGAAGGTAAAGGTAGTTATGAAACCTGCAAAAATATTTTGAATACTTCTCTAATCTTTGGATTTATAATAGGTTCTCTTTTCGGAATTTTAATTTATTTACTCGCACCTCATTTCTCATGGATTATAGCTAAAGACAAAATTGTTGAAAAACTTACAAGTGAGTATATATCATTTAGATTTTTAGGACTTCCATTTTTTTTAATGATTGTTGCTTTTCGAGGATTTTTTTTCGGTATAGGACACACAAAGATTTTTATGATTTCAGGAATTTTATTGAATGTAGTCAATATTTTCCTGAACTGGGTTTTAATCTACGGAAATCTGGGTGCACCTAAACTTGGTCTTAAAGGTGCAGCACTTGCATCATCTATATCAACAATAGTTGACTTTTTCTTTTACCTCTATGTAACCTTTTTACCTTATTACCGAAAAAAATATAGAACTAAAAAGTCCATTACACTAAACACCAGTATTATGAAATCAATCATTAAACTATCATTGCCTGTTTCATTTCAAAATATTTTCATATTGATTGGTTTTTTAAGTTTTCTTGCATTCATTGGATTTATCGGGACTCTGTATCAAGCAGCAACACAGGTTGTGATTTCGATCATTTTCATCGCCCTACTTCCTTGCTTTGCCTTTGGTATTGCAGCACAAACACTCGTGGGAAATAGTATTGGAATGAAAGATTATGATTTAGCTGAAAAATTTGGAATTGAGACTTTGAAATTAGTCATCTTATTCACTTCAATTATTGCGATGATGTTTGTTTTCTTTCCTAAAATTCTGCTGTATCTAATCACCAATGATCAAGTTATAATCTCTACATCCATACCAGCACTCAAGATTGCAGGTATTGCCCAGATTTTTTATGGTATCGCAATAGTTTTAGCTTACATTTTACAATCAGTGGGATTATCATTCTTTGTGATGAAATCAGAAGTTCTGACAAACTGGTTAATTTTTCTACCTCTCGCATTTTTATCAAGTACAATCTTAAATCTTGGATTTATCATAACCTGGTTAAGTTTGCCAGTCTATATTTTTATTTATGCGTTAATTCTTTTGAAAAAATTCATTAACGGAAAGTGGAAATTAAATTTTGATAATGATTAAAAAACTTTTTCACAAGTTCCTGAATTTTCATCTCAGCATATTAATACTTTTGATTGCTTTCCTCTCAATCAAAATACTTTTCATGTTTAAATCTGAATTCTGGATATCGTTCCTTAGTGATTTAATTTCCATTCCAATTGTGATTCTTGTAGTCAAAAAATTTATCGGTTTCCAGAACAAAAGAAAGTTTACTCAAATTCAGCTTCTCACTGGATTCATAATCTTAGAAATCATATTTATTTTATTCTCAGAAACATCACTTTATTTTCTTGGTCCAACCTTAAAGAGCCTTAAAAGTCTTATAATTAAACCAACTCTTTTTATTGGAATCATATCTGGATTTTTTTCTGTTGTTTACATTTTTTTCATTTCAATTATTTTAAGCATTCTAACAATTCTATTTTTCAGCAGGCAGAAAACCACTATAAAAAATTATTATGTGATAACTATCGTCTATTTTATTCTATCTTCCCTTGGAGCAAATTTTGAAAAGTATTATGATATTCTCTGGATTAAATATACTTTTGGTACACTCACGATTGCATTCTTTATTGTTTTAACATATCTCAACAAATGGGTGGTTTATCTTAAAAGGAAAGAAAAATTAAAAGTAATTGGTTTGTGCAATATCCTTCTGGTAATAATCATCTTTGCGATGATAAAATCTGGTTCAAAAGAACAACTGGAAGAATTAATTTCTCTTTTCTCAAGCTCCATTGTTACAGCATATAATTTAATTTTTGGAATGGCTTTAATCTATTCAATTGTTCTATTGATACTCACCATATTTCAGCTGCCTGCAACTGAAGTAATTGAAAAGAAAACTTTTGAGATTGAATCACTTCAGAATTTATCTCAGATGATTTCTAAAGTTCTTGATATTGACGAATTGACATCGTTCATTATCCAGACAATTTCAAAAATGTCAAATTCAAATTATGTCTGGTTATGCCTGTATGATGAAAAAGACATCTGTTCATTCTACTCCAGAAATAACAATCAAAAAGTTGAGATTGATAATATAAAAGACAAAATCATTCAAAATGTAGCTCCTACCTCTGGAATTAACATTATTGATCTCGATTCACTCGATACAGAATTAAATACAAACACTGACATAAGTAAAATCCTTTACATTCCTCTGGTTTATGGTAATAATCTTCTCGGATATATCTTTTTAGGATTTGATAAATCAACACAATTAGAAATGGAAGATTTTAATACTCTGAAAAGTATTGGTGAATATGCAGTGGTGGCTGTTCAGAATTCAAGATTACTTCAAAAATCAATCGAGAAAGAGAGGCTGGAGAAGGAGCTCGAAGTCGCAAGAGAAATACAGAGAAAATTACTCCCGAATGAATCACCAAAAATACCAGAACTTGATATTGCTTCTATGTTCATCCCTGCATTTGAAGTTGGTGGTGATTATTTCGATTTTTTTCAGACAAAGGAAGATGAATTTAGTTTCGTTATTGCTGATGTAAGTGGCAAAGGTATTTCAGCAGCATTTTATATGGCTGAAGTAAAAGGAATATTTGAATCACTTTCAAAAATTATATTCTCACCGAAAGAAATTCTCATTCAGGCAAATAAAATTTTATGTAAGAGTTTAGACAAAAAAAGTTTTGTCAGTGCAGTTTTTGCAACTATCAATTTAAAGTCTGGAATTTTTAAAATTGCAAGAGGTGGACATTGTCCCATAATCATAATGAAGGATAAAGCCATTAAACATTTGAGACCATCAGGAATTGCACTTGGTTTTAATTGCTCTAATTTATTTGAAGATAATCTTGAAGAAATTAGTTTTAAACTAAACCCGAATGACCTTTTAATTTTATATACTGATGGAGTAACAGAAGCACGAAATAAAAACCTTGAAGAATTCGGAACTGACAGATTAAACGAAATCTTAAGAAAATATTCTCACCTTACAAGTGAACAAATTTTACAGAACGTAATTAAAGATATATCTGTTTTTTCTCAAGAATTCCCACAACACGACGACATAACAATGATCGCAATAAAATATTCAGGAGTGAAAGATGACAGAATTTTATTTAAAAATCAAAACCATAGATGAAATTAACATCATTGAACTCAATGGTTATCTTGATGCTCACACTGCTCCTCAACTTGAACAGGCAATTGCTAAACTTATCCAGGAGAATAAATTTAAAATCATTGTAAATTTTTCTCAGCTCTATTACATAAGTAGTGCAGGACTCGGTGTGTTTATGGCTTTCATCGAAAACATTAGAAATAATGGTGGCGATATTAAGTTTTCTTCGACGAATGATAAAATTTACAACGTATTTGATTTAATCGGTTTTCCACTCATATATGAATTTTATAAAACTGACGAAGAAGCTATCAATAAATTCAAGTCATCCAGGGTGTAAATTGAAATCAGCTAAAATTAGAAAAACATTCAAGAGTAAAACTGAGAATCTGAGTGAAATCAGAAAATTCACTGAAGATTTTTTGATTTCAAACAGAGTAATAAAAGAAGATCGAGAGAATATAATTCTTGCAATAGATGAAGCTTGCACAAATAAAATTAAACATGCTTATCATCTGGCTTCAACATATGATATTCTAATCTCCCTTGAAATTGAGAATCAACTTTTCATAGCTGAGATTTCTGATTGGGGCGAAAAATTCGATCCCGAAAAAATCCCGATGCCAGATATAAATGAAAATTACAAGAATCAGAGAAAAGGTGGCTACGGTATTTATTTAATGAAAAAACTAATGGATAAAATTGAGTATAAGTTTTCTAAAGATGGTGAGAATAAAATAATCTTACAGAAAAAAATTAAGTTCGAAAAAGATGAATAGCAATCAATATAATCGAGGAGATTTGTTCAATAAGCATCACTTCATAACACTGACTGAATTTACCAGAACGGCAAATTCGTTCTTAAAAATCGACAAACTTTCAAATTTTTTAGTTCTTACCATAATGGGGAAATTCTTAATAAATAGATGTGCCTTAATTATTAGAGTCGACGACAAGCTCAAGATTTATTCTGTCAAAGGAATAGAATTAAGTGATGAGCTTTATGAACTTAGAATTACCGATATGATTGAAAATATTATCCACGATAAATTTATCAATACAAAACTTTTCAATCATTTTAAGTTAATTAAAGATGATAGAAAGATAATTGGTATCCTGTTGTATTCATTTCATCCTGCTAAAGAGAAACTTAATGACGATGAATTGATTTTATTAGATAGTTTAATCAGTATTTCAATGAAGGCTTTAGAAAATTTACAATCCTTCAGTGATTTAAGAGAACTTAATAAAACACTTAGCCTCAAAATTTCTCAACTGCATTCTCTTTTCGAGTTGAGCAAAGAGTTGTCACTCATTCTCGACCCTGAAGAGGTCTATAAAATTCTCAGCTATACCATTATGGGAAATTTTCTAATCAATAAATTTGCTCTGATTAAAATTGAAAACAACAAAAAAATAATATTAGGCTCAAGCTTCAAAGATGAACTTCAAGATGAACTGGATAAATTAGATTTAAATCTACTGACAGAAACGATTCATCTCAAAAGATTTTATGACAAAGAGCTTAAATCAATTTTAATTGAAAAATATCAGGTTGCTTTAATCATTCCACTTCAAATTAAATACAAACAAATTGGCTTTATGCTGTGTGGTAATAAATTAACAAATCAAGATTTTACTGACGATGAAATTGAGTTTATCGAATCACTGGGAAGTATTGCTGCCATCTCACTTGAAAATATCCGACTTTTTAGAGAGACAATGGAAATGCAAAGAATTGAAGAAGACATAAGAATTGCAAGAGAAATTCAGCGTAATCTTTTTCCATCAAAGTTTCCTCAATCACAATCATTTGAATTTTATGGATTTAATGAACCATCAAAACAAGTTGGTGGTGATTATTTCGATGTTTTCAGAATAAACGAAAATCAAATATTAATCTTAATCGCCGATGTAGTTGGAAAAGGTGTTCCCGCTTCACTTGTAATGTCAAACCTTCAAGCAACTGTAAAAGCATTAACAAGAATTCCTTTTGAATTGAAAAAAGCAACAACTGTCCTCAACAATTTAATGAAACAAAATCTTAACACTGGAAATTTTATAACCTTCTTCTGGGGAATTCTTGATGAAAAAAATAAAACATTTCAATATGTAAATGCTGGACATAATCCACCCATTTTGGTCAGGAATAATGAAATAATAAGATTAGACAAAGGTGGAATTATACTTGGTGTGTTAGACTTAAATCAAGATTATAATTCAGAAACAATTCAATTGAATGAAAATGATTTAATCTGTCTTTTTACCGATGGTTTTATCGAAGCAGTTGATTATAATGAAATTGAATTTGGTGAAGATAAATTCATTCGAAAACTAATTGAATACAAATCTTTACCAGTTGAAATCATAGCCAATAGATTGATTGAAGAAGTTATTTCATTTGCTCATAATTCATCTTCAATGGATGATTTAACAATTCTTTTGACAAGGGTTAAGTAAATTTAAATCATTACTTCCAATTTAAACTCTTCAACCAGAATTTATTCACTCAAATATTTAATTTTCCTGTAGCTTAAGTTTGCAATTACAAATAAAATCATTCCTGAGATTATAAATACTGGTCGAATTCCTATTTGCGAGGCAGTCAATCCACTCAGAGATGGACCAATCAAATTTCCAAGGATTTGAGCACTGCTGGCAATTCCCATTATTCCTCCTCTTCTTTCAACTGGAGAATTCAAACTTACCAGAGTATATAAAACAGGGAGTAAACCACCTAATGCTAAGCCTAAGATTGCCCTGACAAATGCAAGTAAAAATGGATTGTAAACAAAGAAATGTAAAGAATAACTCAAACCTGCAATTGATGCAGCAATTGACAATGAACGATTGATGTAATATCTCTCATTAAATTTTCCCCAGATTGGCGAGCCGATCATTGTAAACACTCCCATAGTTCCATAAAGTAAACCAGCAATTGAAGCAATAAATCTTTTGTCTATGTGAAGTGTCTCAGCATAAAGTGCAAAAAGTGGCTGATTAAACGCAATTGAAATCTGAACAAGAACAATCATAAGAACAATTAATCTTAACTGCCGTGATTTCAAAACAAAGCTGTAATTATCTTTTAATCCAGAATTATTTTTGTTTTGTGTTTCTTTAGTTTCAAAAACTTTCAGGATTACAAACAAAGCACTCACAAAACATAACGATGCTGTTATAAAAAAAATGGGTCGAATACCAATATGGTCTGCAAGAAATCCACCGACAAATGGTCCAAGAACAGTTCCACCTGAAGTTGCAGTCTGTAATAAACCAAGGGCATAACCAGTTTTTTCTTTTGGAGTTGTAGAAGAAACAAGTGCCATTGAAGCAGGCACAAATCCACTGACCATTCCCTGAATTATCCTACCAATTAAAAGATGATAAACATTTTGAGACAAACCAATTAAAACCTGAGCAATTGCAAGTCCAATTAAAGCTCTAACTACCATCAATTTTCTGCCGTACTTATCACCGAGAAAACCCCAGACTGGAACTAAAACAAACGAGAATAAAAATGGTCCTGAAAAAACAAAACCACTCCATTTAGCAATTTGCTGAGGGTCTTTCAATCCAAGCTCTCGAATGTACAAAGGAAGGAAAGGAACAACCATACTCATTCCCATCATTGCAATAAATTGACCTACCCAGATAATATAAAGATTGTATTTCCAGTTATTCATCTTTACAAAATTAAGGAATGAAATAGTTTGTTTTTCATAAAGATGAAATTCAAAGGTTCTTGTTTTAAATTACTTTCTCGAATTGAAAACGAGATTTAGGGAATTAAAGCTTTTATTCATTAAAACTATGAAGTAATATTTTTTTAAATTCAAAAAAAATTGAATGAGAATGGCAAACAAAATTAGTGTGATTATCATCACAAAAAATGAAGAGAAAAATATCAAAGAGTGTCTTGAATCAATCAAATGGGTCGATGAGATTATTATTGTCGATGCCTTCAGTGAAGACTCCACTATTGACATTGCAAAACAATACACTGAAAAAATTTTCCAGCGAGAATGGACTGGTTTTGCAGATCAAAAAAGTTATGCTTTGAGTCTTGCTTCCAACGAATGGGTATTAAGTCTCGATGCTGATGAACGAGTTACCTACTCTTTAAAACAAAAACTACAGGATTTATTCAGCAATCCAGAGCAAGTTGAAGGGTTTGATGGATTTCTAATAAAAAGAGATAACTATTTTCTTGGGAAAAGAATTAGAAGTTGTGGCTGGGACAAAGATTATCAACTCAGACTTTTCAAAAAATCAAAAACGAAATTGACAGATAGACTTGTCCATGAAGGATTTGAAGTGGATGGAAAAACTGGAAAAATATCCGAGCCCATTATTCACTTAAGTTACAAAAGTTTTAATGATGCAATTGTAAAAATCAATCGTTACTCATCTCTGGAAGCACTTGAAAAGAGCTCAAAGAAAAAAGCAAACATCTTCACAATAATTTTTTATCCTTTCATATATTTCATTCAACACTTTATTTTCAGATACGGATTTATAGATGGAATTTATGGTTTTTATGTTTCTTTGCTTCATGCGTGGACTAAAATGATGGTTCAAATTAAAATCTGGGAATTACAACACAAGACTTATGAAGAAAGATAAACGACCAAGATTTTTAATTTGTAGAATTGATAGAATTGGTGATGTTGTACTTTCCACTCCCCTTCCAAGAGAAATCAAAAAAAATTTCCCCGACTCATTTGTAGCCGTTCTTGTTCGTAAATACACAAAGGATATTTATCTCAATAATCCCTTTGTCGATGAAATTATAATTTATGATGAGAAATCCACTTTCAAGTCATTTCTAAAAATGTTGAAAGTGATTCGAAGTTTTAAATTCACTCATGCTTTTATGCTTCTACCAGATGAAAGGTTGAACTATCTTCTCTTCCTGTCAGGAATTAAAACAAGAATTGGAGTCGGTCACAAACTATATCAATTTCTCACTTTCACCAAATATGTAGACCGAAAAAAATATGTTGAAGAACGACACGAAGCTGACTACTGTCTTGACATGCTGAGAAAAATTGGAATTAAACCTGCTTCTATTGAGCCCGAAATTTATTTAAATGAAAATGAAAAAGTTATTGCTCAAAATTTTAAACAAGAATTTGCACCAAATGGTGAATTCTTGATTGGAATTAACTCGACAAGTGGCAATTCCTCTCCAAATCTTTCTTACGCTGAATACAGAAAGTTAATCGAAAAATTAGCAGCAGTTAAAAAATTTCAAGTGATAATCACAGATCTTAATCCGCCAGAAGAAATTCAAAATATTGATGGAGTGTTTTATCCAATGACAAAAGATACATTGCGCGAATCAATTATTAAATTTTCTGCTTTAAATGTTTTGATTTCTTCGAGCACTGGACCAATGCATATCTGTGCTGCCCTGAAAGTTCCAACAATTTCTGTTTTCTGTCCTTTACCTGCTTGCTCACCAAAACTCTGGGGACCACTCGGAAACAAATCAATTGTTTTGTTACCCCGAAAAGAGTACTGTCAGACCGAATGTCCTGGCAATCCAAAAATTTGTAGATATGAAGGCAATAGTGGATTAAATGCTGAGAAAATTTTTGATGAGGTGATGAAGTTTTTTGGATTGTCATAATCTCTACTTTAGTGTTGTATAATAATTTTTTCACAAGCCATTCTGATTTAATCCAATTTTGTTTATTTAAGATAAATTATGATTTGCTATGATTGATAATCTTTCCTTTTTAGTCATTGCGAGAAATGAAGTGACGAAACAATCCTTTCTTATGTTCTTAATTACATAACAATTATTCTCAAGGTGAGCAAGACAAAGCCTGACAATTCGATTATATCATTTTCCTTCAGATTGAGAATGATACTTTTTATTCAACCTCATATGGCAATTGGAAAGTAAAGACAGCTTTAGAAACATTTAAATTTTCATTTTGTGATTACATTTATAACAATTGATTTACTATTCATCTTTTGCAAAATAATATAAGTGATTAACCACTAAAGTATCTAAAAGATTTTCATGAAAGGTTATTGCTTACCGATTGAAATTTAAATCTGGATTAATTGATAAATTTTCTTCATCGATTATTCAACGACACAAAGGTTAATCGGGAGGAGAAAAAATTCTTCAAGAAAATACACAATATTTTCAGGAGATTTAAAGATTAAACTTGAAATTTATTTAATCCTCTTAATCCAATATCTTTTCGAAAGTATTTATTCTCAAATGAGATTAATTCAGCGGCGTCATAAACTTTTTTGATTAAATCTGAAAAAGGAAGCTCTTCAGAAAAAGCAACAAGATTAAGTACTCGACCTCCATTTGTAATAATTTTTCCATTTTCTGATTTTGTTCCTGCATGAAATACCATCAATCCTTCTGAATTTTCAACTTGTTCGAGACCATTTATTTCATATCCTTTTTCAAATTCATCAGGATAACCTTTAGATGCGAGAACCAGACAAACTGCCTTACCTCTCAATTCTAAATCATAGTCTGTCAATTCATTATTTACAGCCTTCCATAAAAGTTCAAGAAAATCTGATTTGATTGTTGTCAATACTGATTGAGTTTCAGGATCACCAAATCGACAGTTGAATTCAATTACTTTGATTCCATCTTTAGTTTGCATCAAGCCACAATAAAGACAGCCCTGATAGGGAGTTCCTTTTTCTCTCAATCCTTCAAGGACTGATTCAATTATTTTAGACTTAATTTCTTGAATCTGATTTTCACTTAATAATTCTGAAAATGAATACGACCCCATTCCACCTGTATTCTTTCCTGTATCGCCATCACCTATTCTTTTGTAGTCCTGAGCTGGAGTCAGAATTTTATATGTGAAACCATCAGTAATTGCAAAAACAGAAAATTCCTCCCCTTCCAGAAATTCTTCAATAACAATTTTACTTCCTGCTTCTCCAAATTTTTTCAGGACAAAAATTTCATCAAGGATTTTTAATGCTGAATTTTGATCTTCACAAATAGTAACCCCTTTTCCAGCAGCAAGTCCATCGGCTTTAATTACAACTGGATATTGAGATTTCTTTAGCAATGCTTTTAGTTCAGAGTATTCGTCCACACTAAACACATCGAATTTAGCAGTTGGAACATTTTTTCTTATCATCAAATCTTTTGCAAACGACTTACTTCCTTCAATCAACGAAGCGGATTTTGATGGACCAAAAACTTTTATGTTTGAACCTGATAAGAAATCACCTATTCCATTAACGAGTGGATTTTCAGGTCCAACAATTACAAAATCAATTTTATTTTCTTCGCAAAATTTTTTTATTCCCTGGAAGTCATCAATAGAAATTGAAATATTTTTTGCCCATCGTGAAGTTCCTGGATTGCCAGGGACACAGTATAGTTCATCAAGAAAATTGCTCTGTGAAATTTTCCAGCAAAGTGCATCTTCTCTACCACCTGAACCTAAAACTAATACTTTAAGCTTCATCTCTCATTGTAAATTGAAATATTTTAATTAATTCCTGGGTTAATCTTTTTCTTTCGAGTGAATTTATTAATTCAGGATTTGCCTGCGGGATTTGATCGGATTTGAATAATTCAAAAATTTCAATCAAAGCATTTTTAATTCCTTCGACATCATCAGGTTCAACCAGAAATGATGCTTTATAATCTTTAAGTATTTGAGCGGCAGCTCCATTTTTGGGGACAAGTGCAAGAATAGGTTTACCGGTTCCAATGTATTCAAATAATTTACCTGTTGCATAGAGATGTGGATTTTTTGAATGTCTGATCATCAACCACAAAACATCCGAATCAAGTAAGTGTTTTATGTTAGTTTTATGATCAACATAACCAGTAAATACGAACGAACTTTTTAATTTTCCTTTTTGAATTTTATGATAATAATATTTAGGAAAGTTGCCTACAAACATAAACTCAACTTGATTTTCGATATCCGGTCTTTCGTAAAAAAGTTTTTCCACAGCTTTGAGGAAAAATTTCGGAGTTCGTTCTTCGTAAAATGCACCACTGTAAGTTATTCTTAATTTGTTAATCGGCTTGGTAGACTGAAATTCAATATTAAAATCTTCTTCATCATAACCATGCGGTATTATTGCGATTTCGTCTGGCGAAATAAAGGGATAATGTTTTAAAATGTGTTCTTTAATCTGTCTTGTGTATGCAATTATTTTATTGCTTGAATGCAAAACTTTTCTTTCCATTTTTTTAACTATCCAGCGATGAACTGGAGTTGGATAAAAAGATAATCCATCATCAAACCAGGCATCACGATAATCAAGAATCAAAGGGATATCAAATTCTTGTTTCAATTTCGCTCCAATTCTGAAATCAGTGTAAGGTGGAGCTGTGGCAAATATGATATCAAATTTTTCTTCCTTCAATAATTTTCTTGCTTCTTTTAATGCCGATTTCATCCAGAAAATTTTGTTATCCGGTAGAAAGAATGTTTGACTGATACGATTAAAAATTTTTCTTAGAAACTCACTTCTAATTTTTTTCTGATTAAAAATTTTTTGAGTAGGATCATTTGAACCTGTTCTAACAATTCGAATGTTTCTTTCTTCCAATTCTTTGAGTAATGTAAAATCAAAAGCATAGTAAGATTTTGGTTGAATTGTTAATACAACAGGTTCCCATCCAAAATCAACCATGTATTTAACGAACTTTGCTATTCGTTGAACTCCGCTATAACCCATTGGTGGAAAATAGTAAGCAATAATTAAAGCCTTTCTTTTCATAAAACAATTAACTCGTCTGTTGTTTTTGTTAATATTTCCTTTTTGCCTTTATAAAGTAAAATGTCTTGCTCTATTCGAATTCCAAACTTCTTTTCAAAATAAAGAGCTGGTTCAATTGCAACAATAATATTGTCAGGAATAATTTGATTAGACCTGAGAGCTAATCTTGGAAAGTTATGCAGATAAACTCCGAGTCCATGTCCAAGTGCATGAGTAAAATTTTTATCCACATTAAACCTTTCAAAAAATTTTATAACTGATATAGCCACATCCTGAGCCTTTTTATTTGCTTCAAGATTTTCTATTCCAATTCGAAGTGCTGATAAAACAATTTCGTATTTCTTTTTGAATTCGTCTGATGGTTTACCAAAGAAAAATGTTCTTGTAAAATCTGAATTATAACCTTTCACATTCACACCAAAATCAATCAGAATAGGCATGTTCACTTTCAGTCTATTGTTATTAGATACACCATGTGGAAAAGCTGTTCTCTTTCCAAAAAGAACAATCGGGTCAAAAGCTTCTCCATCAGCTGATTTATAAATCAAATATTTTAATTCTGCTTTTATGTCTTTTTCGGAAATTCCCTCTTTAATGTTGTCTAAAATTTTTTTGAAAATTTCTTCTGTTAATTTGATGGCTTTCTTTGTCTGATTTATTGAATACTCATCTTGAAGTGCAAAGATAAAGCTGATATCTTTTCGTATCGGTTTGAATTTTACTTTTCTAATTTTTCTTAACTCAGAAACTTTTTGTACTGAGATTTTTGAAGGTTCAAAATAAATTGTGTGAATATTATGTTCATCACAATATTTTCTTAATGTGTCTGTAAAATTATTTTCAATAAACTCAGCTTTAATCTGGTTATCCAGTTCTTTAATTTGTTGAGTGTATCTTTTGTCTGTAAAAATTATCTCTGATTTATTCGTGATTAACAAATTCGAATTAGAAGAATTAAATCCAGAAAGAAAAAGAACATCTTCTCTTGTGGATGAAAAAAATCCTTCTCCATTGTTGAGAGATAATTCATCCCTCAAAATAGAAATTCGTCTCTGGTAAAAATCTTTCATTGTAGAAATTTAACTACTTTTGCCTCTATAGTTAGGAGCTTCTTTTGTGATGATTACATCGTGTGGATGGCTTTCTCTTAAACCAGCGTCAGTCATTTTAACAAATTTTGTTTTTGTTTGTAGTTCCTTGATATTTTTTACTCCACAATAACCCATCGCTGCTCGCAAGCCACCAATCATCTGATAAATTGTTTCTGAAAGTGGTCCTCTATATGGAACTCTTCCTTCAATACCTTCAGGTACAAGTTTTTTAATATCATCTTCCACATCTTGGAAATATCTATCTTTACTTCCCTTTTTCATCGCTTCAAGTGAACCCATACCACGATAAACTTTATAACTTCGACCTTCATATAAAATTTGTTCGCCTGGACTCTCGTCAGTTCCAGCAAATAGACTTCCTATCATTACAGAATCTGCGCCAGCAGCAATTGCTTTGGCAATATCACCAGTTTGTTTAATTCCTCCATCTGCAATAATTGGAACATTGTACTTTCTCGCAACTCTGGCACATTCCATAATGGCAGAAATTTGTGGAACTCCAACTCCAGCAACAACTCTTGTAGTGCAAATTGAACCTGGACCAATTCCTACTTTTACACAATCAGCACCGGCTTTTATTACATCTAAAGTTGCTTCAGCTGTTCCCACATTTCCGGCTATCAATTCTACTTCAGGAAAATCCTTTTTTATTTTTTTAATCATCCGGAGAACACCATCAGAGTGAGCATGAGCTGTATCAATCACAATCACATCAACACCTGCTTTGATTAATTCTTTTACTCTTTCAGTAGTAGAATGCTCAATTCCAACGGCAGCACCAACTCTTAATCTCCCGTGCTCATCTTTGCATGCGTTCGGAAAACTTTTCTTCTTCTGAATATCTTTGAATGTGATTAATCCAATTAATTTGTAATCCTTATCAACAACTGGAAGTTTTTCGATTTTGTATTTCTGTAAAATTTTTTCTGCTTCTTCAAGTGAAACTTTACCCTTAGCTGTAATTAAATTTTCTTTTGTCATTAATTGTTCAACTTTTTGCGAGAGGTCCGGTTCAAATCTCAAATCACGATTCGTTAAAATTCCAACGAGCTTTTTGTTTTCATCAACAATTGGAATTCCTGAAATACGATACTTTTGCATTAACTCAAGAGCTTCACCTACTGTCTGATGGGAATAGAGAGTTATTGGATCTTTTATCATTCCACTTTCGCTTCGTTTGACTTTATCAACCATCTCACATTGTTCTTCAATAGACATATTTTTATGAATTATACCAATTCCACCTTCTCTAGCCATTGCTATTGCCATCTGCCATTCAGTTACTGTATCCATTGCAGCAGAAAGAAGTGGAATATTAAGTTTAATTTTATTTGTCAATCGTGTTGAGACATCCACATCTCTTGGTAAAACAGACGATTTTGCAGGAATAAGAAGAACATCATCAAAAGTCAAAGCTTCGTATTTTATCTTATCTTTCATTGATTACTCAAATTTTGTTTTATTCACTTACTCAAATGCCGGGAAACCAGTTATATCTTCACCAACAATCAAAGTATGCATTTCGTGAGTACCTTCATAAGTTTTAACTGATTCAAGATTATTCATATGACGCATAATTGGATATTCATCTAATATTCCGTTAGCACCAAGAATTTCTCTGGCTACTCGACAAATATCGAGAGCAACTTCACAATTGTTTCGTTTTGCAAGAGAAATTTGTGTGAACCTTGCTTTACCCTGGTCTTTTAATCTTCCAAGTTGAAGAACTAATAATTGTGCCTTTGTTATTTCTGTGAGCATCCAGACAAGCTTTGCTTGAGTTAATTGATAAGCTGCAATTGGTTTTGAAAATTGAACTCGAGATTTTGCATAATCAAGTGCGGTTGTATAGGCAACCATCATTGAACCAATTACACCCCAGGCAATTCCATATCTCGCCTGACTCAAACACATTAATGGAGATTTTAATCCAGATGTATTTGGTAACCAGTGACTTTCAGGAACAAAGACATTATCAAAAACCAGTTCAGATGTTACTGATGCACGAAGAGAATGTTTGTTTTTCATTTCAGGTGCTGAGAAACCTTTAAAATCTTTCTCTACTAAAAATCCATGAACAACTCCATTCCACTTTGCCCAGACAACTGCAACATCAGCAATAGTTCCATTGGTAATCCACATTTTAGAGCCATTCAATACAAAACCACCATCCACTTTTTCGGCTCGAGTTAACATTCCACCCGGGTTGGAGCCAAAATCAGGTTCAGTTAAACCAAAGCAACCAATCTTTTCAGCTTTTGCAAGTTTCGGAAGCCAGTAATCTTTCTGCTCTTCAGTTCCAAAAGTATAAATTGGATACATTACCAGTGCACTCTGGACTGAGGCAAAACTCCGAATTCCACTATCTCCTCTTTCGAGTTCTTGCATCATCAAACCATAAGCAACATTATTAAGATTTGCACAACCATATTTTTCAGGCAGAGTTGCACCAAATATTCCGAGTTCTGCCATTTCGGGTATCAGATGCATCGGGAAAGTTCCTTCACGATAATGTTTTTCAATAATTGGAATGACTTTATCATCAACAAACTCACGAATAGTTTGTCTGATTAGTTTTTCTTCTTCAGTTAAAAGGTCATCAATATTATAATAATCAACACCTTCGAATTTCATTTAATTTGCTCCTTTAATTTTTACAAATTTATTCAGGTTGTCACTTGCAAACAAAGAACTGATTTATCTATTTCTTGATTTTTATTAATTATTTTTTTTTGAAGAATATTAAAGAACTGAGGTCAAGATTTTTACTAATAATTTTAATGAAAGGATTGATTACTGCCTCAATTTTATCAGGATATTTTAATCAGTTTAAACTTGAAAATAAATTCAGGATGTGGTTCATCTTGACCTTAAAATTTATCAACTTGAACTGGTTTCAGCATATTCGCTTTTCACTGAAAATAAGTTTAGATGCCGAATTAAAATCGACATGATATTTAAATAACTGCCTGGTTCAACAAGAACTATTAGTTCGTCATCATGAATTCACTACAGCGAAATCCTTTCTCAAAGGAAATAAATGCAGTGAATTTTTTTAGAAAAAAATTAAAATTTCAATTTTTGAATTAAAATTGATTTAGTTTTAATTTGAAGTATGAATAACTCATTAGAGAACATTCCCTTTGTTGTGTGTGATGTGGAGACAATAGGTTTAAATCCAGTTTTCAATTCCATAATTGAAATCGCACTTATTCGTCTTGAAAATTTTAAAGTAGTCGATAAGTTTTCTTCTTTAATAAACCCTCAGAGTTTTATTCCACCATTTATTACTGAGTTAACGGGAATTCGTAATGAGGATGTATATAACGCACCCAAATTTTCAGATGTTGCTCTGAATATCAGAGACTTTTTGAAAGATGCAGTATTCGTTGCTCACAATGCTTCTTTTGATCATAAATTTTTAATCCACAGTTTTTTAAGAGAAAATTTAATTCCACCATCAAATCCAGTCCTTTGCACAAAATTACTTTCCAGGAGAGTTGTTCCTGGACTTTCAAGTTATAGTTTAAGAAACTTGACAAGCTTTTTCAAAATAAAAAACATCCAGGCTCATAGAGCTTATGGCGACGCACTCGCCACTTCTCACATTTTGATTAAACTAATTGAAGAAGTTCGTAATAATTTCTTCATCAATGATCTGGATAGCTTGTTATCACTTCAATTCCAGCCAATCAAAAGTCTGGTTGATATCAAAATAAAAGAAACAATTGCCAGTGAAATTTCTAAACTTCCCCAGAATCCAGGTGTTTATATATTCAAAAACAAAAAAGAAGAAATCGTTTATATAGGAAAAGCTAAAAACCTTAGAAATCGTGTTTTGAGTTATTTTCGTTCTGACGACACAAGAGTAAAAAAAATTATTCGTTCAGCTCATTATCTTGAATTCATTGAAACTGGTAGTGAACTCTCAGCTTTCTTATTTGAATCTGAATTGATAAAAAAACACAAGCCTGTTCATAATAAAGCTTTAAAAATTATCAGACGATATTCATTCATTGCTCTGAATTTAGAACATCCTTTTCCAAAGCTCGAGGTTACATCAAGAATCACAAATAACGGGAATTTATTTTTTGGTCCATTTCAACATCGTGAAACAGCCGAGCAAACACTCGATATAATTTCAAAATCAACATTGTTAAGAGAATGCGACGATAAAACATTTCATCAAAATCGTCCTTGTTATTTACTTGATATCAAAAGATGTCTTGGACCATGTATAAACAATTCAGTTAAAGATGAATACGACCAGGAGATTGAGTTTGTAAAATCTTTCTTAACTGGAGATAACCTGAGCATATTAAACAGACTCATTGAAAAGATGAAAGAATATTCAACTCGACAGAAATATGAAGAAGCAGCTCAGATAAGAGATTCTATCAGAATGATTGTAAATAACATCGGTCGTCTAAAAGTGTTGAAAGAACCAATTAATTCTTTAAATGCAATCATAATTATTATCAATAATAAATGTCCAGTTGAATTGCTTGGATTGAAAAACGGTATTTTAATCTTTATCAAAAAATATGAGGAAGGAGAAAATTTTCTTTCCCAATTAATTGATGATTATTTCTCAGAATACAATGTTGATTTTGATTTGAACATCAATATTGAAAAAATAAAAATCATTGCGAATTTTCTAGTAAATCAGAAGGCTAATTATAAAATTATTTATACCACTGGTTTAAATTCAGAACAACTCCTACAAAAATTAAAAACTGGCTTAATGGAGGTTTAGATGAATCTGGTCTCTACCAATCCAAATACAATGGAAGTAATTGGTGAAATAACCTGCACAGATATTAATAGTTTTAATACTTTGATTGAAAAATCAAAAGCTGCTCAATCATATTGGAAAGAAATAACAATCGATAATCGAATAAAAATTTTTAAAAGAGTAAAAGAAATACTTTATAACGAAAGAGAAGAAATTGCCCGATTAATTACAAAAGAAAATGGCAAACCACTTTTTGAAAGTTACTCCACTGAAATTATTCCCACACTGAGCATACTAAATTATTACATCAAAAAAGCCAGGAAATTTTTAAAACCTCACTTCGAAAGAATTAAAATACCTGTTATGATTCACAAAAAAAGCTGGATTGAATATGAACCATATGGAGTTGTAGGTATCATCAGTCCATGGAATTATCCTTTACTTCTTCCAATGGGTCGAATTATTCCAGCATTAATTTCAGGTAATGCAGTCATATTTAAACCATCAGAATGGACACCATTAGTTGGTGAAAAAATTGACAGCCTCTTTAAGTCAGCCGGTCTACCTGAAAATGTTTTGCAAACAATTTATGGCGGAGCAGAGATTGGAGAAGCACTCGTCAAAAGTAATATTGACAAACTTTTCTTTACAGGAAGTACAAGAGTTGGTAGAATAATTTCAAAAACAGCAGCTGAAAAATTACTTCCAGTTTCACTTGAACTCGGTGGAAAAGACCCGGCAATTGTTCTTCCAGATGCTGACCTCGATCGAGCAGCAATGGGAATTGTATGGGGTTCGGTAATGAATGCAGGTCAAACTTGTGTTTCAGTTGAAAGAGTTTATGTTCATGAACAAATATTTGAATCCTTCTTAAATAAATTAATTGAATTAGTCTCACAACTTAAAGCATTCGATAACTCACCTTATTATGACTATTCAAATATAAAACTTCAAGCACAGGTTGATATAATCCGGGAACATATAGAAGATGCAATTTCAAAAGGAGCTAAAATTATTTATGGTGGAAAGTTTGACAAAAACAAAGTTGAGCCAACCATTCTAATAGATGTTAACCATTCAATGAAAGTAATGAAAGAAGAAACTTTTGGACCATTAATTCCAGTTATGAAATTTAAAACAATTGAGGAAGCAATTGCTCTTGCTAATGATTGTGATTATGGTCTTTCTGCTTCGGTGTGGACAAAAAATATTTCACTCGGCAAATCTATTGCAAGAAAAATTCAATCTGGCTCCGTTCTGATAAATGATTGTATTAGTTATTTCGGTGCAGGCGAGGCTGTTGTTGGTGGAATTAAGATGAGCGGAACTGGTCGAGTTAATAGCAGAAGTGGAATAATGGAAATGGTTTTTGAGAAATACTATAACTACGACACATTTACCTGGCAAAAGAAATTATGGTGGTTTAATTACTCTGAGAAATCAACAAAAATCATAAAAGAGGCAACCCAATTCCTCTTCGATAAAAATCCATTAAGAAAATTGATTTCTGGCGTTAAGGTTTTTCCCGAATTGCTAAAAAGAAAATGATTCCGAAGATATTTTAATTAATCTTTCATTAATTATTCTAAAGCCAGATTAGAAAATTACAGTCAGTTCAGGATTAATGCTTCTTTGCATTTAATAATTTTTGAATTTTAATTAAGGGCTAGATATTTAATCCCCTGGATATGATGATTTTAATTCTTTGAATAACTGGTTGTTACCATTTTGCTGGTAACAACCAGTTTAAAAGGAGTATAAAAAAATTACAGTAAAATTATTACTCAGTTTGTAATAAAAGATGATTTAAATTAACTCTGTCCTAAAATCGCTTCTTTACAAACTTTTGCAACTTTGAATTTAACAACCTTCTTTGCAGGGACTTGAACCATTTCACCTGTTCTTGGATTACGAGCCAATCGAGCTTTTCTTTCAACTAAAACAAGTTTTCCAAGACCTGGAAGAGTGAAGGAATTTTTTGCTTCTTGATAAGCAAGGTTAGCGAGATCTTCCAGTAGTTGCTTTACTTGCTTTTTGGTGAGATTGTTTTTCTCAGCAAGTTTAGAAATGATTTCTGTTTTGGAAAGTGTTTTTCCCATTCTTATGATTCCTTTTATTTGTTTTTGTTGATTTTATTTGGTTGATTTATAAATAAAAGCAGAGTATTCCAGAATCCATCTATCAAGTAAGTCTTTAATTTTCATTCTTGCTTGTTCATCTTTAGTTTCAATAAGAAGCACATTCCAGTTAAGCGGATTATGAAATGGACTTGTAATCAATAGGTTTAATGCACTGACAAAATTATTATTTACTTCACTACTGGATTGTGTCAAAAGAGTAAATTTCAAAACAACATTTGCATCTTCGAATTCTGTAAATCCAAATTCTGGTAAACGCACTGTCATTCTTTCTTTAATGTAATCTTTCAAAGTATAATCAGAAAAAAGCGGATCTGAATAATCACTTCCAAGATCAATTAAAACACGATATTTATAAAGTGATTTTTGCTGTGCAACAGCTGAAATATTGATAACTATGAAAAGACTAATGAACAATAAGATATATTTTTTCATTTTTTCTCCAATTACTTTTTTAATTTACAACGGAATAAAAAGACTTTCAATCATTTTTCCTTATTTTTTTTGATTATTCAAAAGCTCTTTAGTCTCAACCCAGAGCTTTAAAAGATCATTTTTTGAGACATCACTAAAACTTTTATTCTCATCTTTGATTCTATCTTCAAGAAACTTAAATCTTTTGATAAATTTTTCATTAGTCTTTCGAAGAGCAGCCTCCGAATTTATTTGATGAAGACGAGCAAAATTGACAAGAGAAAAAAGTAAATCACCAAATTCATTTTCAATTTCTTCTTTATTCTTTTCATTAATCGATTCTTTTAATTCATTTAATTCTTCTTGAATTTTTATAAAAGCTTCATCTGCAGTTGTCCACTCAAATCCGATTTTTGCAACCTTTTCTTGAATTCGAAAAGCTCTGAGTAAAGCTGGAAGTTCTTTTGGAATTCCTTCAACAACTGAAGTCCTGCCCTCAGTCATCTTAATTTTTTCCCAGTTCTTTTTTACTTCATTATGATCTTCCACCTCTACATTACCAAATACATGAGGATGACGACGAATTAATTTTTCCTTTTCAAGATTAATTACTTCAGCAAGAGTAAATCTGTTTGATTCTTCCGCAATCACTGAATGAAAAATCACATGAAGCAATAAATCACCAAGTTCTTTTTTCAAATCATCATAATTCTTTTCATCAATTGCTTCGACTACTTCATAAGCTTCTTCAAGTGTAGCTTCTTTAATAGAATCATTAGTCTGAATCCGATCCCACGGACATTCTTTTCTTAACAGTCGAACTATTTCCTCAAGTTCTTTGTATTCATTTTCAGTCATTATATTCACCTTCTTAATTATCCTGAAACCATTTGACTTGCAATTGCTGTCCTGGTTGTCCCTGATAGAAGCCTAAAACTACAATTGTGTAAGCTTTACCAGCAACAAGTGAGAAACCTCTCAAGCTAATTATTTCCTCAGAAGAATTTGTTCTGGTAAAAACAAAACTGAGGATTTGTGGGTCATATGGTTCATAGCTTGTTATCTGTTGATATGTAAAATAACTGTGTTTTATTACACCAGTTGGATTTCCAATCTTAATATCAAACGGTGGTGAGTTAGATGACGCATTAATAAAACGAACATAAGCCTTTCCTTCTTCCATCGTAAAATTCATATCCTCAACTAAGATTGGTGTGAGAAGCGAAACCGAATCCATTAATAGCAATGAATAAAGTTTGTTTGTTTCAAATTGAAAATTAAAACTGAGTAAGATTGGTGAAGAAGTTCCACCGGGAGTAACTTTTACTTCACGCAAACCACTTCTTGTAAAAAGATATCCGGATGAATTACCAAATAATACATTTTGAGCCAACTTGCTCTGGTCGAGAGTTACATCAAGTCCGGGTGAATTCGGTGATGCATTAATTACTCTTATTCGAGAAATTTGACTTGGTGTAAAATTGAACAAAAACTGACCGGCTCGATTAGTTTCATCCAGGAAATTCAATGAATACTCTTCGCCAAAATTACCACTACTATTGCCAAGGAGATAAATCGTATATAATTTCCCCTCTTCCATTGTTGCATCAATTGCGAGAACTAACTGACCTGGAGATGAAGTTTTTGTAACAATTACTTCATTAAAGCCAGCTGGTAAATCAACGTAACTGGAAGTACCCTTGTAACTCAGTCCAGATATTTTTGTTTTTGAAGTATAATTATTAAAAGTTATATCTACTTGAGATAAGTCATAAGCTCCGTGAACAACTCTAACGCTCACTTTCCCGGCAGGGACAACTTTCTGAGGATTCTCAAAAAATATGTATTCGAGATTTGTTTTCTTGTTAGTTACTAATAGCGAATATGATTTCGTATGATTGAGAGTAAAATCTTGAGTCAGAAGTGGTGTGGTAGAACCAAATTCAAAAACTTTTACTCGTTTATTTACTCCCGAATTAACATCAAGTAATGCAGTTGCAAGTTTGTAACTTACATTCGTCGCAACAAATTCATTATCTACATTTAATTCGAGTGTTGGATTGTCAGTTGAGCCATTAATAAATCTAAGTTTACTTTTTATTGGAGCGAATTTGAAAAGTTGCTGAGCTCCAGGATTTGATTCAATTAAAAAGTTTATATCAAGGGCTTGCTCACCACTTCCACCTGAATTACCCAGAATATAGACTGTGTATACTTTGTCCTCCTCCAGGAATGCATCTGATGTTAGAATAATATTTCCCGAAGTTGAAGAGATAGTAACAGTAATTTTATTATTGCCCGAAATTAAATCAACATAACTTGAAGTGGACTTATATGTAACATTGGGAATATTGACAGTACCAGCTGAATTAACAATACTTACTGACATACTACCCAGTCCAGTTGATGCATGAACAAATCTGATGCTCGATTTCCCGGCAGGAGCAGTTTTAACTGGATTCTCAATTACAAAACCATCAGGAAAAGCAGTTTCACCACAAACAATGAAAGAATATTCTTTTGTATAATCTATTGTTGAAATTCTACTATAAATCTGAGTCAGTGAACCCGAACGATTTACTTTTAAATTTCTACTATTACCTGAAGGTACTTGCAACAATTCAGTCGCAAGCCTATAAGTTATATTTGAAGCCAGTTTTGTATCATCAACATAAAAATCAACTGTTGGGTTATCATACAATCCATTGATAAATCGAAGTTTTGTTTTAACTGGAGAAAATTCAGTTAATTTTTGATAAACATCATCTGTCTCTTTAAGAAATCCAATGGAATATCTTTTATCATTAGTGCCTGTGCTCAATCCTGACAGGACGATTGTATAAAGAGTGCTTACATCAAGCTGTGCTTCAGCTGTTGCCAGTACATTCTGTGTTCCACTCTGAGTAATAATAATCTGATTTTTACCACCTACCACATCAATATAATTAGTTACATTTTTAAATATATTTTGAGTGATACTTGTTGAACCTGCTGAATTAATAATTTTAATGTCAATTGCAGGTAAGTCGTAAATACCATTTAAAAACCGTATGCTTGCTTTACCAAAAGGAATTGTTCGTGTAGATGATTCAAGCATCACTACTTCAGAGGTTGGCAATTTATCAACTGCAAATAAAATGTACTTTTTATTGTATTCTATATTTACTGTCGATGCAAATATATTAGTCTGTTGTCCTGTCACTTTAACAACTACATTCCGGAATCCTGTATTAACCTGAAAATATTTAGATGCGTACTTGTAACTCAGATTAGAAAAGAGTGGATTGTTATCAACAATTAAATCAATTCCGTCAAGTTCGGGAGAAATGTTTACTAATTTTATTGACGATTTAACCTGTTCAAATGAAAATAAATTTTGCCCGAGAGTATCATTATCTTTAACGAAACTAACCATTAGAGCATTTTTATCCGTTCCGATATAAGAACCAGTTACAAAGGCACTATATACTCTACCTCCTTCAAGATATGCCGAGATACTGAGCAAATTCGGTTTTCCACTGGAACTTAAAGTAATAATATTTTGACCGGGAGCTGTTTCAATGTAATTAGAGACTGATGCAAAATTCTGAAGCTCAAAAGAATTCTGTCCCAACAAAGAATTTATATTTACTAAAAGATTTTGCAAATCCTGTGTTGCATTTACAATTCGCAAATAAGCTCGATTACCTGTAACATTCTTACTTTCATTTTCAATTCTAATGGCAGAAAGATTTTTTGCAACATTGGATAGATAAACTGTATAATTTTTTAATTCACTAAAAATTATTGTTGTATCAATATAACCCTGTCCTGAACCAAGACTGACTTTAATATTTCTTGCACCTGCTTTAAAAGTTTGAAACGATGTGGCTTGATTGAACAGTAATGAGGTTCTGAAAGGAACACCATCAATTGTTAGTTGAACAGATTGAGTTGTTGTAATTCCATTAATGAAACGAATTTTTGTTACGCCCTGCTCAAAGTTAAACAGGGATTGAATATCGTATTTTGTTTCATCAAGAAAATAGGCATTTAAAGAAGTACTATCAGTTGCTCCGATATTTCCAGCAAAAAAGACAGTATAAATTTTCCCGGCTTCAAAATTTGCAGAAGAAGTAAAAATCAAATTCTCAGTACCCGATTTGAATAAATTGATTTTTCCAGTCCCGGACGAAATTTTAATAAATCCAGATGCAGATTTATAATCAAGGTCGGCAATTAAAAAATTATCTACTTGATTGAAAACAGCGACATCAACTTTACCAATTTCTGGAGATGAATTGACAAATCGAACAAGTGAAAAATTATTAGCAATGCTTAAATCAGTTCTATCCAATATTTTGATTTCGGGTCTGAGAGTTGTTCCCAGAATATTGAAAATGTAAAATCGATTCGAATCGAGCTTAATTGTATCTCTTTTAATTAATTCGGAATCGGAATTTCTAACAATTTTAATTTCATGTTCACCTGGTTTTAGATCAATATAATATGTTGCTAATTTGAAAGTTAAGTATGAATAAACTTTGCTTCCATTAATGTAGATATCTACTGGTGGAATTTCATAAGCTGTATTAACAAACCTAATTTTTGTCCCTTTTCCCAGCGATGGTTTACCTGGTTCAGTAGGCCATTCATGAATTGGTCCACAAGAATTAAATAATAGTCCGAGAAACAATGAAAAAAGTAAAATAAAAATTTGGATAAATTTATTCATAAATCTTTAAAACCAGTTAAATAACATCTGTGAACCTAATTCAGAATCAATTAATAAATCAAAACTTATTGGTGAACTCTGTGTTCCCGAGATAAAACCAATGATATAAGCCGAATAAATTCTTCCACCATCCAAAAACATTCGACCATATTTTAAAGTATCAGTTGTACCGGCTTGATAAATCACAACATCAACAGGACCAGCTGGATATTCAAGATAATTTGAAACGCCTTTATAACTTAAAGTCACATAGCTTGGAGGTCTATCCTGAGTGGAAGTCAGTTTTATATAAACTGAAGGTGCATTCGGTGAAATATGAACTATTCTCAGAAAAGCTTTATCTCCACCCGGACTTTTTTGTGGTGTTTCGAAAACAAATCCTGTTAGATTGATAAAATTATTGATTGCAACAACCATATATGATTTATCTAATTCAAAATTAAATGAACCTGAGAAAATAGGAGATACTCCTCCAGCTTCCATAATTTTAATATTCCTTGAGCCAGCTTTAACTTTTATCAATGCTGAAGATAATTTGAATGGTTGATCCGTTAATATTTTAACATCATCAACTAAAAAATCTAAGTTTGGTGCATCAGGAGAACCATTTAAAAATCTAAGTGTAGATTCACCAGCTCCAAAGTTAAATAGAACCTGTGCTCTCGTATCGCCATCATTAATAAAATTCAAGTCAACCTTTTCAACTTCACCACCATCACTTACACCTGAAAGAATCGCAGTGTAAATCTTTGAAGATTCAAAAAATGCAACAACTGTTAGAATAATATGATTTGTTCCAGAAGTCGTAACGATTATATCATTTCTTCCAGATTTCACTTCCATATATTCTGAACTGTTTCCGAAACTCAAACCTTGAATAACCTTTGTTCCATCTTCATTTTTAATTTTAATATCAACAGTTCCAGAAATATCTTTTGTCCCGTGGAAAAATCTTATTTCCGCTTTTCCTACTCCAATAGTTTTTGGAACGCTTTCAAGAATAGTGTATTGAAAATCTGTGATTTTATTGTATGCGATAACAGTATAAATTTTTGAAGGATCTACTTCGATTGAGAAATCTGCGAGATTCTGTGCTGGATTTTCAGTGGGCTTGATTTGCATCGAACGATTACCTTTGCCAACATTAAAAATCTGTCCAGCAAATTTATAACTTGCACCAGCCACTAATTTCTTTGTAGCCACAACAAAATCCAGTTGTTTTGATTTAGCACAAACATTAACAAATCTAACTCCTGTTTGCCCTGGCTCAAATCCAAAGGGTGATTCTATTGGTCCACTTGGAAATCTTCCACGAAAATCTTCACAAGAATTAAATGAGATTAATGAAATTAGAAAAATTGCAAATAATAAGGCTTTTCTTTTAGCCATTTTCAATTCTCTTTTTTGAATTATAAGAAGAATTTTTAACATATTCCACTATAAAATAAGCAGTTACAAGATTTTCTTAAAAATGTTTTTTAAATGATTAGATTAATTTTTGATAATTCGAGCAAACCTTTTTTACTATTTTCCCTTGAAACGTAAAACTACAAATTATTAAAGACTTAAAATCATAATATCATGAACAGATATAAAACCGATTTTCAAGTCAATAAATAAAAACTTCGCAATACATCAACAATTTTCTTCAGTCTTAATTTAATCTATCAAATTGATATCCAGATGATTTCAATTTTTTAATTAACTCATCCAGTTTATTATAAAGTTTGTCTTTTCGTGATGGATGAGTACCTGAATGTATTAGTAAAATCGCTCCATTTAATTCATCAGGGTTATCTTGAATTTTCTTGTAAAGTTTCTGAATTATAATATCTGAACTTTGATAATTTTCCATATCAGGAGTAGTGTAATCTGCATTTGTAAAACTTGATGGAGTAAAATTTATTAACTGTAAACCCAGTGCTTGAGTCCAACTGGCAATCTTTTGATTATACCACTCAAATGGTGGAAGAAAATATTTTATACTGTTGATTGAAAGTCCAAACTTTTGCAGCTCAAGTAGATTCTTTCGCAAGTCCTCAAAAAATTCTTCTCGAGTTATTAACAATGAATCCCTGTTATTCCAATCACAATAAAGTAAATGTTCATTTGAATGAGGACCAATCAAGTTACCATCTTTAATTAAGTTCTTTATAATTTGATGATTCTTTTTTTGACGCAGAAATTTACCTGTGAAGAAAAAGGAAGCTTTAATATTATTCCTCTTCAATGTTTCACGAATTACAGCCAGACCTTCCCCAAATTCATGAGCAGAAAAAATCAGATAAATCTTTTTTTGAGTTGTATCAAATCTTACTATCCCACCTTGATCTAACACACAATTTTTGTTTGAACTATTTATTTTCAGATTATGCAAAAATGATAAGTACAACACCAGACTTGCTGTTCCATCCAGTGTCGGTTCATTAGTTGAATAATCTCCATAATCATCATGATAAACAATAAAATCAGTCTGGAATTTTTCATACTCATCAGGTCGATGGAGTTTTATTCCAATTAAATTTTTATAAATCGATGTATAAACAGGACCATCGACCAGACCACCATTAACTGGATAACCGTACAAAGCCGAGAAAGCTGAATGGGGATCTTCAGGAAAATCTCCAAATGATGGAATGCCTACAATCATACTTGTGCCCCACGGATTGCATCCAAAAAGCCAGTCACGATGTGCTGCTTCAAGTTCAATAAAAGAATCGTCATTCGTCATTAGCTGGTAAAGTCTAAATTGAATTAAAACACTTGCGATAAGATTATTCGAACACCAGATAAATGGAACACCAATCCTGAAAGGATTTTTCAGAGACTTTTGTTCAATAAATTTTAGTCCTCTATTATAATAATTTGAAATTTCTTTCTTCAGTTCTTTATCTACCGAATTGAAAATAAAATAGTGAGCAGGATTTATAAATGGATACCATTGATAATGTTGGGCTGTATCTTTGTCTATCCAGGGAACAACTGGTTCTGCTCTTAAATATTCAATTGCTTCATTGAGAAATAAACTATCTTTCAAACAGTAATTCAATACCGACGAGGCTAAAGCCATATCGTCGAAATAATTTTCTTCTTCATAGAAATATGGTGCACGACAGGGTGCAGTCTGACAAACTCCAGGTTTTAATTTTGCGAAATTATATGCATCAATTGATTCCTGGAGTAATTCATTTCGTAAATCATCAGGTAAGAATTGAAATATACTTGAAGCAAAAGCAAACACTGAAGCAAACTTTGCAGCAGTTGATGATACACCAGTTGTACGATTTTTAAATCTAAATAATCCCTGCGGTTCACCATTTACGAAATAAACAGGTCTTCCTTTTTCCATTCCATAATTCACAGTGTCTTCTGTTGGTAAACGAAAACCAAGATGATCTCTATCATCTGCAACCTGATTATACATTTCATCTTTAGAGGGATTCATTTTCAAGAGCCAGTCAAGACCCCATTTTGCACAATTCAAAACATCGGGAATTCCATCTGAACCAGGATTACCATTTTTATCAAACTCATCATTAAATACATCTGGATTCTGATAATAAGCAAACAAAAGCTGGAATGTTGTTGTTGCTGAAGTTGTCACATATCTTAAGTAATCAGATGCATCGTGCCAGCCACCAACTACATCAATATACTGCCCGCTTTTTTCTGGATGATAAATAATAAATCCATCTTGAGTGTGACAGGAGTCTTTCAAGAATGGATTATATCCACACTGTTGCTGTCGCAAATACTGGAGAAGAAAATCAGATAAGTTATTATAAATTCCGTTGTGAATTCTAAAGTAATCTGATTTAATTTGACCAGCTTGAACATAAAACACACCCTGACGATTAAAGTTACTGAAATCCAATCTGAAAGAAGATTTGAATTTATACCATTCACCTGTTTCCTTAACCTTAGAAGATTTAAAAACTATTTTACCTGAAATTGCATCAACAATCTGAAAATTTTTTACTATTATTTTTTCTTCACTGATTAATACTGCAACTTTAATCGCATCTGGTTCATAACCGAGTTGATTGATTCGAATCCATGAGTTTGCCGACGCTTCATTATTTAATATCAAAATTACAAGAAGAAAAAACTGAACAATTTTCATCTTTAAGTTTTTTAAATTATTCTTTCAATTTTACAATCATCTCAACTTCAACTGGTGCATTCAAAGGAAGAGATGAAACACCAACTGCACTTCTTGCATGTTTTCCAGCATCTCCAAATATTTTGACAAGAAGTTCAGATGCACCATTAGCAATTGCCGGTTGTTTGGAATAATCATCAGTTGAATTAACAAAGACAGTGAGTTTAACTATTCTTTCTATTTTATCTAACTGACCAATTTCTGCTTTAATTACTGAAAGGCAATTTAATACACAAATCTCGGCAGCTTTAATTGCATCTTCTTCAGAAATGGTGAGAGGCACTTTACCAGAATATTTTAATTGTCCATCTACTAATGGAACTTGACCAGCAGTAAAAATAAATTCACCTGATTTAACAACGGGAACATACGAAGCCAGTGGTTTTGGTGGTGTGGTGAGTTTATATCCAAGCTCTTCAATTTTTTGTTCAATGTTCATTTTAAATCTCCTTAATTAGTTTTATTTAATACAAAATTATTTAGCAGAAAAATGAAATGATAATTTTTTGAGTGAGGGAATAAAGACGGATAAACTATTTGTGATTATTATCAAGTTGATATTTTTTCATCTTATCACGAAATGTGGAAAGGGATAAACCAAGTAATTTAGCAGCCTGTGATTGATTTCCTTTTGTATTTTTCAGTGCTTCACGAATTAAATTTATTTCAAGACAACTAACAACCTGATTGAAATCCATTCCATCTCCGAGAAAACAATGTTTGCAGGCTTTAACAATCAATTGCACTGGATTTTCAACTCTAATTTCTAAAGGCAAATCATCTGGTCTTATTGTATCTCGAGCAAAAATCGCAAGTCGTTGAGCAAGATTTTTTAACTCACGAACATTTCCAGGCCAGTTGTATTGTATTAATAATTTAAGTGCATCGTCTGAGAATTTTATTGTTTTCTCAGGTGCATAATGTTTTATGTAATGCTCAAGTAAAAGTTGAATATCTTCAGGTCTTTCTCTTAAAGGAGGAATATAAACTGGAATGACATTAATTCTGTAATAAAGATCAAGCCTGAATTTCCCGGCTTCAACAAGTTCTTTTAAATCAATTTTAGAGGCAGTTATTAATCTGACATCAACTGGTATGGTTGTACTGCTACCAATCCGCATAATCTCTTTAGACTCTAACACTCTTAAAAGTTTTGATTGAAGAGAAAGTGGAAAATCATCAATATCATCTAAAAAAATACTTCCCGTATTTGCAATTTCGAATAGTCCTTTTCTTTCAGTGGAAGCACTTGTAAACGCACCTTTTTCATGTCCAAATAATTCACTTTCAAGTAATTCGGATGGTATTGCAGAAAGTCCAACTTTAACAAATGGATTTAAGGCTCTTTTACTTTTTTTATGAATATATTCTGCGAATAACTCCTTACCGACGCCTGTTTCACCAATTAGTAATATGGAACTATCACTATCAATAACCTGATCAAGTCTTTGAAGGATTTCCTTCATCTTTGAATTCTGTGTTAAAAGGACAAGTGGTTTCATAATTAAAGTTTAATTAAAGTAAAATTCTCTCCATTTCCTCTGAAAGTTAATTCATTAAACGATTTTCTTAATTAAAATCTAAATAATTAATAAATAAAAATCATTAATGAAGAAGAAGCTTAGAATTTGAGAATTTGTAGTTTAATTAATTCTCACATACCATAATAAATCATTTGAAGAACTCAACTTAAAAAATAAATGCGAAATTAAATTTACTAATCCTGATTCTGTAGCTTTTGAGATATAATTTGATTTAATATTTCAACAACTTTTGGAATTGCAGCTTTAACATCATCACTCAATTCGAGATTTAAGCTTTGAAATTTATCTATGTAAATAATGATTAGAATAATTTCCGGCAATTGACCCAGGATTGCTGCTGAATCAATTAAATCTTTCAATCCAATATCATGAGCAGTGAGAGTCCGTGGAAAATCAGAAGAATATTTTGGTTTAATTATTTCAATTGAACCAGATACTCTATCACCAATTGCAGCATCGACAATTATTACATTTTCATATTCTTGTAAGTATGAAAGTAAATGAAATCCTCCAGTTCCCCCATCGACAACATCAACCAAGTTTTTGAATTGATGTTTCAATTCAAATTCACGAATGACGTGAATACCAATTCCTTCATCACCCATTAATAAATTTCCAATTCCAAGAACTAAAATCTTCTTCTTCATAATCTACAATTTAAAATAAAAAAGTGATGGGAGAAAAAATCTCCCACCACCGGAAGGGTAAGTCGGAAAAATGGTATCACTCTTCTTTTTCGATGAATTTCCAACCACCAACCATAGAAGATGTTACACCACGACCTTCAACATAATCGTGATAAAACACAAGATAAACATGAATAATTGCAAAAATCACAAAGAACCACATCATAACATGATGCCATTGACGAACAGCAAAATCTCCACCCATCAACGGAACTATCCAGGCAAATAATTTTGGAAGAAATGAATCACTCATTGCCGAATACATTCCAAATCCTGTGAGACATTGAAATAGAAAAGCCAGGAATGTCAGAAAATAAGTGAAACCAGCCAGTGCATTATGACCGATTGACTTTAGTGGTTTCACTCTCAACTGGAGAATATCTACTTTCAAAACATCAATAATTTCTTTTAACTGATCTTTTCGAAACGGAATGAAATTTTTCCAATCGGCATAACTATTTCCAACAAATCCCCAGTAGAGTCTGAAAATAAAATTGAAAAAGAAAATGAATGCAGCTAAGAAATGAAGAAATCTAACAGTTCCAAACCAGTAACCAAATGATGCTTCACTTCCACTCTGAATTGCCGGTGGAGAACCTATGATGTAACCTGTAATCGAAAGTGTCAGAACTGCAAGAAAGTTAATCCAGTGATAGAACCTTACAGGTAATTGCCATACATATACTCTTTTGAACTTTTCATTATTCATCTCATCCTCCTAAAATGTTTGGAGTTGATGAATATATCTACCCTTCTCATCATAAACATGAACAGCACAGGCAATGCATGGATCGAAAGAATGAATAGTTCTCAAAATTTCAAGAGGTTGTTCAGGATTTTTCACTGGTGTTCCAATTAAAGAAGCTTCATAAGCAGACATTTGACCCTGGGCATCTCTTGGCGATGCATTCCAGGTTGAGGGAACAACAAGTTGATAATTTTCGATTTTTCTATCTTTAATAACAATCCAGTGAGCAAGGGCACCTCTTGGAGCTTCTGTCATTCCCACGCCTTTTGCTTCTTCAGGCCAGGTAGATGGTTCCCATTTTTCAGGATTGAAAGTTCTGGTATCTCCATTTTTAATATTGCTCAGTAATTGTTGATAAAATTCTTTTGCCCATCTGGCAATTAATCTTGTCTCAAGAGCTCTTGCTGCAGTCCTGCCTAATGTGGAGAATAATACAGTTGCTGGCACATTTAATTTCTTCAAAGCTTCATTAATTTCTTCTTTGATTTCCTGATTTCCTGAAGCATATCCAACAACTAATCTTGCAAGAGGACCGACCTCCATTGGTTTTCCATTCCATCGTGGAGTTTTTAGCCAGCTATATTTCTCTTTAACATTAAGATATTCGTAAGGAGGTTTTGGACCGGTGAAATTGAATTTAGTTTCACCATTCCATGGATGAAGAGCTTTATCATCGCCGACAGAATATTCATACCAGCTGTGTGTAACATACTCCTGAATTTCATCAAGATTTTTTCCATCTACTGGATGAACCTCATTTAAATTCCTATCAAGAACAACACCACGAGGGAATTTAAATTTTGATGGATCATTGTAACCAGCAGTTGGCAAATCACCGTATGCAAGATAATTCTTTAATCCACCACCATAACCAGCCCATTCAAGATAGAAAGGAGCAACTGCAAAAACATCCGCAAGATAAACCTGTTCAACAAAATTTTGTGCATCGTCTAATAATTTTCCGACATAAGCAAGTCTTTCAGCATTAATTGCATTTGCTTCATCTAAATTCAAAGAACACGGCACACCACCAACCAGATAATTTGGATGTGGATTTTTACCGCCAAAGATTGTATGAATTTTAACAATCTCTTTTTGCCATTCAAGAGCTTCAAGGTAATGGGCTACACCAATTAAATTTACTTCTGGTGGAAGCTTATAAGCTGGATGACCCCAGTAGGCATTTGCAAAAATTCCAAGCTGACCACTATTGACAAAAGCAGTTAATCGTTTTTGTAAATCAGAAAAATATTTCGGAGAACTTTTCGGATAGTTAGAAATCTTTTGAGCAATCTCAGAAGTTTTAACCGGATCTGCTTTCAAAGCACTAACCACATCAACCCAGTCCAATGCATGAAGATGATAAAAATGAACAACATGATCTTGAAGATATTGAGCACAGAACATTAAATTTCTGATTAATTCAGCATTTGGTGGAACAACAATTCCAAGAGCATCTTCAACTGTTCTTACTGAAGCAAGAGCGTGAACTGTTGTACAAACTCCACATGCTCTTTCAGTAAATGCCCAGGCATCTCTTGGGTCACGTCCTTTCAAGATGATTTCAAATCCTCTGACCATTGTTCCTGATGAATAAGCATCTACAATTTTTCCATCTTTGATTTCTACCTCAATTCTAAGGTGACCTTCAATTCTTGTGATTGGATCAACAACTATTCGACTCATTGTTCACCTCCTTTCTGATTGCTTTCGTTAATATGCTCTTTGATTAATTTTCTCTTTCTAATGTTAGTCGTGATTGCATGAGCTGCAATTCCTGCAACAGTTACAGCACCAATGGCTACACCAATATTATCTGCTGTTGTTTCAATACCAAAACCAGGGAATGATGCAAGGTGTTGATAAAATGGACCATTATCCCAGAAATTCTCTTCACTGCAACCAATACATGGATGACCGGATTGAATTGGATAACTAACTCCATTATTCCATCTTGTAACTCCACAAGCATTATAAGTCACTGGACCCCGGCAGCCAACTTTGTATAAACAATATCCCTTCTTTGCGTTTTCGTCATCAAATGTTTCAACAAATAATCCAGCATCATAATTTGGTCTTCGATAACATGTATCATGAACCCTTCTTGAATAAAAAGCTTTTGGTCTTCCAAGACCATCAAGTTGAGGAATACGATCAAATGTAAGAATGTGAACAATTACTCCTGCCATAATTTCACCAATTGGAGGACAACCTGGAACTTTCACAATTGGTTTACCACTCACTACTTTATGGACAGGTTTTGCACCAGTTGGATTAGGCTTTGCAGATTGGATACAACCATTTGAAGCACAACTTCCCCACGCAATAATTGCTTTAGCCCCATCGGCGGCTTCTTTAACAATATCAAGGGCTGTTCGTCCACCAATGCAACAATAGATTCCATCATCATTAACTGGAACGGAACCTTCAACCAGCATTACATATTCACCTTTGTATTTTTTCATTGTATTATGAAGTGCTTCTTCGGCTTGAAATCCAGCAGCTGCTTGAAGTGTCTCTGTGTAATCAAGAGAAATTTTATCAAGAATTATATCAGCTACAATCGGATGAGAAGTTCTTATGAAAGACTCACTGCAGCAAGTACACTCTTGAAAATGGAACCACACAACTGGTAAACGAGGTTTTGTCTCCATTGCATGGATGACTTTCGTAATACCAGTTGATTCAAGTCCGATAAAAGCAGCCAACCAGGAACAGAAACGGAGGAAGTCTCTACGAGAATACCCTCGCGTCTCCATTACCTCCCAATAAGTAGGTTGTTTTTCATTCATTTTGCACCTCCAGATTTGATTTATGATTATTAAAATTATTTTTCTGATTAATCTGTAAAATTTCAATTCTTACATTTATTTCGATTTCATCTTCAAGGTGAAAATCTGAGTGCTTTGGTGATGGGACCTGAATATCGAATGGGGCTAATTTTACACGGATAAAACTTTGATCAGAACGATTTAAAATTTCAAAAATCTTTCCTGTTAAATTTAAATCATATTTTTCAATCATATACTATTAAGTTTTCAAAGATGATGCCAATCATCAAGTAGTAATTTTTAACAAATTATTGAAGTAAAAATTTACACCTTGCGGAAATTCACAAATTCATTTGCGGAATCTCGTGATTCGATTTTTGAGTGGTAGGACGAATAATGTTTTGACGAATTAGAAAATCTTTTGAGATTTTTTTCTGAGTTTTCTCCAAAATCTTATTCAAAATTTTCTACACAATTTTCATTAAAAGATTATTGAATAAATTTCACTTTATAATTGTCTTTTCCTTTCAAAGTCACAAATATTTTTTTTAGAGAGATTAGAATTTTAATTCAAGGTTATTGATGAAGTTTAGGAGCTGTCCAAAAAGTGTTTATGAAGAATTTAGTTTGGCATCTAATTTTGAAATTATGTTTTGAAAATAGATTCTTATTCCGATAAACCATGACCGGGTGAAAGAATAATTATTCTTAGTCAACCCCCATACATAAAAGTAAAGATTGCTTCGTCACTTCGTTCCTCGCAATGACTATAGCCAAGCATAAACCGTCATTGCGAGGGATTGTCCAAAAATTGACATGCCGAATTTAGTTCGGCATCTAAACTTATAATTATAAACCAAAAATAGACCCTGAACTAAATTCAGGGTGACAAAATAATACTTTTTAGTCAGTTCCATACATCAATGGAAAGATTGCTTCGTCACTTCGTTCCTCGCAATGACTATAACCAAGAAATAAACCGTCATTGCGAGCCTCTATTTTTTAATCGAGGCGAAGCAATCTGTTCTTAAGAAAGAATTTTTTGATACTGTGATGGAAGATTGCTTCGTCACTTCGTTCCTCGCAATGACTGTTAATATTTTCAGTATTCGCTTAATTTAAAGCCAACAAAAAATAAAAACTCTTAACGGGGCTATGAAGAATGTTGGTGCCGAATCATCCCGTGATGAATTTATTTCAGCATTACTTCAGAAAAATCAGTTTCCTGATTGCATAAAATCCTCCTGCATTCATCTGATATAAATATATGCCGCTACTTAATCCTAATTTACTTGCATCTAACTCAAGTGTATATTCATCAGGAGATTTGATTTCATTTAATAGTGTTGCTATTTCTCTACCAAGTATATCAAGCAACTTAATCTTAACGAGTGTTTCCTCTTTTACGGTATAATTTATCTTTGTCACTGGATTGAATGGATTTGGGTAGTTCTGAGATAAGAAATAAACATCAGGGAAATTATTTGTTTTATCTTCAACATCAATTGTTGCTTCGCCTTCAAATTTTAATATGAAAGCATCCGCATTTCCTGCATTGTTTCCCTGATAGTAAACGTTTCCAATAGAATTTTGTACTGGAAAATCTGATGAGATTGTCCCACCTGTTAGAAATATATTGCCCTGCCCATCTGTTATGATGGAATTACCAGTATCATAAGTATTTCCTCCATAATAGGATGCCCATTGTCTTACTCCATTGTTATTGAATTTTAAAATGAAAACATCATCATGTCCAGCATTATTTTCTTGATAATAAGCATCTCCACCAGGATTTAATGTCGGGAAATTTATTGAATATGTATCTCCTGTTAGAAATACATTCCCCTGAGCATCTGTTGTGATTGAATAACTATAATCATAACCAACTCCACCATAATAAGTAGCCCATTGTCTTACTCCATTGTTATTAAACTTTAAGATGAAGGCATCGTAACCTCCAGCATTATTCCCCTGGTAATAAGTTTCTCCACCAGGATTGAAGGTTGGAAAATTTGTTGAATAAGTATAGCCAGAAACAAATACATTTCCCTGTGCATCTGTTTTTATAGAACCATAGGCAAAATAATTTTCATTATCATTCCCACCATAATAAGTTGCCCAGAGTCTAACTCCATTGTTGCTAAATTTTAATATGAAAGCATCAAAACCTCCACCAATACTATCTTGATAATAAGCACCAGTACCCGGATTATATGTCGGAAAATCTGTAGAAAGTGTTTCTCCTGTAATAAATATATTTCCTTCGCCATCTCTTGTTATACGATAACCGCCATCACCATTATTACCACCGTAGTAAGTAGCCCATTGTCTGATACCATTGTTGTTAAATTTTAAAATGAAAACATCACCACCCCAGGCATTGTTTCCCTGATAATAGGCATCTCCACCAGGGTCTTGAGTAGGAAAGTTTGTTGAATTTGTAAATCCTGATACGAAAACATTACCTTGCCCATCTGTTATTATGGAATGACCTTCATCATTACTATTTCCTCCATAATAAGTTGCCCATTGTCTTACACCATTGTGATTGAATTTTAAGATGAAAGCATCGTTATAATATCCAGCATTATTTCCCTGATAGTAAGCACCACCACCAGGATTAAAGGTTGGAAAATCTGATGAACCCGTAAACCCAGTCACAAATATAAAGTTCTGTGCATCTGTTGTGATAGAATAACCAGCATCCCAATCACCACCTCCATAATAAGTAGCCCATTGTCTTATACCATTATTGTTGAATTTCAATATAAAGACATCTCTACTTCCGGCATTATTACTCTGAAAATAAGCAGAACCACCTGGATTTAAAGTTGGAAAGTTTGTTGATACCGTTGTTCCAGTCATAATTAAATTTTCCTGTGCATCAGTTGTGAGGGAATAACCCCAATCTTCTCCACTACCTCCGTAATAAGTTGCCCATAGACGTGCGAGAGGTGGATCTATTACAAGTTTACCATGAACTGTTTCTTTTACATCAAATGATATAAATTTTCCCTCTTCAATGACATAGGAAATATTTACTTTCCCAGATTCATCGTATGAAAATATTTCTCCATCTTCTATCTCTCCAACAGGTGTGGATAATTTCAATTTCTTTCCATCTTCTAATAACTTAACATCTGCCCATTTCACCTCAAGTTTTATTTTATTAACATCTCCTCCATTTTCTATCTCAAACTCATGATGCAAAACTCCATCATCTCCAATCCGCCATACCCAGTCTATCCCCGGATATACTCCCTTTATTCTTACAACTTTATAACTCGGAACAAATAATACTCCCTCAGGACAGTGTGAAAGATAATAATTTGTATAGCCACTCATTGGTTCTTTATACTCAATTATCTTATCATCAAGTCTTGTCCCTAAAAGATTTATATCTACTCTACTCCATTCTTCTTTGCCTCTGTCTATTTCCTCTCCATTCCTCTTCATCTTAACTTCATTACTTTCATTTCTAATCTTTTCCACTCTATCTTTTAGTTCATAACTTCTTATGATATAACTTACACCACCACTTCGTACATAAAGATCTATTCCACGATGTCTTTTTAAAAACAAAACATCTTTTACTTTTTCACCAGCATAATCACCTACTTGTCCCAGATTTGGTTCAAACCCATTAGTGTTAATTCCCGTTCTTAAATTTTTAACAATCCCCTGGTGATTACTTTGAACTAAATCATCCGATATAACTTGTGAAATGACTATTGCTGGAAACAATGAAAATGTAAGTACTAAAATTAAATATCGCCACATAGTGCCCTCCGTGGTTAATTTTTAATTATTTAAATAAATGGTTAATTAATATTCTTGATTACCATTCAATTTTATTTCTCTGTTCATAGATTTTTTTTCTTTTCTATCTCCACATAAGTTAAAACAATGCATATGCTTGAATTAAGTTTGTATTAGTAAAAATTTTCTTCATCATTTTAAGTTCGATAAAAATCATCATTGAACATTTGAGCAAGAAATTATTCTGGGTATGATCGAAAGGAGAGAAAAACTGGAGAAATTTTAAACAATATTTTTAAAATGTTTTAAAGTAAATTTTTTCAGGAGTAATAAAACATTTACCACAATCACCTTAAGACCATACCAAATAACTTACAGAACTTAGAACACAAGAGCTATCAACGAACCAAAAATTTAATATCTCCTTCGTAAGAAGTTTACGAATTAAATTTTCATTTGTCAATGGTGAAGAAAGAATCGGGGATGATTTCCTGCTTATCTTAAACTTAATCTAAAACTTTGATATGCTCGTTATGAAGTGCTGTTAGTAATATCTATGTGATTGATGAAATCGACAAAGTTTTGAGTTTATTTTTTTTCGTATAGGTCAAAAACATATTTAATTTTAATGTGGATATTAAAAATACATATCCACTTTTTTTATTATCTGGACTATATCAAAAATTGTCATGCCGAATTTACTTCGGCATCTAAACTTATAATTATAAATCAAAAATAGACCCTGAAATAAATTCAGGGTGACAAAATAATACTTTTTATTCAGTTCCTTACATCAAAGAAAAGATTGCTTCGTCACTTCGTTCCTCGCAATGACTATAGCCAGTAATAAACCGTCATTGCGAACCCCGATTTTTAATCGGGGTGAAGCAATCTTTTCTCCTAAAACAACTTTCAAAAATGTTGTGAAAGATTTCTTCTTCGTTTTACTTCTCGCAATGATTGTTGATTTTGGCAGTCTTCGTCTCCGCTCAGACTGACAATGAATACAAATATTCAATCATAGACTAAAAGTCTGTTCTACATCAAAGAAAAGATTGCTTCGTCACTTCGTTCCTCGCAATGACTGGTACATGAAAAGAAAGATTGCTTCGTCATTTCATTCCTAGCAATGACTTTTAATAAGTCACTGTCAGGCTTCTTTAAACTCAGTCTGATAGAAGATATTATCTATTGAATTTAATTTAGAAATGGAAGTCTAAAGAAGTGAAATTTATAATGAGGCAAACTAAGTTATAATCTTACATCATTAAAGTCATTTATTGTAACTCAAAAACGGTCTTCAATACCAAAAGTATCCTGAACTCAAAGCCTCAATCTGTAAGAATCAATTAAAAAAAATTCTCACGATTTATCTGGACCAATAATAACGACAAACTCTCCTTTTAATTTCAGCTGATTTATTTTTTTTCTCAGCTCGGAGATTTTTCCACGAATTACTTCTTCGAATTTTTTTGTCAATTCCCGGCACAATGCGATTTCTCGATCAGGACAAAACTGATTTAGTTCATTTATTAACTTTTCAATTCTATAAGGTGATTCAAATAAAACAGTCATTTCTTTTCTTCTGGAAATTTCTTCTAATACTTTCCTTCTCCCTTTTTTCTGTGGAATAAAACCTTCGAAGTAAAAACTTTTGATTTCAAATCCGCTGAGAACAACTGCCGGAATTATTGAATTAGCACCAGGAATTGATTTGACTTCAATATCATTTTCAATGCAAGCTCGAACAAGTTTTGAACCGGGATCAGAAATGCAAGGTGTTCCACTATCTGAAATTAAAGCAATCGATTTACCATTTTTTAATTGTTCAATTACAAAAGGAATTTTTTCGTCTTCAGAATAAGAATGATAACTTATCAGTTGCTTTTTGATATTGTAATTGCCAAGGAGTTTCATACTTTCTCGTGTATCTTCACACAAAATCAAATCAACTGAACTCAAAATATTCAAAGCTCTTTGAGAAATATCTTCAAGATTTCCAATTGGTGTCGCTACAATGTAAAGAAGTCCACTCATTGCAATTCTTTTAATGATTTTCTTAAAATTTCCATCGCTTCGTCAATATTATCTTTTGTGACAGAAAGTCTTGGTCTGAATCGAATTGATTTTTCACCACATCCCAAAATAATCATTCCATTCTCAAACAATTTTTTTCGCAAATTATCTCTTGTGTTTTTGTCTTTTAAATCGATTGCACACATCAAGCCTTTTCCACGCGAGTTGGATACAACATCTGGAAATTCATTTTCTAATTGCTGAAGTGAATTAAGAAGATAATTACCCATAACCTCTGCATTGTTAACAAGATTTTCTTTTTCAATTATCTCAAGATATCTTTTTGCCCTAAACATATCAGTTAAGTTACCACCCCAGGTTGAATTAATTCTCCCACCTTTTCTAAAAACATTTTCTTCCACATCATCTATTCGATTATTACAGATTACTCCACCAACTTGAAGCTTTTTACCAAATGCAATAATATCTGGATTAACAAAATGTTCTGCAGCCCACATTTTACCAGTTAACCCAACTCCTGTTTGAACTTCATCAAATATCAAAAGAATTTCATTTTCATCGCATATTTCTCTTAGCTTAACAAAGAACTCTTTTCTGAAATGATTGTCACCACCTTCACCCTGGATTGGCTCAATAATCATGCAAGCTATATCATCTCGATTCTTGTGGATTGCTTCTTTAATCTCGGCAATGGCTTGATTTTCTTTTTCAATTACATCTTCCAGAACTTGATTCGTTACAGGAAATTTAAGTTTTGGATTAGTAATCCTTGGCCAGGAGAATTTTGGAAAATATTTGATTTTATTCACATCAGTATTTGTGAGCGAAAGTGTGTATCCACTCCTACCATGAAATGCCTCTTGAAAATGAATCACCTGATGTCCTTTTTCTTCTCTGTATCCTTTAAGAAAATTCTTTTGAACTTTCCAGTCGAATGCAATCTTTAATGCATTTTCAACAGCAAGAGCACCACCTTCAATAAAGAAAAGATATTTTCCCCAATCAGGTAAAGCAACTCGATTAAATGTTTCGATAAATTCTGCTAATTCATCTGTAAAAAAATCAGTATTCGATGGTTTGTTAATCGCTACTTTTTTTAATTTTTGAAGAAAGGATTCATCAAACATTTCAGGATGATTCATACCAAGAGGCATCGTTGCAAAGAATGTGAACATATCTAAAAAATATCTATCATATTTTTTATCATAAATATGAGATGGTGTACTTTTCTCAAGATCGAGTATTAAATCAAAAGATGCTTTTTGTAAATATTTATGTAAATAGGAATGAATTTCTGAAGTGGATATCATTTATTTTCTCTCAATTGTTTATTAAACAATATGGTCGCGAAACTAAGAATGTTTTTTGTCTTCTTAACTTCGCGACCCAATTAAAATTTTAACTGGTAATTCGTTCTCTTTTCTCAACCATTTTAATATTTAATTTTTCAAGTTCAGCCATTACAGGTTCATAAATATCTTTTGTATTTGGAATTCTCACGCCAATCTCTTTAATCTGGTTGTTTGCAATCATCTTAACAGCAATTGCCATTGGTAAACTTACTGTACGAGCCATTGATGTATCACCATAAGGAATACCAAAATCAATCATAGTGGAAGTAATCTTATCTTGAGAACCATCTTTATTTTCCACAATGAATGTGTGTTTCATTAAAAGCATATCAACTTCACCAGGTTTATAAACAAGTTTATCTTGAAGTCTATTACTCAACATATCAAGAAGATTGTCAGCATTATCAACTAAATCGTCGCTGAACAATCCAAGCCAATCTAATCTGTAAATTACATCATCAATTTTTTCAATTTGGACTTTTTGTTTTATTGCATCTTTCAAGTTTGAATCCGGACTGACATTGAGAACTTTTGCAGTTATATTCTTAAACGTATTACCTTTGATAAAGTCTTTAGGCGTTTCATCAATAAATCCAAGTTGATTTAAAACATAAAATGTATCGCACCAGCCAAGATTTCTATATGTTCCTCGTTTAACTGTTAGAGCATCTTTCAAACCATAGAGTTCTTTGTAAGGGACTGAATCACGATTTGGATAGACTTCAAACTTACCAAGTCCTTCAATTTCTTCAACAGTATAATTCCTGAATAAATCTTTCCCATCTATTTCAACAATTTTACCATTTTCTAAAAATCTGGCTGAATTTCTTGATGCTAAAACAACTCCTCTCGGACTCCAGCTGAATTTATAACCAAATGGATTGTCATTATGTTGTGGTGCTGGTAATCCTCCACAATAAGAATAGAAGTGAAGTATTTTTCCTCCTTCTTTTTCAATTTCATCAATTATTTTCATTGCTGACATATGATCAATTCCAGGATCGACACCAATTTCATTCAAAAAAAGGAGTCCTTTTTCCCTTACTTTTGAATCCAGCTCTTTCATAGCGGGACTAACATAAGAAGTTGTAACCATATGTTTTCCAAATTCAACGCAGAGTTCTGCAACTTTCATATGGTGAATCCAGGGCAAAAGACTTATAACAATATCATTCTCTTTTATTAATGCAGCAAGTGCATCATGATCTTCAACATTTACCTGTTTTGCTTTTCCATTTGGAAAACCTTTTACTAATTCCTCAGCCTTACTGACTGTTCGGGAAGCAACTGTGACTTCAAGTTCAGTTTGATTGAGAAGATAATGTACACCAGGACGACTGACGAGTCCTGCACCAAGAACTAAAATTTTTTTCATTTCTTTTCTCCCTCTAAATATTTTTCGATGTATTTGTATTCTTCAGTAAGATTTCCTTTATGTAAAATGATTGCTTTTTTTATGGGATATGGAAGATTTAGTTCAGAAAAATCTTTGTCGAAATGATTACTTAAGATTTGTGGAATAAAATTTTTCAATACTTTAGAAAATTCTGAAGAAGCTTCCTTTGAAAATTCACAGGGAAGATTATCCACCGCCATCACTACAATTCCATCTTTTTGAACATCATCATGAAATTCATTTGTATATGGATTAAATGTAAAACAAGGAATATCAGGTTGAGTAGCTTTATATGTAATTTCAATTGCACCATCAATGTCGCAGCTTATATCACCAATTACGAGTAAAGATTTGCTGATATCAGGATTTTCGATCAAGAATTTTTTTGTAACGAGTCTTGGATATTTTTCAGTCCAGAAGATGCAATTAAGTAAGACTTTTAGTTTCGGGAGATAAACTTCAAATTTCGATTCATAGTTTTCTGGTTTAGTGAAATATTCTTGAAGATTGAAGTTACCTTCTTTTCTTTTTACTGTATCCTCTTCTTTAAATACAATTTTAATTAACTTATGTTTTTCATTTTTCAATGATTCGAATTTGTTAAGTAGCTCTTCTGGTGTAATCTCAATATGAGGTAGAATATCAAAGAATTCTTGAACACCTCTGGAAACATTTCCATAACCAGCAATGCCAATAGTTAATGGGAGAAGTTGTTCAGGTAAACCATTCTTTTGAATTAAATCACCTATTGCATAAAGTGCGCTCTTTGCTTCTTCAATACTTGAATACTGATATGGCTGTTTAATTAACGAGAACGGATTTTCTATTCCCATTAAATTTAATTTTTTCCTGAGAGCATGAAATGTTTCCATCAATCCAGCATAACCTGCATACTTCCCGAAGAAAATTAACCTACGACCTTGCTCATCAACAATCCGTTCGTAGTCAATTAAATTGCATTTCAAATCCATCAACTTTTTTAACATAGGCATATTGTGTTTCTGACCTTTAATCACATGGGCAAAAAAGACATAGGTTTTATCAGGTAAAATTTTCTCTGGTGGAATTTCTTTTACACCAAAAATTATTTCAGCCGGTGATAAATCTTCTGTTATTACAGCTCCAGCCGATTCGTATTCTTTGTCATCAAATATTCTAATTTTAGATGATTGAACAAGGACTTTTATCCCGAGATTTTTGATTAAGTCATTAACATCTTCCGGGATAATGGGAGTTCTTCTTTCCCAGATGTTTTTGTCCTCTCTTCGGATTCCAATTGTCATAATTACCTACTCCTATTTTTTGATTAAATGTAAGAAAAGAGGTGTAAGAGTAGATTATTTAAAAAACATTTTCGTATCGAGAAGGAAGGTAATTTCGATGCCTGTAGAAAAATGCAGAATGAGTCTGAAAGAATTTTCGAATTATATTTTTTAAAACATCTTTCATCGTGATGCAACTTAAGAAGAGTAGAAAAATTTTTCAATTATAAAGTTCTGAAAATGAAACAAGAAATACAGGACAACCAGTTATTGCGCGTTGTCCAAAGGATGCGGAGAATTAAGCAATATCTTTTGAAGACGGATTATATCTTTTGACAGGTCAGGTTATTATGACTGATAATAGAACAGTCATTACGAGTAGCTTCTGTTAGACATCAACATATATTTTTAGATTTATTTTTTTGAATTACTAAGGTAAGATATGCTGTTTTTTATAAAGTTTTTACTCAACTTATTAATATTAACTCAACCTTTGGACAAGAAAGTTGTCCACGACCTCTTTATCGGGTTTTGTTTTTTTCAAATGGATAGAAATTAACCTATAGTTATGAGTATGTGAAAACGATTCTTTATTTGTAAGTAAAACCCTACAACTACAATCTTGACAATCTTATTTTATTTTTTTATCTCACCACCAGACAATCAAAGGAAAAAGATGATTGCCAATGATATTAAAATAAAAATTAAATCATTTTTCTCCCCCCTCCCCGCATATACTACTTATACCATCTCTTTATAATCTCCCAAACTCAAAGAAGGAATTTCATTTTTGTAATTCTTATTTTTCTCCAAAAGCTTTGGAGGATTTATGTTTGAATTAATAAAGAAAGTTTTTGTTTTACAATTTTTATTTATAGTTACTTTAACAACTCTCACCTGCAAAAAGTCACCAACCGAACCAAATGGTAATTTACAACCTGGAAGAAGGGATTATGTTTGGAGTATTGATAGTATAACACGACCCGGATTTCCAGATATTCAATCTATATGGGGTAGTTCACCTACAGATGTTTGGGGCGCTGGCTTTTCTATGGATGTTAGAGATTGTCTCTGGCATTTTGATGGAAAAAGCTGGAAACGCGCCACTGCAGGCACACCAATCACTCAGTTTGGTAATGGTTCTAAGATAGTTGGATTAGTTTGGGGAACTTCAAAAAATAATGTTTGGGCCTTTGGTGGAAGAATATTTAGTAATCCAGATAGGTCAGAACCTTTTATTATGAAATTTAATGGAAGTTCTTGGTATGAAATTTTAGATCAAAAAGAAAATCAACCTGATGGACTCTTCGATTTTTTTGATATATCTGAAAATGAATTTTGGATTTCAGATTATGAAAAAGTTTATCATTACAAGAATGGTTTATGGGAAAAATACTTTGTTGGAACTAATCTTGTAGTTTCAAGCATTGCAGTAATTGGTTCTCAAGTATACATTCTTTCCTATCCAATTGGAATTGATTCTTTGTTCCTGATGAAATTTAATAATGGTGAATTTATTATAATTGATAAAACTACAGCTTTAACAAACCCAAAATTTGGTATATACGATTTGTTTTTTACAGATAGTAAAGTTTATACTATAGGAGAGTATGGTATATATGAGGCGAATTTAAATGGTAACGATATTCTAACAGATAGCTGGAAACAAATAAAAAAAACATATAGAGGTGGATTTGTGAAATCATTCAAACTAAGCAACAAAGATATTTGGGTAGTCGGCAGTTACGCATATCCATATCACTATAATGGTTACGATTGGCAACCTGTTAATATTTTTCCTCAAGGCATCTCAACTTATGGACACAGTTTATGGGGTATTTGGGGTAACGGAAAAGAAATCTTTATTTGTGATGTTGAAAATGGTATAATCTATCACGGAAAATAAAATTATAAAGGAGGATTTATGAAAAACTTTTCAATAAAAACAAGTATTTGCTTTTACTTGTTAATACAATGCTTTTTTTCAATTCCTACATACGCCCAATATAATTACTGCCAGCAGCAAAATCCCTGTTACGGTTGGACATAAGGCTTTAATTTATGATTTGAGTAATCAATTTTTAAGCAATTCAGATAATGTTTCAATTTCATTTGCAAAACCTATGGATTATTATAATCATAAGAGATATTTTTCTTTGGTATGGGAGCAAAAAGTTAATACAAATACATCAGTAATAAATTATTGCTTACTAAAAGAAACTTTAAAACCTGGAATGAATGATCCATCATGGTTTTTAAGAAGAGAAGGGGATATTTTAACTGTATCGATGGGTTCAGGATTTGATAAAAATGAAAAGCCAAACATTATAACCTTTTTTGATAATAACAGCGATTCTTTATATACACATATAGGATGGATAGGTATAAGAAAATATTTACCATACAATACTTATGAGGAGATAATAGACAAAAGAGCAGTGTTTAAGACATTATCAATTCCAGATAGATTTTTTGTTTTTGGAGATGATGTTCAAAGTGTAAGTTTGAATAGAAGCAATACGAGATGGGTATTTGCATGGTCAAGAAGTAATGATTTACCAATACAATTTGTGGATTCAAGAGATATAAATCTGATACAACAACTGAGCAACCTTAAAGGAGTAGATGTACAGATAACAAATGGGATAGTTCCAGATGATATGTATGCATTTACATTAAACACAAGTTCATCACCATATCCAGTAAACTATCGTGCAATATTTGGTGATCAAATTCAAAGTATTAGAGTGATACTTTTTAGTCAGCCTCACTAATATATTTAGGTCATTCCTCGTCATTGCTCGGGATGACATTCACTGTGTAATCCAAAACGAATTTTCCTATTTGTCATGCTGAATTCATTTCAGCGTTTTTATTTTTTATCACCATTTTGATCAAAACAATGTGGCTAAAGCCAGTTTATAGTTTTTCAAATTCTGCACTTGACTAAAGTCAAGTGCTATTCCATTTTAAAGAATATTCTTGTAAAAAAAATTATTGAAATTATTCACACCATAGTTCAATAAATAATCTTAAAAAATTTCAGTTGACTTCAGTCAACTGT
>Ga0209479_1000637_pt1 | contig 50300 bp, 50 predicted proteins | sample DewCreD2012metaG_2_FD_184112 | JGI IMG/M metagenome (GOLD analysis project Ga0209479, IMG submission 184112) | Hot spring sediment bacterial and archeal communities from British Columbia, Canada, to study Microbial Dark Matter (Phase II) - Dewar... ...
TAGGCGGCCACACAACCTATGGCTGGGGCACCTCTTACTGCCATTTCTTTAATAGCCTTTGCCACATCCTTATAATTATCAAGCCTAAGCCACACCTCCCTTTCTGGCAGTTTTCTTTGATCAAGTAGTAAAATAGTATCACCTTCCCATTGAAAAGCTTTTACTTCCATTGTTAAATATTTTAAACCTTTTACATATTAGTCTGCTGCAAAAGCGCTGTAGTAAAAAAATAGTTTATAGCATACTGCTTGAACGTTAATATGTGAAACCTTGCCTCTATTGTTTAAAGTAATGGATTCACACTTATAGCCTTTTGTATTATGTCCATTGGTTAATCCATTTAATAGTTATCAACCCTGTAGATTAGCTTTTTTACACCTATTTTCAAGAGAAAGGTCTTGTATAACAAAATCAAATAGGTGGCAGGGAGTTTAATCCTTTAATCTAACACCCAGCGTATAACATATACGGTATTTCAACAACAATCAGCCACACAACAATAAGCTACACCTCAGCCCCACCCAATGTAAACCCGTGCCCTTTTATACATACACCATAGGAACCCTATTACAGTTCACCCTTGCCTATTCCATGGCTGGTGCTAAATTACTTATCTAATATGGTATAAGCTTGGTGTTTATGTTTGCAGTATATTTTGTTATTTTAACGCATGTCTGTGTCAATTGGATTTTTCAAGGAACTTCTATAACATATTGACAAATCATTTAATAGTTATAACTTATAAACACTCAATTACCTTTTCAGGAGGCATGGCATGTACTATGTGGCGGAGGTCATAAACGAGGAATGCACCAAGTATAATTGTAAGCAGTGTACCCTTTTCTGCCCAGAGCCCAACACCCTCATGTACACAGATGAGGAACATCATGCATACGTTGTCCAAGATAGGTGTAAGGGCTGTGCCTTGTGTGTTTATGTATGCGTGAACCTCTTAAAAAGAAACGCCATACACATGGTAATGCCCGAAGTACATGCAGAAAGATAAAATTTAAGGAGGTAAGGCATGGCAACCTTAGGACCAAGCGGTTTTTCACCTTATCCTGTGGCAGTTTACGAAGGTGTTTTGAACCCGCCACCAGGAAAGGCACTTCTTTTCAATGAAGTGGTTGATGAAGAAATAGCTATGAGAGAGGCCGCAAAGGCTATGCTAATAAGAGAAAACCCCACTATATTCCCAGGACCTCAGGTGCTTTATGCATGGAACGAGGAGGCAAAAGAAAAAGCAAGACTAGTTAAAAAGATGGCAGAAGTTCTTGATGCAAAGATTATTCCCATGTATGACTACAGGCCCAAGTATCCAAAGATAAACCCAGCTGTTGAAATAAACCCTAACCATCCAAACCTAACCATTTGGCATAACAACATAAAAGCCTGTATATTCATAGGAGTTCATTGCCACTATGCCAATGTAGCCCTCAAGATAATAAGGGCAGAAACGGATTGCTTTACCATAGCTATGTGTGGTATGGACGGGCATGAAGATGCCATGATAACCTTGAGAGACCAGCATTTAGAAGAGCTTGAAAGGTTTATAAAAATAGCCCAAGAGGTAAAGAAAGAGCTGGGGAAATGAAGGCTACACTCTTTACTTACCAAGACTACCTGAACCTTGAAGAAGACAAAAGGTATGAGGTTTTGGAAGGGGAGCTTATAGAAATGCCAGCACCCAGCACTATACATCAGAGAATAGTAGGCAACCTTTATCATTCCTTTAGGTCCTATCAAAAGGAAAAAGGCCCTGGAGATTTTTATCTTTCTCCTGTGGATGTTATTCTTGCTGAGGATGTGGTAGTCCAGCCGGATATAGTCTTTGTGTTCAAGGATAGGCTTGATATAGTCAAAGACAAGGGCATCTTTGGAGCTCCAGACCTTGTGGTGGAAGTGGTATCTCCAAGCACCTTTAAAAAGGATACAGAAGACAAAAGAAGGATATACGCTCAGTTTGGTATTAAAGAGTTTTGGCTTGTCTTTCCAGAGGAGAAGGGTATAGAGGTTTTGGAGTTAAAGGGCGGTGTTTATGAAGTCGTCTCCTATGCCTTCGAAAAGGGTAAGGTTTGTTCAAAGGTGCTTGAGGGCCTTTGCATAGAGCTTGAGGAGGTTTTCCTATGACCTTTCTCAGCTTGTTTTTTATGGTACTTTTCACATCTTATTTAAAAATCCTGCAAGGAGGTAGCTATGCAAACAGTTAAGGAACAAGGCATAATATACAATAGGGCAGGACAAAGAGTAGTTTCGCCAGACTATCTGCTTTTTGAAGCACCAAGAACAAAACACTTTATGACAGGTTCGGAAGCGGTTAAAGAGGCGGTAAAAAGGGCTTCTGTGGATGCATCCGTTTCATACCCGATTACTCCACAATCAGAAGCTGCACACCTTATAGGTGAGTTGTGGGTTGAAGGTTATGTGGGCGTGTACTTTAGGGGTGAGTCAGAGTTTGGTGTTATGTCCGAAGTGGCTGGTTGTGCTTTGGCTGGCGCAAGGACTATAACCACCACCTCTGGACCTGGTACTCTAAGAGCTTTTGAAAACTTCCCCATGTGGGCTGGTACAAGGATACCAGTTCAGCTGGTCCTTATGGCAAGAGGTGTAAATGCACCCCTTTCTATACAGCCAGATAACCTTGAGGTAGGCTTTCTTCTTGATACGGGTTGTATGATATGGTATGCGGAAAACGCTCAAGACCTTTTTGACATGATACTGGCAGGCTTTGTGGTAGCAGAGCAGCCTTCCGTGCACGTGCCAATTATAACAGCCATTGACGGCTTCTTTGTATCTCATACAAGAGAAGCCATAATGCTCCCTCCAGAGGATATAGCTCTTCCACCGTACAATCCATACAGGGCGCCCATGCCTGTTATAGATGCGGAAGTGCCACCTGGAAGATTTCTAAGAGATCCCTTTGTAATGAAATCCAATTACATATCCTATGCTACCCACGCCAGCTGGCAGTGGGAAGTGAGGTCTGCCATTGAAAGGTCAAGGCCCTTTGCCAAACACTACTTGAGAGGCCTCACAGAGGAATTTGGAGATCCAGATGCAGATATTGTCTTTGTAGCATGCGGTACAGCAGCCGCACAGTCAAAGGAGGCAGTAAGACTTCTTGAAGATGAAGGAGTAAAGGCAAGGGTGGTTAAATTAAAGACCATAAGACCCTTCCCAATAGAAGAGTTAAGGCAGGCTGTAAAGGGCGCCAAGTACATATTCGTTCCAGAGTTTAACGTGGTAGGTTGGCTTGAAAGGGAAGTTAGAAGATATCTCTATGGACATTCTGATGCAGAAATAATAGGTTCTCCAAGGGTTGCAGGCGGCATGACCATGCCAGCAGAAGTTATAGCAAAAGAAGTTCTCAAGCTTACTGGAAAGGAGGTAAAACATGTCATATAAGATTTACGAAATAAACGAAGACCTTTTGGATGTTATGCCTCAAGAGATTAGAGACTTGCAATTTAAAGCCACATGGGGCAATCCCAAAAGGGGAGTTATGGACCTCCCATACTCCAAGGAGCTTATAGAAGAACACTCCCTTTGCGCTGGATGTCCAGAATCTATGGCTTTGAGGTACATTCTAGCCTCATTGCCAAACCCAGAGGACACCATAATAGTAAACTCTACAGGATGTACCTCCTTGGTCTTTCCCCACATAGCCCTTCACACGGTTCACTCACTCTTCGGAAACCAAAATGCGGTAGCCTCTGGTATAAAAAGGGTCCTTGAGTGGAGATTCCCAGACAAGGTAAAAGATGTGGTGGTACTTGCAGGAGACGGTGCCACAGTTGATATAGGCTTGGATTGTACCCTTCAATCCTTCTTTAGACAGGAAAAAATAACAACAATATGCTTTGACAACGAAGTTTATGCCAACACTGGCGGACAAGAGAGCGGTCTAACTGTTAAGGGCCACGTTTTTAAGATGGCTCCAAAGGGCAAGCAGTGGGACAAGGTTCCCATGTGGCAGATTGCCATAGACTCTGGATGCCACTATGTGGCAAGGCTAACCGTGTCTTCTCCCAAAAGGGTAGAAACGGTAATAAAGAAAGCCATATATGTGGCAAGAGAGGTAGGACCAACATATGTCCACCTTTATACCCCTTGCATACTTGAAATAGGCCTTAACTCCGATGATGGTCTTGATGAGATGAGGCAGAGGGATAAGGAAAGGTTTGCCTTCTTTGAGTATATGACGGATGCAGCAAAGGAAGTCATTGAGCGCAAAAAAGAGGAGGGCCTAATATGATAAGGAAAAGGGTCAATATACGTATGCCAGCCCTTGGTGGGCAGGGTGCGGTCACTGCAGCCCACATAATAGCTACCGCTGCAGACTACGAAGGCTATTACGCCGTTTCTAACCCCTTCTTTGGAGCAGAAAAGAGGATGGCACCAGCGGAAAGCTACGCCCGCATAGGTGTGGAGCCCATATACGACAGAGGTGAAGTGGTCTATCCAGATGTGATAATGGTCTTCCATCCACAGGTTATCACCATGGGCAAGTCCTACACCATGCCCTTCTACTCTGGCATAAAGAGAAAGGGCCTTATAATAATAAACACGGAAGAGGACCTTCTTACAGAAGAAGATAGAGAAAGGCTTGAAGAGCTTGAGGTTAAGGTATTTAACTTCCCAGCCACTAAGTTCGCCATAGACATAGCAGGCACAGAGCTTTCTACCAACATGGCAATGATAGGAGCCCTCTTTGGTAGCATAGGTGCAGTAGGAATAGAAGCCATAGAAGAGGGTATAAAGTCAAGGTTCTTAAAGAAGTTTGTGGCCTCCGGTGGAACGGCCTCTCTGGACTCCGCCTTGGAAAGAAAGTTTAAGAAAAAGCTTGAGCTTATAGAAAAGAACCTTAACACGGCAAAGGCTGCCTATGAGCTTGCCCAAAAATGGGCCCAAGAGCAAGGCTTAGAGCCCTTCTTACCACCACCTCCTAAAAAGGTGGCAGTTTAATCGGGGCTTCTGCCCCTTTTAATTTTTTCAAATTTTAAGCTTTTTTAGCAGCGTAGTAAGTATATCCAAGGAAATGTGGAAAATTTCTGATATAAGCACACCAAGGGCAAAATAAAAGGTTTCTTCTCTTTTAGCAAAGTAAGATAAAAGGTTAAAAGGATCGAAGGCCAAAAGCAGGTCTTTTATGTGAGGAATATACTTGGATGATAGGCCTAAAAGCACAAAGTATAAGAATATAAAAACCATCACTAGGTAGCCAAACCTAAGCAATGTACCCAAAACTGGAATATGAGAAGAACCTCTGTGTTTTGAAAAGGATTGATATGGCTTCCATATAAGCCTTAGTTTTCTCCATCTTTTTGAGGGTTTGGATTGTGGGAGGTCTAAATCTGGCGATAAAAAGAAGGTACCAAAGATATAACCAAGGGTGAAGGGAATATAAAACTCCTTTGGTGTATAGTATAGGCACAGGGGTAAAGCCAAAAGGTTAACATAATCGTGGCTTTTCCCAAGAGCCATCACTCCTCCACATCTACCAATAGGAGTGTATTTGGCCTTCTTTTGTCCAACTGATAAACAACCCTTCTAGGTTTATTCTCTACGGTCAAAAGCTTGTTATTAAGTGCAGTATCCCAAGAAAGAAAATAGAACTCTCTCGCCTTCAAACGCATCCTATCCCTACCGCCCAGTATGTTTAAATTTAATGGTTCAGACAAAAAGGATGGTTCGGGGAAACCTTCACCAAAAGGTTCAAGCTCTGCCAAACTTCTGTATATTTCCTGTCCAACCTTCTCTAAAGGCAACTCCATATCCACATAAAGTTTTCCTTCACTTATAGGTACTTCTACAAAAACTGCTTTTGCCTCCTTTTCAAAGTCTTGAATTTGGTCTGTCCTTATTGTAAAGCCTGCTGCGCTGGAATGACCTCCCCATTTTATAAAGAAATGGGATAACTTCTTCAAAGGAGTATATATATCCATGCCCTCTACACCCCTAACTGAAGCAGTTGAATATTCTTTTCCAACAGACAGCACTATAACAGGCTTGGAAAAGAAATTAGCAAGCCTACCAGCCACTATACCAGCCACACCACCAGCCCTTTCTTCTAGTTTTACAATGATAAGGCTATGTTCTTCTTGATGTATTGCTTGTTCTAAAGAGACTTCAAAGGCTGCTTGACTTAGATGTTTTCTTTCTTGGTTAAACCTTTCTATCTTATCTGCTAAATATCTAGCCTTATCTTCCCTTTTTTCAATAAGAACCCTTAAAGAAGGATAGGGAGAGGAAAGCCTTCCAGGAGCGTTTAATCTAGGCGCTAAGGAAAAGGCTATATCCCTTGAGCTTACCTTATCTTTAATGCCTGATCTTTCCATGAGAAACCTTAAACCAGGTACAGGAAAACCGCCTTTAAGTATATGGTTGAGAAGCCTTATTCCATTAGACACTATTATTCTATTTATAAAGTTCATCGGCATCACATCTGCCACAGTTCCAAGACAGGCAAGATGTAAATATTCCCGCACATCCACCTCAAGCTCCAATTCCTTCCTCAAAAGAGCAGCCACATAAAAAGCCAAGCCAGAAGAAGATATCTCTTTTAATTCACTTACCTTTGGTGAGCTTAGCTTGGGGTTTACTATTAGTGCTGGTGGCAATCTGTCACCTGGGTTGTGATGATCAAGTACTATGGTGGGCATTTTTGCAAGGCTCAATTCTTCTACGGCCGTAGTGCCGTTGTCTATGGTTATAAGGAGGTCTGCATAACCCTTTAATTTGTAAATAAGGTCTGGCGTTAGCCCATATCCCCTCCTTCTAGTAGGAAGTACTGGCAGAACCTTGGCTCCAGCCTTCTTTAAAAGGTCGTAGAGTATGGCAGTGCCTGTTATTCCATCCACGTCGTAGTCCCCAAAAAGGGCGATGCTTTTACCTTGCAGGACAAAGGTCTTTATTATTTCTACAGCCTCCTGTATATTTGGTATATCAAAGGGTGGCGCCAGGTTCTTTAGCTTACTATCCAAGCTTTGAACTACCGCATTTCTGTTCGCAAGTATTTGAGCTTTTAAAGGGCCAAAGGCCCTTACAAGGTCCTCATTGGGCTTTACAACTTCACTCAATAAGACCCATTCCTTACCAGAAAGTCCTCTCATACTCTTTTCAAAGCTAAAAACTCTTCACACCACTTGGAAATGCTCCCTGCACCCATAAATAGGACCACCTTATCTTCAGAAGCCCTTTCTTCTATTGCTTCAAATAGTTCTTCCTTTGTAGGTAAAAAGACACAGCCCGCTTTTTGAGCAAGGTCGCCAGCCCTCACACCATAGATATTTTCTTCGCCTGCTGGGTATATATCAGTAAGAAGGCATTGGTCCGCTTCCCTTAAGACGCCCACAAAGTCCTCAAAAAGATAATATGTCCTAGAATACCTATGTGGTTGGAATACTAGAAGTATTTTCTTATCTGGATACATTTCTTTAATGGCCTTCAACACAGCCCTTATCTCTGTTGGATGGTGTCCATAATCATCGTAAACGGGAATACTCTTAAAGTAGCCTTTCAGTTCAAGCCTCCTTTCTGCATTCTTAAAGCTTTCAAGGGCCTCCTTTATACTTTTAAAATCTATATTTGCTTCAAGGCAAACACCAATGCAAGCAAGAGCGTTGTATACATTGTGCCTTCCCGGCACGCCAAGATGCACTTCTCCTAAAGCCTTTCCCTCATGCCAAACTTCAAAGATATACCTTCCCTCCAGAAGCCTAAGGTTCTTTGCAACTACATTTGTTCCCCTTTCTATACCATAACCTATAACCCTTCTGTGGGTCCTTTGGGCAATCTCTCTACAGCTTGAGTCATCCATGTTTAGGACCACAAAGCCATAAAAGGGGACTGCGTTGGCAAACTTCAAAAAGGCTTCCTTTATGTCCTCAAGGTCCCTATAAAAGCCTATGTGTTCTTTATCTATGTTGGTTATGACGGCCACCGTGGGCAAAAGCTTTAGAAAGCTGCCATCGCTCTCATCTGCCTCAGAGATAATTAGCTTATCTTTGCCCAGCTTGGCGTTGGAGCCAAGACTTTGAAGCACACCACCTATAAGAACGGTAGGGTCATAACCAGCCCAATGGAAGGTATGGGCTATCATAGAAGTGGTGGTTGTCTTCCCATGGGACCCGCATACGGCTATGCCCTCACCAAGCCTAAAAAGTTCTGCAAGCATCTCCCCCCTCGGTATTACAGGTATGCCAAGCTCCTTTGCCTTTCTTACCTCTGGATTGTCCTCTGAGACGGCGGAAGAATAGACCAAAACCTGCGCACACATTACGTTTTCTTCTTTATGCCCTATAAAGACCTTTGCTCCCTTTTTTCTGAGAAGCTCAATGTTTTTGTTCTCTTTTATGTCCGAACCGGAGACCTCATAGCCCATATCAAGGAGTATTTGGGCTATACCGCTCATGCCTATACCGCCTATACCTACAAAGTGGAAGCTTCTGACCCTTTCTCTGAACATTGGGTATATTATATAACTCTGGTAGTGTCCGTAGCTCAGCTGGACAGAGCGTGGGTCTCCGGAACCCAAGGTCGGGGGTTCAAGTCCCCCCGGACACGTTTATACCCACACGCCGGGCAACCTATAGCCGCAGTGGGGACAGGAGCCTTCTTTAAGATGGTTCTTTGTCCTGTAGCCTACTCTCTCTAGCACCTTTTCTCCACAATTCGGACAGTATGTGGATTCAAGGTCCTCTTGCCAGTAGTTGCCCACATAGACAAAGTTTAGACCCTCCTCCCTTCCTATCTCATAGGCCCTTTTGAGCTTTTCTATGGGTGTAGGCATAAGGTGTGCCATCTTATAGGCGGGGAAAAAACGGGATATGTGCCACGGTATATCTCTTGATAGGCTTGCTATAAATCGGGCTATCTCCCTTATTTCTTCCTCAGAGTCGTTATAGCCCGGTATGAGGAGGGTGGTTATCTCTATCCATATGCCTTTTTTGAGGGCATACTCAATAGTTTTTAAAACAGGCCTCAGCCTTGCTCCGCACACCTTTCTGTAAAACTCATCGGAAAAGGACTTTAGGTCTATGTTCATAGCGTCAAGGTATGGAAGGGCTATGTCTATGGCCTCTTCTGTCTCATAACCGCTGGTTACAAAAACATTTCTTATACCCTTCTCCTTTGCAAGCTTCATCACATCAAAGGCAAACTCAAAGAATATGATGGGTTCGTTGTAGGTATAAGAGATGGAAGCAGTTTTGTAAAGCTGGGCCAATCTCACAAGTTCTTGAGGGCTTACAGGCTCTCCAAAGACCTGGTAATTATTATTTTGAGGATATTGGGAGATCTCCCAGTTTTGACAAAATTGGCAGGAGAAGTTGCAACCTACCGTGCCAATAGAGAGGCTATAAGTGCCAGGAAGGAAGTGATAGAGAGGCTTTTTCTCTATTGGGTCTATGTTTATGGCGGAGGTAAGGCCATAGACGGTAAGGTAAAGCTTTCCTCCCCTGTTTACTCTCACACCACACTTTCCATACTCACCCTCACCCAAAACACACCTCTGACTGCATGCCTTACAAAGAACTTTTTCTTCCTTTTCTTCGCTTAGCCAAGCCAAGGCTTCCATAGGGTTAAATTTATAGCTATGAGGGTAAGGAAGCCAGCGGTGGCAGGCTACTTTTATCCTTCCGATAAAAAAAGGCTTGAGGAGTATGTGGACAGGCTGATGGGGGAAAAGGTAGAGGTAGAGGGAAACCTTAGGGGCCTCATTGTGCCCCATGCGGGCTATGAGTGTTCTGGAATTGTGGCGGGCAAGGTCTATGCCCTTTTGAAAAACAGAAGCTATAAAAGGGTAGTCCTTGTGGGGCCTTCTCACTTTGTGGATTTTAACGGCTACTCCTTTGGAAGCTTTCATGCCTTTGAAACTCCCCTTGGAAGGGTAGAAGTGGACCATCTTGTTTTAAAGGGCTTTCCAGAGGAGGCCTTTTGGGACATGCCACACCTGTATGAACACTCCCTTGAGGTCCAGCTTCCCTTCCTTCAGAGGTCGCTAAGGGACTTTTTGCTTGTGCCTGTGGTCTACGGCAGGGTTGAAGCAAAAAAGTTAAAGGAACTTTTGGACACCCTCTGTGATGAGAACACCCTCTTTGTCATAAGCTCAGACCTTAGCCACTACTACGCCGATGAGACTGCAAGAAGGATAGATGCCTATTGCCACAGGTGGATCCTTGAAGGAAAGGAGGAGCTTAAAAAAGAATGTGAAGCCTGTGGAAAGATAGGGATTGAAGGTGCCTTACTTTATGCTAAGGAAAAGGGCCTAAAGGCCAAACTTGTAGACTATAAGACCTCTGCGGAAACATGCGGGGATGATAGAAGGGTAGTAGGTTATGGTGGCTATGTTTTTACTTCATAATGTAATAAAGCATAAGAGGATAGTCCAATCCAAAGCCCTGAAGGTCTTCCTCCATAAGCCTTCTTAAGAGGCCTCTTCTTTCCTCCATGTAAAAGACCCTTGCCTTTGGCACGCCCGCCAGCTGTTTTGCCCTGTTTATAGCATCCTGAAGATTTCCAAGCTCATCCACAAGGCCAAGGTCTTTTGCCACCCTTCCCGTAAAGACCCTTCCATCCGCTATCTCTCTTAACTTTTCATCCGATATCTTTTTAGACCTGTACTTTAATATAGCTTGAAGGAACTGGTTGTAGGCATCTTCAATGGTCTTTTGAAGATAGACCTTCTCCTCTTCAGATAGTTCTCTAAAGGGTGATAGGGTATCTTTGAACTTACCCGTTTTTATGGCCGTGGTTCTTATGCCTAGCCTTTCAAGGAGTGCCTTTAGCTCTGTGTGCTGGACTATGACGCCTATGCTTCCCGTAATGGTGCCAGGGTTGGCAAAGATAACATCCGCTGGTGCCGATATGTAATAACCCCCAGAGGCGCACACATTACCCATGGAAACCACAAGGGGCTTTCCGGAAGTTTTAAAGTCTTCAAGGGCCCTGTATATCTCCTGAGAGGCACCCACCGAGCCACCGGGACTGTCTATCCTAAGCACCAAGGCTTTAACGCTTTTGTCTTCTTTGGCCCTTTGTATCCTTTCCACAATCTTGTCTGGTTCTATAATGGCACCCTTTACCTTTATGACGGCCACACGCTCACCAACAGGAAGCCTAGCCAAGATTGAACTTAAAAACCCAAGCACCATTAATATTATTACAAAGATAAAAAGCCTTTTAAGCCACTTTTTCATGCTTTTTACCTTTAAAGAGCCACAGCGCAAGAACTACAGAGAAGATTATCATACCAAGGGCCACCAACTGGTTCCATGTTAGGCCTATGCCGGGAATGGGAGGTGTGACGCCCCTGAAGAACTCAAGGGAAAACCTAAGAGAACCATACAAAAGGGTATAAAAAGCGAATACAAAACCATCAAAGGGCTTTTTCTTGTAGGCCAATATCAGAAGCATAAAGATCAAAAGCAAACCTATAAACTCCATAAGTTGGGTGGGATATAGGGGCATGTAGGGCGGTGCCACCGCACCGGGTGGAAAGACCACGTAGAAGAAGGGGAATTTGTCTGTAAAGTGAATACCAGGCAGTGTAGAACCATCTACCGGAAAGGGTTTTCCATAACAACAGCCAGCAGAGGTACAACCAAGCCTTCCCATAGCATGGGCCATACTAAGAGCAACAACAGCCATGTCCGCCGTTTTCCAGAAGGGTAGCTTATACATAAGAATACCTATAAGAGCGCCTATTACGCCACCTAAAAGGCCACCAAAGAAATCCATACCACCATTCCATATACTAAGTACGTCCACAAAACCAGTTATCTGCTCTGGGTGTTCTATTACGTAAGATAGTCTTCCACCTATTATGCCAAGCAATAGAGCAAAAAGGAGCGTGTTTTCCACATGGCTGGGATTTAAGCCTTCCCTTCTGGCAAACCTAAGAAGTAGCCAGTAGGCTGTTAGCACCCCGAGGGCAACAAGCACGCCGTAGGTGTATATCTTTATGCCAAATAACTCAATAAGTATGGGATACATGGCTAAAATTTTAAACTATCTACCGTAAGCAGAAAGCTAAAACTCTCTCCCTCTATCCTTATGACTTTCACATAGCCTTCCTTTGACCAATCAAGATAGTTTAGCCTTAAGGTTTTATTTTTCTTCGTATCATAGAATTCCACAAGGCTTAGCTTTCCATCTTTGAATATATACTTTGTTCTATACATGCCCTCATCCCTTTCAAAAGAAACACTGTTAAACCCACAGCTAAGCTTCTCATCACCCCTTATCACCTTGCCAAAGATAAGGCCGTCTGGGTTTATTGGAAGCTCAAAACACATACCACCCAAACACATATTGTTTAAACTAAGGTCCAAAACCTTACCTTCACCGCTTATGGTAAACTTACCTTCTGTCTTTTGAACCTGTAGTGGTATACGCAAAAAGCCTTGCCTTAGGGAAAGGTTCACCTGGTAAGAATATGGAGCAGACTGTTCTGAATAGTTCTTCTTTATCTTATCTCCCTCAGGACATATAGTAGGAGCACAGGCAGACAAAAAGAAAATAGCCAATAGTGCAAACAAACCACCAAAAGCTATCTTTCTAACCATGCCTAAATTATAAACTACTGAAGCATATAGTCAAAGTTTACTTTCCAAGTTCTACCTTTCTCATCCTTTATGTAAAGGTTGATGGAGTATAAGCCAGTTTCACCCATCTGGAACCAGCCTCCAAAGTTGTCACCATATTGATGAGGATACTTATGTAGCTCTCTTCTTTGAGCTCTCAATATGGGAGATCTTACCTCTGCCTCCACCTTATAGTTTGATAAATAAACTATCTTATCTCCCTCCTTCTTCCATATGGCCACAGCCAGATGGTGAGTATCATACTTCTGAGGAACGCCGTTGTGTTGCTCCAAAAGAGCATAGGCCCTTGCAAATGTCTTTTTTAACTCTTCAATACTAACAATTCCAATGCTCACATTGAAGTCTTTCAGCTTTTTGGTAAGTGGTGTTTTGATAAGCACGTTATTCTCTTGGGCAAGAGAAAGACTGACAAGGGCAAAAAGATAAACAAGAAATCTAACCATTTCCCACCTCCTTAGAGTAAATCTTAAATTGGTTTATTAAAAGAAGCAATTAGACTTAATTTGGGAGTAAATAAGTGTATCTTATATTCCTATGCGTATAAACGTCCTACCTGAGGAGATAAAAAATCAAATCATCTCAGGAGAGATCATAGAAGGCCCTGCGGAATGTGTAAAAGAATTGATGGAGAATTCCCTTGATGCAAAAGCTACCAAGGTGGATGTGGAGATAGTAAAAGGAGGAAAGAGGTTTATAGGTGTAAGGGACAACGGTATTGGGATTCCTTCAGAGGACATTAAGAAAGCCATATTGAGCGGTGCTACAAGTAAGATTAGATCTTTAGAAGACCTACAAAGTATAAACACCTATGGATATAGGGGTGAAGCCCTTCATGCCATTTCTTTGGTGAGTAGGTTTACATTAAGATCTCGTTTTTATCAAGAAGGAGTGGGGAGAGAGATAAGGGTGGAGGGTGGTAAGGTAGTGGCAGAAAGAGAAGTAGGTATGCCTGTGGGAACGCATGCTGAGGTTTACGATATCTTTTATAATCTACCACTAAGAAGGGTCTTTTTGAAAAAGGAAGATGTGGAGAGAAAAAGAATCTATAGCATTTTTAAGGCCCTTGCCTTGGCCAACCCCTCTGTAGCCTTTAGACTTGAAGCAGAAGGCAAAGAAGTATTTAACTTTAAAGCTGTGGATCATATAAAGGATAGGGTGGAGGATATTTTTGAAGAAAGGTTTGAACACCTAATGGGAGAAGAGGGCCCCTTTAAAGTTGACCTGTTTTTGTCAGATAGAGCAAGGGGTCTTTTCCTCTTCATAAACAATAGGCCAGTCAATAACAAGAGCCTTATGGAATACATTAAGCGGTCCACTGGAAGGTGGAGAGCCTGTGTATGTTATATTCAAACCCCTCCTTACCTTCTTGATGTTAATATTCACCCGAAAAAGACGGAAGTAAAAATACTACGGGAAGGTAGATTAAAGGAACTTATAGGAAGAACACTTCCTAATAAAAATTGGACTGGCATAAGCCTTAAACAAAGCACCAAGGGCTATGCTTTGGAACCAGAGTTTATTGGTATAATAGATAACACGCTGATTGTGGTAAAGTACGGTGATTACATTTACTTTTTTGACCAACACCTTCTGGCAGAAAGATACAATTATGAGGTTAGAGGCCTAACTGCCCAAGAAGCCTGCAAAGCATCCATAAGAGCAGGGGACAAAATTGATGAAAAAACAGCCAAGTATTTGATTGAAAACTGGCTTAAATTTGAAAACAAGGAAGTATGCCCCCATGGAAGACCCCTGTACCATAGAATATATATTGGCGACCTTTACAAAAAGCTTGGAAGGGAATACTAATGCTTGCAAAGAGGATAATACCTTGCCTTGACGTGGATAGAGGAAGGGTTGTAAAGGGTGTAAGGTTTTTAAACTTGGTGGATGCAGGAGACCCTGTAGAGGTGGCAAAGGTTTACGAAGAACAAGGAGCAGACGAACTTGTCTTTCTTGACATTACGGCCTCTGCCGAGGGAAGGAAGATCACCCTTGAGGTGGTAAGACGTGTAGCGGAAGAGGTCTTTATGCCTTTTACCGTAGGCGGGGGAATATCAAGCCTTGAGGATATGAGAAAGCTACTTGAGGCTGGTGCGGATAAGATATCTATAAACACCTCCGCCGTTAAGAACCCAGAGCTTATATATGAAGGTGCCAAAAGGTTTGGTTCTCAATGCATAGTTGTGGCCATAGATGCAAAAAGAAAAGGAAATTCATGGGAGCTATACATTCATGGTGGAAGGACTCCCACTGGCCTTGACGCCATAGAATGGGCAAAAAAAGCAGAGAGTCTTGGAGCTGGTGAAATACTTCTTACCTCTATGGATAAGGACGGGACAAAATCTGGTTATGATTTAGAGCTAACAAGAGCTATAGCAGAAGCTGTTAGAATTCCCGTTATAGCCTCTGGGGGAGCTGGGAACATGGAACACTTTTATGAAGCCTTTACCTTTGGAAAGGCTGACGCTTGTCTTGCCGCATCACTCTTTCATTTTAGGGAGATAGAAATACCAACTTTAAAAGCCTATCTGTCTTCAATGGGTATTACAGTAAGAGTGTGAATATGTGCTTGCAATTAATCATGAAGGAATGGAAGCCTATACAAACTAAAATCATTCAGCATATAGTGAATTGCTACAAGGCATATATACACACTACAAAATTGTCTACAATCTTCAGAGATATTTGAAGCAAACCAAAAGCATGTATACCTTTAACATAAATGTGTATCTTATAAAGCACTACTACAAAAAGGAATCTTTAACCTATCCTATGTTTAAAATATTAAGGCAATGAGACTGCTAATACTTGCCTCTGAGTCAAAAAGGAGGGTTCAAATACTTAGCATGCTTGGTTTCAAGTTCCTTGTAGTACCCTCTTATGTGGAAGAAAGGCATGAGGGGAATCCACTTTTAACAGCCAGAAGGCTTGCATTTAAAAAGGCCTTCACCGTTTGGAGGGATTATAAGTTTGCTACCGTGCTTGGTGCAGACACCATAGTGGTCCTTGGGAAAAGGATCCTCGGAAAGCCAAAAGACAAGGAGGAAGCTAAAGAAATGCTAAGGAGCCTTTCTGGAAGGTGGCACAAAGTCATAACTGGCGTATGCGTCATATCTCCCAAAGGTAAGATAAGCTTCCATGATACGGCTTGGGTAAAGTTCAGAAGAATGGATGAAAAGGAAATAGAAGAGTATGTTAACAGTGAAGAGCCTATGGATAAAGCAGGTGCCTATGCAGTACAAGGCGTAGGAGCAAGGTTCATAGAAAGGATAATGGGAGACTTTTACACCGTTATGGGCCTTCCAGCCTCAAAGACTTATAGGGTGTTAAAGGATGTTTTGGATTAGTTTGCTTTTGATCTTTATAAGCGGGTGTGCTTCTGTGGTAAGCCAAGAAGACAATAAAGTGGATGTGGGCGGTGGCCTGCAAATACAAATAAAACATAGAAGCTATTGAGCCATGGCTTGCAAAAGGCTAAAGGAGGTGGAAGAGAGGATAAGGCTGGCCTGTGAGCGTGCAGGAAGGAAGAGGGATGAAGTTTTGCTTTTGGGTGCATCAAAGGGCGTCCCACCAGAAAGGCTAAGGGAGTTATTTGCCTGTGGCCTTTCCACCTTTGGTGAAAACAGAGTTCAGGAGTTTTTGAAAAAGTGGGAAAGCCTAAGGGACCTGCCTATTAACTGGCACTTTATAGGAAGACTGCAAAGCAACAAGGTAAAGTACATAATAGACAAGGTGAACCTCATACACTCCTTGGACAGGGATAGCCTTTTGGAGGAGATAGAAAGGAGGGCAAAGGCCATAGGGAAGGTGCAAGGGGTGCTTATAGAGGTGAATGTGGGTGGCGAAGAGACAAAGGGGGGCGTGGAGCCAAAAGAGTTAAAGGCCTTTTTTGAAAGGTGCCTGAAGGCGGAAAATATAAAGGTGCTTGGCCTTATGTGCATACCACCCTACAGAGAAAACCCACAGGAGGTAAGGCCCTACTTTTCTCTTTTGAGAAGGCTAAAAGAAGAGCTTGAAGGAGAGTTTGGAGTGCCTTTGCCACACCTTTCCATGGGCATGTCCCATGATTTTGAGGTTGCCATAGAAGAAGGAGCTACCATAGTTAGGATAGGGACTTTACTCTTTGGAGAGAGATCTTAAATATACCTCTCTTATGGGGAAGGGTATCTTTATGTCTTCTTCTTCATACCTTCTTTTCAATCTTTTTATAAACTCATGCCTAAGTATGTGCTGGCTTGGAACATCCTTTGCTCTTAGGATCACGTTAAAGTTTATGGAAAAGTCGCCGAAGGCCGTATACCTTATGAAGGGTTCAAAGTCTGGCACTGCACCCTCCACCTCCTTTTGCACCTCCTTGGCAACCTCTATGGTTATCTTTTCTACTTTTTCAAGGTCGCTGTCGTAAGAGACGCCTACGGGGACAATTACTGCCAATTCACTGTCTGGCTTGTGAAAGTTTATAACTATGGAGGAGGAAAGCTTGGAGTTTGGCACGATTATAAGGTTGTCGGAGGGCTGTCTTATGACCGTATTCCTCCATGTAATATCTTCCACAAAGCCCTCCTCACCGCCTTCCAATCTTATATAGTTCCCCACCTTTATCTGTCCTGAGGCAAGCACATGAAAGCCAGCAAAGAGGTTTTCAAGTGTGTCTCTGAGTGCCAAGGCCACAGCCAAGCCACCCACACCAAGGGCTGTGAGTATGGGGGCTATGGCTATACCTATCTTGTCCAAGGCTATTATCACACCTACCAAAAGCACCAAAACCTTAGAGGCCTGCACCACAAGGGAAACGGCAGGCATCTCTTGACGGTAGCGGTTCATATACATCCTTAAAAGGAGGGCCACAAGCCTAGAAGTAAGAAGGGAAAGGGAAAGGATAAAAACAACCCAAAGGGCCTTATCTTTTATAAGCCTGAGGCTTGCAGGAAGCTTTACTTCTTCTGAAAGTATATATAGCACAAAAAGAAGGGACCACAGGGCGGGAATAAACTTGAAAATATCCCAGTAGAACTTTAGCCTTTTTAGGAAAAGCCTCTCTACAAAGAAGACAAGCAAAGGAACAAACAGAAGGCCTGCCAGAGGGAAGTACTGCTTTATCATAAAAGGGAATTATAAGGTAAATACAAGCAAAGTGAGAAATTCATCCTTATAGAAGCGTCTTATATAGATATGTTCAAAGCATGTGCATTGAAATTGTAGCACCCTTTTTGTACCTGTTTCAGATATTTTGAAAATAATTGAAGCAAATGCGCCAAGCGGGAAAGGGGAATGGCTTACTGCCCCTTGCAAAAAAATAAATGAGACAATTAAACGTGTGTATTGAAAATGTCCAAAATGTAGAGGTTCCAAACACTTTGTTATACGCTACTGTGGGAAGGATTTTCTCATTCTGCGTGTAAAACTTCTATAATTACAATTCATGACAAAAAGAAAGGCTGGCACGCTCCTTCACATAAGCTCCCTCCCCTCAGACTTTGGAATAGGGGACCTTGGGCCGAACGCCTACGCCTTTGTGGACCTTATGACCTCCTCTGGCCAAAGCTTATGGCAGGTGCTACCCTTAAACCCAACCCACCAAGCTCATGGAAACTCTCCCTACTACTCCATATCCCTTTTTGCGGGAAATCCAATTCTCATAAGCCCAGAGATGCTATATAGGGATGGTCTCATAGATAGGGCTACCCTTGAGGCCCTAAGGATAGAAAGGTCTGAAAGAGTCCCTTATGAGGAGGTCTACAAAAGAAAGGAGTATATGCTTGAAGTGGCCTTTAAAAACTTCAAGGAAGACCAGGATTTTCACTCCTTTTGTGAAGAGAATGCCTATTGGCTTGAGGATTTTAGCCTCTTTTCTTGCATACACAAAAGGCTACAAAAGCCCTGGTGGCAGTGGGAAGAATTGCCAAAGGTGGAAGAAAGGGAGCTTTTAAAGGAGAAGTTTGTCCAATACATCTTTTTCAAGCAATGGAAAGCCTTAAAAGATTATGCCAACTCAAAAGGCATAAGGATTGTGGGGGACCTTCCCATATATCCTGCCAGAGACAGCGCAGATGTTTGGGCAAACCAAGACATATTTAGGCTGGATGTTTCAGCGGGCGTTCCACCCGACTACTTTTCAAAGACTGGACAGCTTTGGGGAAACCCGGTATATAACTGGGATAGGCTAAAGGAAAGGGGCTTTGACTGGTGGCTTTTGAGGATAAGGCATTCTTTGAAGCTCTTTGACCTTGTGAGGCTTGACCACTTTAGGGGCTTTTCGGCCTTCTATCAGGTGCCTTATGGTGAAAAGACGGCAGAAAGGGGCTGGTGGGAGAAGGCTCCGGGCTATGAACTCTTTGAAAGGATAAGGGAAGAGTTTCCAAGCATGCCCTTTATAGCGGAGGACCTTGGCACCATAGACGAGGAGGTGATAAATTTAAGGGACCACTTTGGCCTCCCGGGTATGAAAGTCTTGGCCTTTGCCTTCTTTGATAAAAACTCCACCCATCTTCCACACAACCACACCTATAACTCCGTGGTTTATACCACAACCCACGACAACATGCCAATACGGGACTGGTTTTTTAAGGAGCTAAACCCTTGGCAGAGGGCAAAGGTCTTAGATTACCTTGGCTATGCGCCATCAAAAGTGCATGAGGCCTTTCTCAGGCTTGCCTACATGTCTGTGGCAAAGTATTGCATTGTGCCTATGCAGGACCTCCTTGGCCTTGGGGAAGAGTCAAGGATGAACACGCCGGGAAAGGCGGAGGGCAACTGGCGGTGGAGGCTAAAGGATATGCCACAAGGGGAGGTCTGGGAGTTTGTTGCCTCTCTGTGCGATATATACGGGAGGTTTTAGCCTTTTTCTATGGCCTCAAGCACCTTTCTGTAGCCTTCCATGAGGTCGCCCAAGTCAAACCTAAACCTGTCCTTGTCAAGCTTTTCTCCCGTTTTGGCATCCCAGAGCCTGCATGTATCGGGAGAGATTTCATCTATCACAGCTAAGCTTCCATCGGGAAGAAGGCCAAACTCAAGCTTAAAATCTACAAGCAAAAGGCCATGGTCCTTGAAAAACCTCTTAAGGACCTTATTCACCCTTTTTGCCATATCAATCATCTTGAGTATGCTTTTCTTGTCCGCAATACCCAAAAGGAGGGCATGGTCTATGCATATGAGGGGATCGTGCAGTTCATCCTTTTTGTAAAAAAGTTCCACAAGGGGCTTTTTTAGCCTTTCTCCCTCCCTTAGACCAAGCCTTTTGCAAAGGCTTCCAGCAGTTATGTTCCTTACCACCACCTCAAGGTCATACCTCTTTGCCTTCCAAACAAGCATCTCTCTCTCGGAGACCTTTTCTATAAAGTGTGTACTTATGCCCTTTTCTTCCAAAAGCTTGAAAAGCAAGCTTGATATGGTGTTGTTTATTATGCCCTTACCTTCTATGGTTGCTTTTTTGGTAGCGTCAAAGGCAGTGGCAGAATCCTTAAAATAGATAAGACACTTATCCTTATCCACCTCATAGACTATCTTGGCCTTGCCCTCGTAAAGGAACTTCATGAATTAATTATAAATCTAACTCCTCCGGATAGGGCTCTATATACTTCTGTATAAGCACATACTCCTCCCCAAACCTGTATGCAAGGCTTTTTATAAATTCCAAAATAGGCTTTAAGGGAATTCTATCCTTTTCAAACTTATCTATCAAGGTATAAAGATGGCTCTTTTCCCTTTTGTTTAATCTGCTGGGGAATTGGCCCACTATATGAAGTATAGTATTGAGATGCCTTTTAGATGCTGGCCTTCTCAAAAAGGACCTGTAGAACATATCCCTGTATAACCTTATCTTTTCCTCTAAAAATATATCAGTACGTGCCACCAGTCTTTCCAAGCGCCTTAGCATACTTTGATTGTATGTAAAAAGGAGATACCTATACCTTGTGTGAAAGTCTATGAGGGCCTCTGGCCCATCCTTTTCAAGAAGGGACCTTAATTCCGCATAGGCAAATATTCTCGTCAAAAAGTGGGCCCTAATGTCTGGATCTTTTAGCCTCTTTTCGTCTTCCACAGGAAGGTATGGAAAGGAAGTATTTACCTCATGGGCAAAAAAGCCATAAGTTCTCCCAACCACTCTATCACCTCTGTATAGCTTTGTGGAGCCCACACCGCAAGAGGGGGATTTTGCCTTGAGAAGAAAGCCATCCACTTGAGGAAGTCTTTCAATGGTCTCCTTTGAAAACCCCAGAATGCTCTCCGTTAGGTCCTTTCCCCTATCGGGCTGTATGAGCTTTTTTTCTTCTCCGTTTAACACTATGATCAGTCTATCCCTTGGAATGCCAAGACCCATACCCACCTCTGGACAAATGTCCACCACCTCCACATACTTTTTTAGCCTGTCCACAAATTCATCAACTATAATCCCTCCATCGTAGCGAACAGGTTCTAGGAAACACCTGCTTAAGACTATTTTTGGTTTATCCATGGTTTTTAGTTTATAATATAGGGCATGAAGCTCAGAATAGACAGGGAGGAGTTTCTATCTGCCCTTCAAAAAGCTAAAAACGCCACAGAGAAAAAATCTGCCTTACCCATATTAAACAACTTCCTATTGGCAGTGGAAGACGGCAAGCTAAAAGTACGTGCTACAGATCTTGAAAACTTCCTATCCTTAGAGGTTGCTGCAGAAGTGGAAGAAGGAGGCTCTGTAGCTGTAAATGCAGATAAGCTAACAAGTATAGTCAAGGGCTTACCTTCTGCTACAACCACCATTGAACTAAAAGAGGATAAACTAATCCTAAGCGGCGGGAGAAGCACTTTCAAACTTACAACTCTTGATCCAGAAGATTTTCCAGAGTTCCCAAATCCACAAACATCTACAGAGTTTCCAGCTATGGACTTACTCAAGGCCATAGATAAGGTGGAATACGCCATTTCTAAGGAAGACTCACGATATGCCCTTCAGGGGCTTTATGTACATGAAGTGGACGGTAAAACCCATTTTGTGGGTTCTGACGGCCACAGACTGGCACTTTTTTGGAGGAATTCTTCTTTTCCTATGGAGCTTCTCATACCAAGGAAGAGCCTAAAGGTTATAGAAGGATTGGTAAAAGACTATCTAGGGCATGTTCATTGTGGAAAGGATGAGTCCTTTATACATTTTACTGGTGAGGATTGGAAGCTTTCTGTAAGGTTTTTGGAGGGCGAATATCCAGACTATATGGCCGTAATACCCACAAGCTTTAACTACGAAGCCCTTGTGGATAGGTCAAGCTTCCTCGAAAGCCTAAAAAGGCTCTCCAACATAGCCGAATCCTCAGCCTTTCCAGTAAAGATAACCTTTTCTAACCACCTTGCCATCCTTGAAATATCCGACCCAGAGTACGGAGAGGGAAGGGATGAGGTAGATGTGGATTACGATGGCGAAGCCGTTGAGATAGGTTTTAATGGCAAATACCTAATAGAAGCCCTTGATAGCTTTGATGTGGATAAGGTATGGGTAAAGATGGTGGACCCAGACAGCGCTGTGGTTATAGAGTCGGATGATACGGAAAGAGACCCATATCTTTGTGTAGTTATGCCAATGAGGCTCTAAGCACAGGCTTTCTATTGGCTTCGGCCTCTTTTATTCTCCTTACTGGCGTTTTGGTAGGCATACTTTTTATAGACTCTGGCTCTTCTTGTGCAAGCTCTATTATTTCCTTCAAAGCTGCGGCAAAACTTTCAATGCTTTGAGGGATTTCTGTCTCTGTAGGCTCTATCATAAGAGCCTCTCTCACCGTGAGAGGGAAATAAATGGTGGGAGCATAAAAGCCTTTTTCCAGTAATGCTTTGGCCAAGTCTGTAGCCTTTATATCATGCTTTAGCAAATTCTGGGCAGAAACCACAAATTCGTGCATGCGAGGTATACCTTCATAAGGGTCAAGCAATAGACCCTTTAAAAGATGCCTTAGGTAATTGGCATTAAGCACCGCATACTGGGCCACCTTTTTAATCTCACTACCATAAGAGAGGATATATGCGAAAGCCCTTAGCATAACACCTACATGTCCATAAAAGGCAAGTATCTTTCCTACGCTTTTTGGCCTGTCCCATTCAAGTCCATACTCCCTACCGTTAAAAACCACCTGAGGCACAGGAAGATATGGCTCAAGTCTCTCCGAAACACCTATGGCACCGCCACCAGGGCCTCCTCCCCCATGGGGAGTGGAAAAGGTCTTATGAAGGTTAAAGTGCATCACATCCACACCCCAATCACCTGGCCTTGCCATACCTACAAGAGCGTTCATATTGGCACCATCCATATATAGCAAGGCATCCTTTCTATGAAGAGCTTCTGCAATCTTTTTTATCTTCCTCTCAAATATGCCAAGGGTATTGGGGTTTGTTATCATAAGGCAGGCCACGTCATCTTTTAAATTCCTTTGGAAATCCTCCCAGTCAAGCTCACCTTTTTCATCGCTTTTTATGGTTATCACCTCAAAGCCACAAAGGCTTGCTGTAGCTGGATTTGTACCATGGGATGTATCTGGCACAAGAACTTTATTTTTATGAGTGTTGCCCCTATCCCTATGGTATGCCAATATCATCAAAAGGCCCAAAAGCTCACCATGAGCGCCCGCAGCTGGCTGTAAGGAAACCTCCTTAAAGCCCCCTATCTCTTTTAAAAGCTCTTTCAATTCATACATCAACCTTAAGGTACCCTGTGCCTCCTCCTTTGGTGTGGTAGGATGTATATTTTTAAAGCTATCAAGGTTTGCAAGCTCTTCGTTGATCCTTGGATTGTACTTCATAGTGCAAGACCCAAGGGGCACCATGGTCGTATCTATGGCATAGTTTAGCTGGGAAAGCCTTGTGTAATGCCTTACCACATCAAGCTCAGAAACCTCAGGAAAGTTTAATTCCTCCCTAAGGTATTCTCCAAGATAATCTTTTACGTCAATCCTATCCACATCAAGCTTTGGAAGTCTATAGCCCTTTCTACCCTTGGAAGAAAGCTCAAATATAAGCATAGTTAAAAAATTTTATAATGTTTTCATGCCTTACGATGATGTTCTTCCTAAGTCCATAAAGGAAGCCTTAGAAAAACTGATACTTATACCCACCTATGGAGAGAGGGGTGCGGGAAGGTTACTTTACAATCTTTTGAAAATGCCAAAGGAAAAGAGGTTAGAGGTTATAAAAAGTCTTAATGAAGCTGCAGAAAAGATAAAACCTTGCGTGGAATGCGGTCTTTATACAGAGGAAGAAATATGTAACATATGTGCTAGCCCAAAAAGAAGCAAAAGGTTTATATGCGTTGTGGAAGAACCACAGGATGCCTTTGCCATAGAAAAGTTGGAAAGGTATACAGGTGTCTATCATGTTCTTGGAGGAAGAATAGCACCTCTTGAAGGAATATCACCGAATGACCTCAAAATAGACAGTTTATTGGAAAGGATAGAAAAATATTCGGTTAAGGAGATTATCCTAGCAACTAACCCCAATGTGGAAGGAGAGGCAACCGCCGTATACTTGGCAAGGTTAATAAGGAAACAATTTCCAAACGTAAAAATAACACGTATATCTCACGGCTTACAGTTTGGGTCTTTAATAGAGTTTGCAGACGAACTATCTTTGGAAAAATCCATAGAAAATAGAAAATCCCTTTGACTTCTTTTGAGTATTTTTATGTTAATCCCAGGCTTGAGGATTTTAAGCCTTCTGGGTATACCGCTGTCGTATTCTTCAGCATGCCCCTTCCCCACCAGGACCACCACCTTATGTTTGGGATATTCTTCCAAAAGCCTCGCTATAGCAAGAGCCATCCCATTGTCCCAAGCATTTTGGATATCAAAAAACCTCTTTTCTTCAACCTTTGGATGTGAGGTAAGTACATCTCTTAACTTTTGTTTTTCTTCCTCCCTCTGATCTATTATAGGATGGGGTAGGCTTTCATCCCTTACCCTTTCCAAGCCGTCATTTCTTATCTTTTGCACCAACTCAGAAGATATGTTTATAGCCACTATCCTTATGGCCTTTTCCTTAGCAAACTTCCATATGTCTCTATAAAGGGCTGGGTCAAAGCCCCATCTCTTGGCGTATTCTGTCTTTTTTAACATCTCTTCCTCACCTATTTGGCAATTTATATACTGATCAAGAAACACTTGAAAAGGCTGTTGAAACATTTCCATAGCTATAAGTATTTTGTGCCCCCTCCAATTAAGATATTTAATTACCTCAAGTTGAAATCTATGATCTTCTTTATTTGTGTGCTCTTCTGGAATAAATATGACCTGATATTTATCAAAGATATCTTTGGAAACCTCTGCACTTTTTGCACTTGAAATCATGATTATGATGAACAAAATTATAAACATGATGTATAATTTTAATGCTATGGAAAATTTCCAAAAGGAGGAGTAAAATGGCAAGGAGACCCAGAAAAAAAGGTGGTGCTAGATATAAGAGAGTTGTCCTTTCTCTACCAAAAAGACTCTATTACGTGCTAAATGGTATAGCCATGGGAGATGAACGTAAACTAAATAGACTCATAAAAGGTATACTTGATGATAAGCTCATGGAGTCTACAGTGGCTGAGCTTGAGCTATACCTTGGTAGAGGAGAAGAGGAGGAAGAGGAAGAAGAAAAGGAAACTCAAGAACAATAATGATAAGTAAGAGGGTTCTCTCCCTCTCCCCTTACAAAACAGAAACAACCTCGGCCAAGGTAAAACTTTCTTCGAATGAACTATCCATTGACTTTCCAGAAGAGGTAAAAAAGCGCATAGCGGAAGAGGTATCTAAAATACCTTTTAATCGCTATCCAGACCCAGAAGCAAACCTTCTAAAGGAAGCTTTGGCAGGGTGGCTTGGTGTAAAGCCAGAGAATCTACTACTTGGCAACGGGTCAGATGAGCTAATATATTACCTTTCCATAGGCATTGGGGAATTTGATAGGGGGGTTTTTTATCCAGTGCCTACCTTTTCCATGTATGGCATATCAGCACAAGTGCTTGGAAGGGAGAAAGTTGAGACAAGGCTTGATGAAAACTTTGACGTAGATTTAAAGGAAAGTCTAAGGCTTATAGAGGAAAGCAGACCAATCATAGCCTACTTTGCCTATCCAAACAACCCTACTGGCAACTGCTTTAGTGAGGATAGGATAAGGAGAATAAGGGAAAAAGGACTGTTTTTGGTGGTGGATGAAGCTTATTATTCATACTCTGGGAAAACCTTTTTAAATGAAGCTTTGCATAGGGAAGATACGGTTGTTCTACGCACACTATCCAAGATAGGCATGGCTGGGCTTAGGGTAGGCATTATGGTAGGAAGGGAGGAGGTAATAAGGGAACTAAACAAGATAAGGCTACCCTTTAACATAACATATCCATCACAGGTAATAGCAAAGCTCTTACTTACAGAGTTTTATCACATAATAGAGGATGCAGTAAGGGTAGTTATAAAAGAAAGGGAAAGAGTATACAGAGAACTATCAAAAATGGAAGGTATAAAGGTATATCCATCGGAGGCAAACTTTATACTCTTTAAAAGCCTTAGTATACCAGCAGACTTGCTTCACAAAAGGCTTGTGGCGGAAGGAGTGCTTATTAGGAACTTTTCTTATATGGTGCCACAATGTTTAAGAGTTAGCATAGGCAAACCTCAAGAGAATGATGCCTTTCTGGAGGCTTTAGGGAGGGTTCTCAAAAACTCTTGACAAATGATAAAAATTTGCATATAATAAAAGATAAAATCAAGGAGGATAGGCCATGAAAAAGATAACAAGGGAAGAGATACTAAACATTTACGAATATGAAAAGGCACGTCCACAAAAGATGCAGGAGATAATCCAGCTAAAGAAGAAGAGAAGGGTTTTTATAGAACCATGGATACATCTGGTCTTTGAAAACAGGGAGACGGTGTGGTTCCAGATTCAAGAGATGATTAGGGCGGAGAGGATGGTAAGGGAAGAAGAAATCCAGCAGGAAATAGACGTTTATAACGAGCTCATACCCGATAAAAATGAGCTTTCTGTTACCATGTTTATAGAGATACCAGACGCCAACGATAGGAAAAAACTACTTCCACAACTGGTAGGCATACACGACCATCTATACTTCCATATAGGAAACAAGCACACTATTAGGGCTGTGGCTGATGAAAGGAGTAAAGAGGATTATCAATACGGAAAGGCTGCAGTGGTGCATTTCCTAAAGGTAAAGTTGACAGAGGCTCAAGTGGAAGATTTCAAAAGGGAACAGGTAAGGATAGAGATAAACCATCCAAATTATAAAGCCATAACGGTGCTCCCTGAAGAGGTAAAGGAGGAGTTAATAAAAGACCTAAGCTCTGAATAAGAAGCTGTATAACTTTTCAGTAAGAAAATACGCCGGGTGAAAAATTCCTTTTTGTGGGTGTAAAATGCATACTGCCAACTTTTTGTAGGCACGTGTCAGTATGCCACTACATTTAGAAAATCCACTGGCCGGAAGCCTACGGGCTTTAATTTCTAACCCAGCGTATGTACAACTTATTTTCAGTAATAAAATGTGTAATATTTTAAAGGTAGTCCATGAATCACCACATTTAATTGTCTTATTTATTTTTGGCAAGATATGATATATATCAGGTATAAAGTAATTTCATGATATTATAGTTAAAATATGATACAAAGTCGTGATGGTCTTATAAAGGCTATTCAGGAAGAAATTCCTATTGTAGAAAGGCCATTTGGGGAAATAGGTAAAAGCCTTGACATAGGAGAAGATGATGTTATAAAAGCCATAGAAAAGCTCAAGGAAGATAAGGTTATAAGGCAGATATCACCCATATACGATACAAGAATGCTGGGCTATGATTCTTCTTTGGTTGCCTTTAAGGTAAAACCTGAACGCATAGAAGAGGTCGCATCCTTTATAAACACCCATCCTGGAGTAAGCCATAACTATGAAAGAACACATGAGTTTAACCTGTGGTTTACCATAGCTGTACCTCCAGACGTGGGTGTGAGCCTAGAAGATACGGTAAGGTATATGGCTGAGAAGGCAGATGCTTGGGATTATAAGATACTCAGGACCAAAAGGGTCTTTAAGATAGGAGTGAAGCTAAGCTATGAATCCCTCATGGAGAGGGAGGAGGTAAGCCTAAAAAGTTATGACTATAGACCTTTAACTGAGGAAGAAAAGCTTATAGTAAGGATTACGCAGGAGGATATGCCCTTGGTAAGTAGGCCCTTTGATTATTATGCCAAAAGGCTAAATATGAAAGAGGATGAGCTTATTGAAAAGCTATTGGAGTTCAAAGAAAGGGGTATACTAAGGAGAATAAGCGCCATCCTTTATCACAGAAAGGTAGGCTTTACAGCAAACGCAATGACAGTTTGGAAGGTCAAAGAAGATATGATAGAAGAAGTAGGTAGGTATTTGGCAAGCTTTAAAAGCGTGTCCCACTGCTATGAGAGGTCCGGCTGGGATTATAACCTGTTTGCCATGCTACACGGAAAAGAGGAAGAGGAAGTCAAAGACCTTGTAAGAGGCATAAGTCAAGAAATTGGCCTAAAAGACTATGCACTACTTTTCTCCACAAGAGAATTCAAAAAGAGAAGAATAAGCTACTTCTCAGAAGACTTTTACAGATGGTATGAGAGGATGGCTTAGATGAACATAGGCGGCTTTCAAAGCTTTACCTTGATAGACTATCCTAACAAGATGGCCTGTATAGTTTTTACTCAAGGGTGTGATTTTAGGTGTCCTTACTGTCAAAATCCTGAGCTTGTTCTAGGCACGGCTAAAAGTATTCCTCAGGAGGAGATAATTTCTTTCCTTTGGAAAAGAAGAGGAATGTTGGAGGGTGTGGTCATAAGCGGTGGAGAGCCAACTATTCAAAGGGATTTGGAAGATTTTGTAAAAAGGATAAAGGATATGGGTTACCTTGTAAAGCTGGACACCAACGGCCACAACCCACATGTTATTCAAAGGTTAATAGACCTTTTGGATTATGTGGCCATGGACGTAAAGGCGCCCCTCTACAAGTATGAAGAGGTGGTAAGGGCAAAGGCGGATGTGAAAAGGATAGAAGAAAGTATAAGGCTTATAATGGAAAGGGCAAAAGATTATGAGTTTAGGACCACTGTGGTGAAAGAGCTTCTCTCGGAGGAGAACCTTCTTCAGATTGGAGGCCTTATAAAAGGGGCAAAAAGGTACTATCTTCAGAGGTTTAACCCAAGAAAAACTTTAGACCCAAGCTACAGGCAAAAGACCACCTACACAGAAGAGGAGCTAAAGAACTTGGCCCTTAGGCTAAAGGAGTATGTCAAGGAGTGTTATGTAAGGTAGCCTCATACCAAGATAAATTTTCTCTCAGCCTTACCACACTTCCCACCACCATTATGGCAGGCGGACTCACCTCAGGCGGGTTGGTGGACAGCTCATAAAGGTCTGTTAGAATTACCCTTTGCCTCTCTGTGGTCCCATTCTCTATAAAGGCCACAGGCTCCTTTGGGTCCCTTCCTATCTCTATAAGCCTTCTGGCTATCTCCTTCCTCCTTGAGACTCCCATTAGAACTATCAAGGTGTTTATACCTTTTAGACTCTCCCAATCTATGCTGGACCTTTCCTTTCTTGGGTCCTCATGTCCTGTTATTACGGCAAAGGATGAAGAAATCCCCCTGAAGGTTATTGGTATGCCAGCATAGGCTGGCACTGAGTAAAAGGAACTCACTCCTGGAACTACTTCAAACTCTATGCCATGCTCTACCAAAAATAGGGCCTCTTCCCCTCCCCTTCCAAAGATGAAGGGGTCTCCTCCTTTTAGCCTTACCACCACTTCCCTTGTGTGGGCATACTTTAGCAAAAGCTCGTTTATCTTCTCTTGTTCTATGGTATGCTTTCCATCTTCTTTTCCTACATAGACCAGCTCGCAATCTGGCTTGGCAAAGAGTAATATCTCTTGGTTTATGAGTCTGTCGTAGAGTATGACATCTGCGGACTTTATTAATCTCAAAGCCTTTAGTGTTAAAAGCTCTGGGTCTCCTGGTCCTGCGCCTACAAGATAGACCTTAGCCATTGTTCAAGCCCCTGTACAAAAGGTTTAAGGCCACCACAAGGAGCATGGCTGATATGACAAGCCTCAAAGGCTTTGGGTTTATAACACTTGTCAGCTTTGTGCCAAGGTAGATTCCTAAAAGGCCACCCAAGCCCATGGGTAAAAGGAGATCTCTTTCAAAGTGTCCCAACATCATGTGAAGGCTACCACCTACAAAGGAGCAGGCAAGGCCAAAGGCTATGTCTGTGCCTACGCATCTGTTTGGCTCAAGGCGTGTAAAATAAAGCAGTAAGACCATGCCTAAGGCCCCTGCACCCGCGGAGGTAAGCCCCACCTCAACGCCTATTAGGAAGCACAGAAAGGGCAGAAGGTAAGCGTACCTTGTTAGGTCTATCCTTTTCCCTTTGAGGAGGAAGACCAAGTTAAAAAGAAGGGAGGCTAAGATGGTCAGGCCTATGATAAAGAGCAGTGTTTTCTTAAAGGCTTGGAAGGAGAAGATCTCAGAGAGAAGGTAAGAACCTGTAAAAACGCCCGGTAGCCCTCCCAAAAGCATGGTCCTTAAGGTTTTGTAGTCTAAGTTTTTGTAAAGCATGTGGAAGAGACCTGCGGGCAGTTTTACAAGGGTGGAAAAAAGGAGGGCAGAGCCTACGGCCTTTGCAGGGTCAAAGCCAAGGAGTATAAGGGTAGGGGCCGTAAGGGTTCCCGCACCTACGCCTGTGAGCGCTATGGCAAAGGCTATAAAGAAGCCAAGGAGAAGAAGTCCCAAAAGGTCAGCCACCATACTCCAACCTCCCAAAGATGGCAAGGTCAAACTCTTCAGATAGGTCCTTTACCTCCTCCAAAAGCCTCTTTACACCTTCCGAATGCATCTTTGAACTTTCCTCAAGGGCAAAGGAGGCAAACTTGGCCTCATGGTCAAAGACCAAGCATATCCATAGCCAGCCTTCCAGTTCCTTCATCATACATACCCCTCCGTTAAACCTTCCCTCCTTCCAACCCCTTTTCCTTAGCCCCTCTTCAAAGGCCTTCCTGTCTTTGATCTCCTTCAAGCTTATCATTTCCTTTCCCCCAATATCTTGTCCGATATTCTTTCAAAGCTTCCCGTCTCCAGACTGCAGTGCATACCACACTCCTTAGGAGCTCCCACTTCCCACCACCATCTTCCTACCCTTGGGTCCTCATAGGGAGCCACAGGCCTGGTGCAAGGTGAACATCCTATGCTTCTGTAGCCCTTCTCGTAGAGCTCGCTATATGGCACTCCCTTTTCCTTTATGTACTTCCACACATCCCTTTCCGTCCAATCTACCAAGGGGTTTACCTTTACTATCTGTCCGTGGTCATGGTCCACTTCAATCTTCATAAGGTTGTGCCTGCTTGCCCATTGTTCCCTTCTCAGGCCTGTGATCCAGGCATCCACCTGATTTAAAGCCCTCAAAAGGGGCCTCACCTTCCTTATATGACAGCAGAGGTGTCTGAGCTCCACAGACCTGTAAAAGAGGTTTACGCCAAACCTCCTTACCATATCCTCCACCTCTTCCTTGTCTGGGAAGTAAACCTCTATCCTTATGCCGTAGACCTCATAGACCTTTTCCATAAGCCTGTAGGTCTCCTCATGAAGCCTTCCCGTATCAACGGTAAAGACCCTGACCTGTGGGTTTATCCTGTAAGCCATATCAAGGATCACCATGTCCTCTGCCTGACCGCTCCAGGCTATGTAGAGCCTTGGATGAAAGTTCTCTATGGCCCAGGCTATTACATCTTGTGCCGGCCTTCCTTCATACTCAATGGCGAGCTCATGAAGCTCAAGCTCGTCATACATGGGTGCACCTCCCGCAAGGGCTGGATATATGGCTATCTCATCCCCTTCCTTAAGAGGAGTATCAAGGCCCTGCAAGAACTTTATGTCCTCCTCATTCAAAAAGACCTTTATGTAAGGCTTTAGCTCACCCCTTTCATCAATGGCCCTTCCACGAAAATCTTTAAACTCCTCCTCAAGCTTCAAAAGAGCTTCTCTCACTGTCTTAGCTTCCACCTCCACCTCAGAAAGCCCACCGAAAAACCTGCTTATGGGCCCAAATAGTCTTACTCTTACCTTCCCCCTCTCCTCTTGCACCACCGCCTTTCCACCTTGCATAATGCTCAAGAGCTCCTCATCAGAATAAGACCTCACAAACTCCTGAAAGCTTTTATGTTCTAAACTTTTGTATGCCAGTATAAGCCTCTCTATGTACTCCTTTGCCAAGGGCAGCGGCACCTTTTTTGCCACTATCCTACCTATGTTTGCATACTTTACATAGCCACCTCCTAGCACTATGTTTACCGCGCTCTCCACGCTTCCGTCGGGATGTCTTATGTGGGTGGCCTGAAGCCCTATGTCGTTTAGCCAATGGTGAGCGCAGGCATGGGGACAGCCATCCACACCTATGGCAATATCTCCCACATCTCCAAGCCTTTCCTCAAGATAGTTTAAAAGTTCCAAAAAGAACTCCTTTGAGGAGCCAACGGAGTAGTTGCAGAAGGGGTCGCTTGTGCAGGCTATGGATATGCCCCTTGATATGCTCTTTTTGAGGCTAAAGCCTATCTCTTCCATCCTTCTTAGCACATGGTCAAGCTCCTCTCTTGGTATATGGGTCAGTATGAGGTTCTGCCTCTGAGAAACCCTTATGGAGAGGTTTAGGTCCTGTGCAAGCTCTGCCACCTTTATGAGCTGGCTGCCGGATACCCTACCTGCCTCCACAGGAAAGCCTGCATAGAAAAGGCCCTCCTCCTTCTGCTCTCCTATTCCCACATGGAAGTTCCTGCCTATGGCCGCTGGCTCCTCCTTGATAAGCTCTGGGCTAAAGCTTAGCCTTTCAAGGAGCAATTCTCTAAAGCCTTCTATCCCAACCTTGTCTATGAAGTACTTTATCCTTGCCCTTACAAAGGACCTTCTGTTTTCTGGATCCTCGCTCCATATGTCCACCACAGCCTTGGCTACTTCTAGGACTTTTCCCTTTGGTACAAATAGGCCTAGCTTTCTTGCAAGCCTTGGCGTTGAAGAAAGCCCACCACCCACCCAAACTGCAAAGCCCTCAACACCATCTTTTACCATGCCCACAAAGGCAAGGTCGTGCATCTCTGGACAGTTGCAATGGTAAGGACAGCTTGAAAGGGTTATCTTAAACTTCCTAGGCAGGTTAAAGTATTCCCTGTTTTCTGGATTGTGGAAAAAGCCCTCAAGCTCCTCTATGCATCCTTCAACGTCAAAAAGCTCATATTTATCTACGCCTGAAACGGGACAGCTGGTTATGTTCCTTACCGTATCACCACAGGCCCCTATGGGGAAAAGCCCAACGCTGGAAAGCCTTTCAAAGACCCGGGTAGGTCATCAAGCCTTATTCCATGCATTTGAATATCCTGCCTTGTGGTGAGCTCCGCATAATCATTAAAGCTTTTGGCAAGCTCCCCAATCACTCTCAGCTGGTCTGGCTTTACCTTTCCACCGGGCAGTTTAATCCTCAGCATGAAGTAGCCTATGCGTGGTTTATCATGATAGAGGCCGTACCATTGAAGGCGCACAAGGTCCTCTTCTGGGACCCTCTCATAGCCCTCCTTTATAAGCCTTGGAAGCTCTTCAATTATATCAAGGGGGTGCTTTTCTGCCTTAAGCTTTTCCCTTGGATTCTTGTCTATAACCTCTTCCCAAAGCTTCATATTACCAACCTCCTAACCAGGTTTATGCAAAATGCATGCCAGCAGAAAAGTCTCAAAAAGGTAAGGATTTTTCAAGTCTATCTGACCTATCTCATGTATATTTTGTAAACAATCTGTATAATCAATAAACATGAAATATATTATCCTTTATACAAAGGACAAGGGCTTAAAGGTGGAAGGCCTAAAAACCGTTGAAGAGTTCCCAGAGGACCTAAGGAACTCCATAGTTATCTTGGATGTGGATACAGTCGGGCTCTCATCACTGCCAGACCTTAAAGAGGATGGAAACTTGGTTATAGCCATAACGGGAAGAACTTTGCCTGGATATACCATGAAGCTTATGAGCCTTGGCTTTTATGACGTGCTTCTAAAGCCTGTAAATCCTAAGGAGCTAAGGGAGGTAATTGAAAAAGCTAAGGGCGAGCTCTACCACAGAGAAGAAGTGATACCTATAGTTTACAGCGAAGAGGACCTCTCTGGAGACCTATGTAAGGAGCTATGTTCCATAATAGGGAACTCTGAGGGGAGGATGAAGGAGGTTTTAAAGACCATTGGGAAGGTGGCACCCTTGGATGTGCCAGTTTTAATAACGGGTGAGACTGGTGTGGGGAAGGAGCTTTTTGCAAAGACCCTTTGGAAGCTCTCCAGAAGGTGGAATGGACCCTTTTTGGCCATAAACTGCTCTGCGGTGCCACCGGAGCTGTTTGAGGCTGAGCTTTTTGGATACGAAAGAGGAGCCTTTACAGGAGCTTCTACCTCTAAGGCTGGCCTTATAGAGATGGCGAAAGGTGGCGTGCTATTTTTGGATGAGGTGGGAGACCTACCTTTGGTCCTACAGCCAAAGCTTTTAAGGGTACTACAGGAGAAGAAGGTAAGGAGGCTTGGAAGCACAAAGGAGGTACCCTGCGACTTTAGGCTCATCTGCGCTACCAATAAAGATATAAAGAGTTTGGTAAAGGAGGGTCTCTTTAGGGAGGACCTTTACTACAGGATAAGTGTAGTGCATATACATATACCACCTTTAAGAGAGAGGAAGGAAGACATACCCATTTTACTCAACTGCATAGTAGGGAACCTATCTACCGAGATGGGAAAGAGGATAAGGGGCTATACAAGGGACTTTTTGGAGAAGGTGCTTAGCTACAGCTGGCCCGGTAATGTGAGGGAGATGGAGAATATGCTAAGAAGGGCCATAGCCTTAAGCGATGGTGATGTTTTAAGGGGTAAGGATTTGGAGCTTGTGGCGGAGGAATATAAGCCACGGGACATTGACAGGGTTGTAAGGATGGAGGTAAAAAGGCTCATAGAAGCTGGTGAGAGGGACATATACCGTAAGCTTTTAGACAGCGTAGCCTACGCCATAGTAGAAGAAGCCTTTTCAGTCCTTGGTAAAAACCAGTCTAAAACGGCCAAGGTTTTAGGTATAAACAGGATAACCCTTAGAAAGCTTTTAAAGGATAAGGCTACTCCTTTAACTTAGCGTTGGGAGTATTCCTTGATATGCCAGGGAGCCTCCTCATGAAGGTTGTTTCAAGCTCTTCAAGGGCATTAGCCAGTTCTAACCACTTTAGGTTTATAGTATATTCCTATGAAAAAAGTGGCAAGCTATTTCATACATTCAAGCAAAGAGCCAGAAGTTTATCTTATCAGGTTTTTAAAAAGACTCTTTAAGCTTTTTCTAAACAAAGAGAGGCTCTGCCATGTAGCCCTTGCGGGCGGCAAAACACCCCTTGACCTCTACAGAATCTTATCAAAGGAAAAGCTCTTGTGGGATAGGTTAAGGTTTTATCTTAGCGATGAAAGGTATGTGCCTCTATCTTCCGAGCTTAGCAACTACAAAAACATAAAAGAAGCCCTTGGAGAAAGGGCAAGACTGGCCTTCTTTAAAACGGAGATGCCACCAGAGGAATGCGCCATGGATTATAGCCTTCAGCTTCCAGAAAGACTGCATATAGCCCTACTTGGAGTAGGCAAAGACGGGCATACTGCCTCTTTGTTTCCCAAAGTAGAATGTGAAGACGTAAGCCCGAAGGTGTACCTAAGTAAGTCCCCCGATGGGCTTTTGAGGCTTTCTTTGAAGGGGGAATACATAAATAGGTCCTGTGCGGTCATATTCTTTTTAAAGGGTGAGGAAAAAAGAAAAGCCCTTGAGGCCATGCTAAGGGGTGAAGACATTCCGGCAAGTAGGATAAGAGGTAGCCTAAAAACATATATCTTCACCGACCTTTTATAATTTTCTCATGGAAGTGAACATCCTTGTGGTGGATGATGAGAAGGCAATAAGGGATACTTTAAAGGGCATACTTGAGGAGGAGGGCTACAGGGTCTTTACAGCAGAAAGCATAAAGTCTATGAAGGTATTGGTTGAAAAAAGCTACTTTCACTGCGTTCTTTTAGACCTTTGGCTTCCCGATGGAAATGGGCTAGATTATATAAGCTATCTTAAAGAAAATCTTCCAGGATCCGCCATCATAGTAATAACAGGCCACGGCAAAAGCGAGCATGCCGTAAGGGCTGTAAAAGAGGGAGCTTACGACTTTTTGGAAAAGCCCTTTTCAATGGATAGACTTTTGCTAACTATAGAAAAGGCCCTCAAAGAGACCATAAGGTCAAGAAGTGAAAAAAGTGAGGATCAAATACTGGGTGAAAGCAAACAGATGCTATATGTAAAAGAGTTAATTAGCAAAATAGCCAAAACAGATGCCAACCTTCTCATAATAGGTGAAAGCGGAACGGGTAAAGAGCTTGTGGCAAGAAGCATACACAGGCTATCAAGCAGGTCCGAAGGACCTTTTATAGACATAAACTGCGCCGGACTGCCGGAGGACTTGGTGGAGGCAGAGCTTTTTGGCTATGAAAAGGGGGCCTTTACTTCAGCCACCCAGAGAAAGTTAGGAAAGCTTGAGCTTGCCCATGGTGGCGCCTTGTTCCTTGATGAAATATCCGAGCTTAGCCCAAGGGCTCAGGCCAAGCTTTTGAGAGTTTTGGAAACAAAGGAGTTTACAAGGTTAGGTGGCACCCAAACCATAAGGTCCGACTTTAGGCTCATATGCGCTTCCAACAAGGATCTAAGAGAAGAGGTTGAAAAGGGCAGGTTCAGAGAGGACCTCTATCACAGGATATCCACCTTTTTAATAAGTCTACCACCGCTTAGAGAAAGGGATGGTGATATTCTCCTTCTTACAGAATACTTTTTAAGCCACTACCTTAGGAAGTATGGCAAACCTAACAAGTATCTGAGCGAAGATGCTAAAAGGCTTTTACTTACCTACCAGTGGAAAGGAAACGTTAGGGAGCTAAAGAACCTTATGGAAAGGCTTGCCATATTGCATGAAGGATCCCAGATAACAGAAAAGGACCTTAGATATCTCCTTGGTTTTGAACACCATCCTGAGGATATAAACGCACTCCTTTTGGAAAAGGACCTAAGAAAAGCAAGGCAGGAGTTTGAAAGGATATTTATAGAAAGAAAGCTAAGAGAATATGGTTATGACCTCAAAAGAACTGCGGAAGCCATAGGCATAGACCTTTCTAACCTCTATAGAAAGATAAGGCAATACGGCATAGAGGTTGGAATATAATTAATATATGGAAATACTTGAAGGTTATACCTTTGATGACCTGCTTTTAATACCACAATACTCTGAAGTTTTGCCCCACGAGGTAGATGTTTCTACCTGGCTTACTAAAAAGATAAAGCTTAACATCCCCATAGTATCCGCTGCCATGGATACTGTTACAGAAGCCCGTCTTGCCATTGCCCTTGCCCGTGAGGGTGGTATTGGCATAATACATAGAAATCTCTCCATAGAAGAGCAAGCTCAAGAGGTGGAAAAGGTTAAAAAATCGGAAAGTGGCATGATTTTACAGCCTGTAACCGTTAGGCCAGACAACACGGTCAAAGAAGCCCTTGAGATAATGGAAAGGTATAAAATATCTGGCGTCCCTGTGGTAAGCGATGGCAACAAGCTCGTGGGCATTCTTACCAATAGAGACCTAAGGTTTATAAAGCCTACCGACTACCACAAGCCCGTATCTCTTTTCATGACCTCCCAGAACCTTATAATGGCCCAAGAAAGAATAACCCTTGAAGAAGCGGAAGAGATACTTCAAAGGCACAAGGTGGAAAAGCTTCCTATAGTGGATAAGGAAGGAAGGCTTGTAGGCCTCATAACCATAAAGGATATTACCAAGCGCAAAAAATACCCCAACGCCTGCAAGGATGAACTTGGTAGGCTAAGGGTTGGTGCAGCTGTAGGCACAGGACCGGATACAAAGGATAGGGTTGATGCTCTTGTATCCATAGGTGTGGATGTAATAGCCATAGATACGGCCCATGGGCATTCCAAAAGGGTGTTGGAAACGGTGGAGTTTGTAAAGTCTACGTATCCAAACCTTGAGGTGATAGCGGGCAATGTGGCAACGGCCGAAGGCGCCTTAGACCTCATAAAAGCAGGTGCGGATGCAGTTAAAGTAGGAGTAGGACCTGGTTCCATATGCACCACCCGTATAGTGGCAGGTGTGGGAGTGCCACAGCTAACGGCCATAAGGTGGGCTTATGAGGTGGCAAAAGAATATGGTGTGCCAATAATAGCGGACGGTGGCATAAAATACTCTGGAGATATAGTAAAAGCACTCGCCATGGGTGCAAGCTCTGTAATGCTTGGAAACCTATTGGCTGGCACAGAAGAAGCTCCCGGGGAAACGGTATATTATCAAGGCAGAGCCTACAAGGTCTATAGGGGTATGGGCTCCTTGGGCGCCATGATGAGTAGGAGAAGCGCAGACAGGTATGGACAGGAAAAGATGGAGAAGTTTGTGCCAGAGGGTATAGAGGGCAGAGTTCCCTACAGAGGCAGGCTTAGCGATGTGATATACCAGCTGGTAGGCGGCCTTAGGTCCGGTATGGGCTATGTGGGTGCCAAAAACTTAGAAGAGCTTCGCCAAAGGGCCAAGTTTGTAAGGATAACTTGGGCTGGCTACAAAGAGTCCCATGTGCATGATGTGCAGATCACAAAGGAGGCACCAAACTATTGGGTGGAGTAATTAAAAGCCTACTCTCCACTCTCTATGAATATTATCATATCATCCTTTTTGAGTTTGAAGTGGTCTGGTGGGTTAAATATGGTCCTTCCGGACCTCTCTATTCCGATAGGTAATAGGCCTTCCTTTCTTGTCTTCTTTATAAGCTCGCCAAAGGTGGTGGCGTTAAAGAATTTGCTTGCATCCAATCTTACAACCTTCATCCTTTCGTTAAGGAAGGGCTGTATGCTTTCTGCTTGCGAATAACCCAGGGAGCTGTAAAACATCATCTTACCTATAACCTCACCCCTAACAAAGACCGCATTAGCTTTTATTCTATTTCTGAATATCTCTGCATCCTCGTTTAACAAAACCTCCACATAAAGATTGGCATCTGGATTTAGAGTTTTTACAAGCATGGCTGTAAGCGTAGTTCTTGCGTCAATATTCCTATCATTTAAGTTCTCAAAGGCTTCACCTACTATAAAAACATCCTTAGCCTTATCCACGGAAGCTTCAATCAAAACCTTTTCTATTGTGAAATCACCCCTTTTATATATGATAAATTCTGAAAGGTCTATACCCAAATCCTTTTTCTCATAGTTCGTGATCAAGACCACAGGCCTTTCCTTGTCTATGTTGTTCTCCTGTATATGCTTTAAAACTTCTTCGGAGGTTTCATTGTAGCCACATATTACTATATGGTTTTGAAGGTTTCTAAGTATCACATTACCCTCCTTTAGTTCAAGTAGTTTATCTATAAAAGAGGCAGAAAAGGTGGCACTCAAAGAAGAAATTAACAAGATTATGGACATTGGTAAAATGGCTGCAAAAAACTTTCCTACTGGTGTGGTTGGAGTAATATCTCCATAGCCTACCGTAGTAGCCGTTATGATAGCCCAGTAAAGGGAATTAAGAAAACTATTAAAGCTTGTATTTCCCGCATTATAAACGGCTATTGCCGAAAATAATATCAAAGTGAATATTATTAAAAAGCTAACAAAATAAAGATAGCTGTTCTCCTTAAAGATGGTAAGGATTACCCTAAGGGAATGTGTATATCTTATGATCTTAAGAAGCCTAGCCAATAGCAAAAACCTAAAAACCCTAAGAGGCCTGAGTATGGGAAGTATGGCCAATAGGTCAATTATGGATGTGGGCCTTAGCATCCATTTTAATTTTTTTGATAAAGCCTGTAAAAAAGCATACATGTAGTTACTTTTGAGTTCAAGATAGTGCTTAAAGTCATCAATAAAATCTGAAGCAACCCAAAGCCTGAGTAAATATTCTATAGTAAAGAAGTAGATCGTAAAATTTCCATAGTGTTCCAAAAACTTGTGAAGGTCTGGAGGCATTTTTTCTGCCTCAGGAGTAATGAGAATAAAAATCGTTATAGATGATGTGATTACTAAAAATAAGCCTATAGTGGTGTATATAGTATGCATGTAAAATCTTTCGTTTTCCAGTATGTTATGTATGTAAATTTTCAACAGCTTTAAATAAAAATAACTTCTACGCCTCATAAGGAATATTTTATTAATCTCCGTTTATTCTTTACAATATCAACATACCATCCCCATAGCTGTAAAACCTATACCTTTCTTTTATAGCCTCTTGGTAAGCCCTCAAAATAAACTCCCTTCCTCCAAAGGCACAAACAAGGAAAAGGAGAGAGGACCTGGGAAGGTGAAAGTTGGTGATGAAGGCATCCACCACCTTAAAAGAATAGCCTGGGTATATATAAAGCTCTGTCCAGCCCTCAAAGGGTTCAAAGCCTGCAGTCTCCAATGCCCTTACCACCGTGGTGCCCACAGCTACCACCCTTTTGCCCTTCTCCTTTGTTTCCTTTATAAGCTTAATGGTTTCTTTTGGCACCATTACATACTCCGGGTCTACCCTGTGGAGTTCCACCTCATCCACCTTTACTGGTTTGAAGGTGCCATAGGAGACATGTAGAGTTATAAAAGCTTTTTTAATCCCATACTCTACCAGCCTTTTTAAAAGCTCTTCTGAAAAGTGAAGGCTTGCGGTGGGCGCAGCCACAGAGCCTTCTATCTGTGCAAAGACCGTTTGATAATAAACCCTGTCTATGGGCTCCTCCCCACGCCTTAGGTAGGGTGGTATGGGTATTTTGCCATGCTTGTCAAGGGCCTTGAGTGGGTCTTCCGACAAGAGCTTTACCTTAAACTTACCACTCTCTATATGTTCCAGCACCTCCACTATTAGATCCTCACCCACATATATCTGCAAGCCCTCCTTTATATTCTTCCCACCTATCAAGGCATACCACTCTTCTCTTGTAATAAAGTCTGTAAGTAGCACCTCTACTTTTCCACCGGTGGGCTTTTTTCCGTATAGCCTTGCGGGCAAAACCTTTGAGTTGTTAAAGACCAAAAGGTCCCCTTCCTCTAAATAAAGAGGCAGGTTCCAAAACATGTCGTGTCTTATACTTTGGTCCTTTCTATTTAGAACCATAAGCTTTGCATTGTGCCTTGGTGTAATCGGGTACTTGGCTATTAGCTCCTCGGGCAGGTGGTAGTCAAAGTCTTCTACCCTCATGCCCTAGCAAGCATTTTTAACACAATAGGAGCCATAAGGGTGGTAATAGCCACCACAAAGATAACCACTGCATACAATAAGTCATCGTAAAGGCCTATCTGCCTTCCAAACTCTGCAAATATAAGGCCCACCTCTCCTCTTGGTAGCATGGAAAAGCCAATAAGTAGCTTTTCCTTCATAGAGCCTCTTACAAAGAAGCCAGAAATGACTTTTCCCACAACTGCTATGATCAGTATAAGCAAGGAAAGCATCCAGAATTTTTGTGAAGTAAGATCAATGGCTTTTAGGTTTAGTTGCAAGCCCACATAGACAAAGAATATGGGTGTTAGGACCCACACAAGGGGTGTAATGGTATGTTCTATCTTGTGAGCCATGCTTTCGTCCGTCTTTAAAAACATGGCAAAGGGTAGGGCAAAGCGCCTTGAGAGGGCAAGGCCTGCCGTAAAGGCCCCCAATATCTCTGGAGACCCAACCTCGTGGGCAAGGAAGGCAAAAAGAAATACAAGGGCTATAATTGTGGGTGGTATAAAGTCTTCCGTTTTTAGCTTTTGGGAAAGTATTTTTATAACCCTTGCCAATATCTGTGCCAAAATGGGAGAGAGGATAAAGAAAGTTGTTATGTATAGCACAAGCATTGTTAAGGCATCAAAATGAACTACTCCCTCCTTTGAAAACTCATAAAGACCTGCCAGGACTATAACTCCGAATATATCGTCAAGCACTGCGGCACCCAAAACTATCTGAGCAAACCTTTCCTTCATCTTCCCAAGGTCGTCAAGCACCCTTACCGTTATGCCTATGCTTGTAGCCGTGAGAGTACCACCCAAAAAGAGAGAGGTGGTCAAAGAAAGGCCCAAAAGGTAGTAACTTGCTAAGGTTCCAAGGAGCATAGGAGTAAAGGCACCAACAAAGGCAACCACAAAGGCCGAAAGGCCAACCTTTTTAAGTTGGTTTATGTCCGCCTCCAAGCCTATGTGAAAGAGCAAAAGTATCACCCCTATCTCTGCCAAGAGCCTTAAAACCTCATTGGGCTCTATTATTCCCAAAGCGCTTTTACCAAGTATTACACCCACCAATATCTCACCAAGCACCGGCGGAAGGCCAAACCTTCCAAAGGTATCGCCTATGATGCGTGCAAGGAAAAGAATTATGGCAAGATACAAAAAGATGCTATTTAATTCCATGCCTTAAATATTATACCCTGTTGAACCAAAGCCCCCATCAGACCTTTCTGTTGAGCTTAGCTCCTCCACCTCTTGGAGCTCCACCTTAACCACAGGGCATATAACCATCTGGGCTATCCTGTCTCCCCTTTTTATCACAAAGTCTTCACTGCCAAGGTTTATAACAATCACCTTTATCTCGCCTCTGTAGTCCGCATCTATGGTGCCTGGGGTGTTTAAAAGGGTTATGCCATGCCTTATAGCAAGGCCACTCCTTGGCCTTATCTGAGCCTCATAGCCCGGTGGTATTTCTATGGCTATGCCTGTAGGAATTAGTGCCCTTTCCATGGGCTTTAGAATCACAGGCTCTTTTACCGCTGCCAAAAGGTCCATGCCAGAAGCATGTTCCGTAGCATAAAAGGGCAAGGGTAATCCTTCTGAATGTGGTAGTTTTTTTACTTTTATCCTCATGACCTTCTCCAAGCCGGCGGTGGGACTTGAACCCACGACCTAGGCATTACGAGTGCCTCGCTCTGCCGCTGAGCTACGCCGGCTCATTTATTCCCATATTAGTTAACTTAGCTCTCCCTTGATCATCTACCTCAATAACCTTTACAAGGATCTCATCGCCCACACTAAACTTTGCCCTCACGTCCTTAACATATCCTTCCATCTTGCTCACGTGTAAAAGCCCCACCTTGCCAGGCAAAATTTCCACAAAGACTCCATAAGGTTCTACCCTCGTTACTTTACCCTTATACACTTTACCTACTTCCACCTCTGCTATAAGGCTTTGTATTATCTTCTTTACCTCTTCTATGGCTTCTCTTGAATTGGAGGTTAGAGATACCCTTCCGCCTTCATGTACCCATACGGATACACCCATCTTATCTCTAAACTCTTTTACATTCCTTCCACCGGGACCTATTACCACCAAGGCCTTATCCTCTGGTATGGTTATTATCTCAATCTTGGGCGCATAAGGGGATACCTCTTTCCTTGGTTCTGGTATGGCTTCGTACATCTTCTCAAGTATGTATAACCTTCCTTCTCTCGCTTGGTATAGAGCTTCCTTCATTATTTCCTTTCTGAGGCCCTTTATCTTTATATCCATCTGAACGCTTGTTATTCCGTCCTTTGTACCAGCTACTTTAAAGTCCATATCGCCAAGCTGGTCTTCATCTCCCAGTATGTCCGATAGTATGGCATATTTTTCACCCTCCATAATAAGGCCCATGGCTATGCCAGCTACATGCTTTTTGAGGGGCACTCCCGCATCAAAGAGGGCAAGGGATCCTGCGCATACGGTAGCCATAGACGTAGAGCCGTTGGATTCAAGTATGTTGGAAACAACCCTTATTATGTAAGGGAACTCTGTTTCCGGTGGTATGAGAGGTTCTATAGCCCTTTCTGCCAAAGCTCCATGGCCAATTTCCCTTCTTCTTGGTGGCCCCCAAGGCTTGGCTTCACCAGTGGAGAAGGGTGGGAAGTTGTAGTGTAGCATGAACCTTTTGAAGGTCTCACCCTCATATATACTTTCCACAAGCTGGCCCTCTTCCGGAGAGCCAAGGGTGGCAGTGGCAGAGGCCTGAGTTTGTCCCCTTGTAAATATGGCGCTACCATGGGGCCTCTCAAAGGGGTGAATTTCTATGCTTATGGGCCTTATATCCTTTGGACCCCTTCCATCAATACGTATACCCTCCTCCAAAACCCTCTTTCTCATAAGCTTGCTTATAAGCTTTTTGTAGTTATAACCCACTTTAAAGTGCAACTCTTCTGGTACTTGATTTATTTCTATAAATTCCTTAAGTATGTTTGATTGGAAGGTCTTCCTTTCTCTCTTGTCTGAAATATTAAAGGATTGCAGTATCTTATCCGTACAAAACTCTTCAAGGGCCTTTTGGAGGTCCTCTGGCAAGTCCATACCTTCAAAGCTTACCTTTGGAACTCCAACCCTTTCCCTTAAAGCTTCTTGGGCCTTTAAAAGGTCCTGTATGGCCTCAAGGCCAAAGTATAGAGCCTCCGCAAGGGTGTCTTCATCCACCTCCTTTGCACCACCCTCCACCATCACTATGGCATCCTTGCTCCCAGCCATAACTATATCCATGTCTGCCCTTTGCCTTTCTTCGTAGGTGGGGTTTGCCACAAATCTACCATCTATCCTACAGACTCTTACGCCCGCTATTGGTCCATCAAAGGGTATTCTTGATATATGCAAGGCTGCGGAGGCACCCGTTATGGCAAGCACATCTGGGTCATACTTGTCATCTGCCGAAAGGGTGAGGGCCGTTATTATAACCTCATGGAAAAAACCTTCGGGTAGCATAGGCCTTATAGGTCTGTCTATAACCCTTGAAACCAAAATTTCCCTTTCGGTTGGCTTACCTTCCCTTTTTATAAAACCGCCAGGTATCTTGCCCCATGCAGAGGACTGTTCACGGTAATCTACAGAGAGTGGAACGAAATCTATACCCTGTACGGGCTCTTCCGACATTACTGCGGTTACCAAAAGGGCTGTACCACCCTGGCGCACAACTACCGCACCATCCGCTAGCTTTGCGTAATTTCCAGTTTCTATAATTATTTCCGATTCCCCAAGCTTTGCCTGCACGCTTTCCATCATCTCACCTTCAATCCAAGTCTTTCTACTACCTCCAAGTACCTCTTATAGTCCTTTTCCTTCAGATACTCCAGATGTTTCCTTCTTGCGTGTATAAGAGCTATAAGCCCACGCCTTGAATGCACATCCTTTTTGTGCTTTTTAAGGTGCTCTGTTAGCCTATTAATACGCTCTGTAAGTATGGCTATCTGTACCTCCGGTGATCCAGTGTCACCTTCATGCCTTTGAAAGCTCCTTATTAAGTCCTGCTTTAAGGTCTTTGGTAATGCCATCCTTCTTCCTCCTGAGTTCTTCAAAATAAAATATTATAACTCAACCTCCGCCATATTCGCTTTGGTCTATTTCCATGAGGAACTCTTCAACCATATCCTTTATTATCTTAACTATATTGTCAAAGGACTCTTCTAAGTAGTATTCAAAAAGCTCTATCTTTCTCTCATGGGCATGGCCTTCGTCGGTGTAATACTTTACAAGTACATAGGGCACTTTGATAGAAGGATCGGAGCCTTCCTCTCCGGGCATCTTGATCTCATACTCCACATCTAAAGCACCAAGGGCTTCTTCAAGAGCCTTTTTTAATTCTTCTAATTTTGGTGTGTACCTTTGCCAGTCTTTCATGGTTAAATATTTTACAATAGGCAAGGTGATAAGTTCCTTTTAAACATCTGGTAGGTAAGGGGGCTATGGGCAAGCTTGTAACTCAAGGGCAGGATTGGAACGCTAGAGTGTATCTGGTATCCTTACATACGTTATTATGTTTACCCTATAGCATAATATACTTTGGTTGTATGATTTATCACCAGCAATGGTATACCCTCCCTAAATTAATTTCTCACTATACGTTTTCATGGTTAAATATTTTACAATGGAAGGGGTGTCTTTAGAAGAATTGGTTCTGAAAGTTCTCAAAAGTAGTAAAAGGCCTTTGAGCTTTGAAGAAATACTGGGAAGGCTTGGTTTGGACAAGAAGGAAAGAAAGGCTCTTAAAAAAGTATTAAGATCCCTTAGAAGGTCGGGTAAAGTGGCGCTTCAAGGTGGCAAGTATGCTTATGCGGAAGAGAATATAGTTAGTGGCAAAGTAATACCATACCCTGCGGGCTTTGGCTTTTTGGAAATTGGAGAAGGAGAAAAGGACATATACATACCACCCTTTGAGATGGTCAATCTCTTTGCGGGGGATATGGTGAGGGCCAAGGTGGTAGAGTATAAGGGCAAAAAGGAAGTACGTATTTTAAGGGTTTTAAAGAGAGCAAAGAAGGAAATAGTGTGTAAGATACAAAAAAAGAAAAGGTCCTGCCTTGGCTTACCCATGGATGAAAACCAGCACCAGACCATACTTTTGGAGGATTGCAAGGACCTAAAGGACGGAACGGTAGTGGTAGCACAGATAAAGAAGTTTCCTACAAAAAAGCACCCTGCCATTGGAAGGATAAAAGAGGTTTTGGGCCATCCAGAGGAGAAAAACCTCATAATAGATGTGCTTATAAGAAAGTATAACCTGCCCACCTCTTATCCAGAAGAAGTGATAAAAGAAGCAAAGAATTTAAAGATCAACCTGGAAAAGGAGCTAAAAAGGAGGAGGGACCTAAGAGAGCAGGTCTGTTTTACCATTGACCCAGAAAGGGCAAAAGACTTTGACGATGCGGTAGCAATTGAGAAAACTCCAGAGGGCTACAGGCTTTGGGTTCATATAGCGGATGTTTCCTACTTTGTGAAAGAAAACTCTGCCATTGATAAGGAGGCCTTTAAAAGGGGCTTTACCTTTTACCTGCCCGATAGGGCTTTGCATATGCTTCCCGAAGAGCTTGCTGGGGACCTATGTAGCCTAAAGCCCAAGGAAGATAGGCTTGCCTTTACCTGTGAGATGATCTTTGATGAAAGGGGAAAGCTATTGGAATATGACATATATGAGAGCGTGATAAGGAGCAAGGCAAGGCTAACTTACAACGAAGCCTTAAGGCTAATCCTTGGAGATCCTGCCTTGGAAGACAAATACCCAAAGGAAATTATAGAATCCCTAAGGCTTATGGAAGACCTATACAGGATACTGTCAAGGATGAGGTGGGAGAGGGGTAGTATAGACTTTGACCTGCCAGAGGCGGAGTTGGTTGTGGATGAGTACGGTGAGCCTGTGGCTGTTTTGCCCTATGAAAGGCATGTGGTCCACAGGATAATAGAACAGTTTATGGTATCCGCCAACGAAACGGTGGCTATGCACCTTGAAAACATGGGCTATCCTTGTCTGTATAGAGTTCATGAAAAGCCAGACCCAAGCAAGGTGGAAAACCTCCTTGAGATACTTGCGGGCTTGGGCTATAAGGTTAAAAAGCCAAGCCTTAACCCCAAGTTTTTCCAAAAGATAATAGAAGACTTTGAAGGAAGGCCTGAGGAGAACTTGGTGAGGTTTTTGACCCTAAGGTCCATGAAGAGGGCCCATTATTCTCCCCATAACCTTGGCCACTTTGGCCTTGCATCCGAACACTACGCCCACTTTACTTCACCCATAAGAAGATATGCAGACCTTATAGTCCATAGGCTTTTGAAGAAGGCCTTAAAGGGGGAAGAGATAGACTATGAGAAGACTCTTTCCTACCTTGAGATGGCTGGCATGCACCTTTCCCAGCAGGAAAGGTTGGCAGAAGAGGTAGAAAGGGAAGCCATAGACAGGCTAAAGGCACGCTTTATGAGGTCTCACCTTGGGGAGGAATTTGAGGGAATAATAACTGGTGTGGTATCCTTTGGCTTCTTTGTGGAGATCCAAGAGTATATGGTGGAGGGATTAGTAAATATAAGCACCTTAACAGAAGACCAGTATGTTTACGATGAGCCTGCCCATAGGCTTGTTGGCATAACCACGGGTAAGATCTTTAGACTTGGCGACAAAGTTAGGGTAAAGGTGGTAGCCATAGATGAGGAGAGGGCAAGGCTTGAACTTGTGCTGGTTTAAAGCACTTCCAATTTTGCCCGAAGAGCTCCAGAGGCCTTTATGGCCTGAAGCACAGAGATGATCTCCCTTGGTGTGGCGCCTATTTTGTTGAGAGATTCCACCAGCTGAGAGACAGTAGCACCCCTTAATTGAACCATCCTTGCCGTTTTCTCCTCCACCTTTATCTCCGTCCTTGGTACCACCTTGGTTTCACCCGGAGAAAGGGGTGGTGGCTGGGATACCTCTGGAGTTTCTTTAATAATTACCGTTAGGCTTCCAACAGCCACAGAAACTGGGTTTATGGTCACATCCCCACCAAAGAGGACCACTCCAGACCTTCCGTCAATTACCACCTTGGCAAGGGATGGCACGTCTATCTGCAGGTCCTCCACCTTAGCAAGGAAATCCACCGGGTTTGTCCCCTGTGGTATTCTAAGCCTTACCGTGCTGGCATCCATCGCTTGTGCCGTGTCTTTGCCAAACTCCATGTTTATCCTGTCTTGGATCATCTTAGCAAGGGAAAAGCTGGGACTATCCAGGTAAAGATTTATCTCCTGTGGTATGCTGTCTGAAGGTAGTTCTCTCTCCACTGTAGCACCGTTTGGCACCCTTCCTACCGTTGGTACGTTTACCACCTGCTGGGCACCTCTTCCTCTTGCCTCATAGCCTCCCACAAGCACCTGTCCTTGGGCTAAGGCATATACCACACCGTCCGGTCCTCTCAAGGGAGTAAGTAGTAGTGTCCCACCCTCCAAACTTTTGGCATCCCCTATGGAAGAGACCTCCACGTCTATTTTCATGCCTGGCTTTGCGTAGGGTGGTAGCTTGGCTGTTACCATAACAGCCGCCACGTTCTTTGTGGTCATCCTCCTTGGGTCTACCACTATACCCATCCTGTTTAGCATGTTGGCTATGCTTCTCACTGTAAAAAGGGTACTTTTACCATCGCCAGTGCCTTTTAATCCAACCACGAGGCCATAACCTACTAAGTAATTGCTTCTGTTGCCCTCAATGGTTGCCACATCTCCAATGCGCGTAGAAAAGGCAAAAGAAAAAAGCAGAATTAAAAGGGCAAGACCTTTGCAAGTATTTTTGCAAGCCATCCCGGACTACCTCCATCAGCCAAAAAGCCCTTCCCATCTATAAAGACTTCAAGGTTGGCTATTTTATCGCTTGAAACGGTGTTGGTACTGTCTATGTCCTCCGGCCTAACTATACCCCTCAAAACCACCTCCCTTTGAGCGTTCTCTATAGCAATATACTTTTTTGCCTCCACAAGCATACTGCCGTTGGGATATAGTTTCATGACCCTACCAGCAAGCCTTGTGGTTAAAACCCCTGTTTGCTGGACCTTTCCAGAGCCTTTTGTATTCATCTGCCCAGAGCCCTGCCCACCTATGTCTGCAAGGGTGTTTTGCGAAAGCCCAAAAAAGGAGCTGATTCCCTGTTTAAAGGCCGAAGACCTTTGAGTTTGTGCAGATATGCTTTCTATGGCATTTATACTTTCTACTATTTGAAGGTATATAACATCCCCCACCCTGCTTGCCCTCTTTTCTGAGTAAAGGTCCTGGTAGCCCTCCTTTGGCATAAGGCTACCCCTAGAGCTGTACTCTGTCCTCTCTTGAGTGCCAGGATAAGGGTTTCTCTTTTCATAATCCTCCAAGGTGCTGACCTTTGGACCACAGGAAAAGGCAAAAACCATTAAAAGGATTATCCACCTCCCCATGGCTATATAATTTAATCCTTTTCCCATCGGTTGTTTACAAAAACCTCCACTTCTACTGGCACTTGTTTTAGTATAACCCTACCAGCATGCAGCATGGCCCTTTTCAAAAGTTCCTTTATATACTCGGCGTACTCCTCTTTGCATTCAACCAATATTTCATCATGCACCAAATTAACCACCTTTGCCTTAAGGCCTTCCTTCCTTAGCTCCGCATCAAACATAAGCACAGAAAGTTTAAGAAGGTCTGCACCCGTTCCTTGTATAGGATAGTTTACCGCATCTGGAAAGGTATGGGCTACGTAAGGCCTTCCCAAAAGGGTATGGCCTCTAGATTCTTTGTAGTCTTTTAGCTCCTTCTTTACCCTTTCGTGCCAAGCCTTAAAAGAAGTATAGTATTCAAAAAAGCTATCTCTTATCTTCTGGGCGGATTCAAGAGAAAGGTCAATGCCGTAGGTTTTTGCATACTCCACAAGGCCCTTGGCGGATATGCCGTATATGAGTCCAAAGTTTACAGCCTTTGCAAGCTGGCGCTCCTCTTTTGTTATATCCTCCTCTGGCTTTCCCAAAAATATGCTTGCGGTATATCTATGTAGATCCTTACCCTGCCTGAAGGCATGAAGCATCTTCTCCTCACCCACATACTCACTGGCTATTCTCAACTCAATCTGGGAGAAGTCTGCAATAACAAACACATTACCCTCTTCTGCCTTAAATATGCTCCTTAGATTCCTTGGAATGTTTTGCACGTTTGGGTTCATGCTTGCCATTCTTCCAGTAACAGCACCTATCTGCTTAAACTCTGGATAGACCCTATTTCCTCTTATCCTTTCCTTTATCTCCTGCAGCTTCTCAATGATCTTTTTCATTCCCCTTATGTCCAAAAGCTCAGAAATTACAGGGTGTGAAGCGTACTCGGAAAGCACTCTATCATCGGTAGAAACGTTGCCCTTTCCCGTCTTTGGAAGGTCAAGCTTAAACCTTTTTGTAAG
>Ga0209479_1000653_pt1 | contig 49455 bp, 46 predicted proteins | sample DewCreD2012metaG_2_FD_184112 | JGI IMG/M metagenome (GOLD analysis project Ga0209479, IMG submission 184112) | Hot spring sediment bacterial and archeal communities from British Columbia, Canada, to study Microbial Dark Matter (Phase II) - Dewar... ...
CGTGAAGGGGGTTCTGGCCCACCTCCTTCCCAAGGCCAGAAGCGTCCGCTACACCCGGGCGGGGGAGGGGGCCTTGGGAAGGGAGCTTGGGGAACCCTTTTTTGAGGATCCCTGGGAGGCCTTGGAGGAAGCCGTTAAGGCGGCGCAAGGGGATGGCGTTCCCGTTTTGGCCACGGGTTCCTTGTACCTGGTGGGCGCCTTAAGGGCTAGGCTACTCCCGCGCTTCGGCCAGGACCCGCCCTGAAGGGTCGGCGAAGACCACGCGGCTCACCCGTTCCAGCTCCAGGACCAGGTACGGGCTGGTGAGGGCCTGGGTGACGATGGCCCCGGGCCGTGGGCTTTGCAGGTTCAGGATGACCCGGGCGGTTCCACCCGCATAGGTAACCCCGATCACCTCGAGGCCATACCCCCCGGTGGGCTTTAAGCCCCAGAAAAAGGCGGCCACGCTCCTCGTGCGGAAGTCCACGCTAGGAGCGGGTGGGCGGGGGATGCGGTTCGCCACCACCAGGTTCCAGACCTCGGCGAAACGGGTGGGGTTGTTGGCCAGAAAGGCCTTGGGCTCGGTTTCCTGGTAAGCGGCATTGGCCCCGCGTTCCAGGATGCGGTAGGCGGGCGGGGGTGGGGTCACCACCTCCACTCTAAGCCCGTACTGTACCTGCAGGGCCCCCACCCGGTAACCATCGGGAATGGGGTCAAGGGCCAGGGGCCTTAAGACGGGTTCGGAAAGCTCGAAGACCACCACCTGCCTTCCCCCCCGCCGGGCCAGGATCTCCCTGAGGAGAACCTGGGTCTCCGCCCCGGTAAAGGCGTAGAGGTCCGGGGTCTGGTACTGGGCGGGCTGGATCAGGCTCCGGTTTTCCCCTTCCCTCAGGCTCCCCGTAAGCCGGACCCAGCCCACCCCGTCGTAAAACCAGGTGGCGCGGAGGTTGGCCTGGGCCCGGACCTCGAGGAGGCTTCCCTGGATTCCCCGCACCGCCTCAGCCAGGGGGCGGAGGGCGGGCCCCACCTCCCTGAGTACTGGCCTCCCTCCCACCCAAAGGCCTCCCGGCACCGCCCAGAGGCTTTCCCCACCTCCTTTTTCCAGGCGGAGGACCTGGGTGCCGAGCCGGACCTCCCGGGGCTCCCCGTAGAAGTAGGTCCAGCGCTCCGTGGCCTCGGGGAAGAGGAGCTGGGCCTCGGCCACCCGGTAGCCCGTGCCTTCCAAAAGCTCGCAGGCGCTAAGGAGGGGCAAAAAGAGGAGAAGGAGAAGGAGAAGGCCTTTCCCCATGGTCCCATGATACCCCTTTGGGGCTTGCCACCTTCTTAAGGCCGCCTTTAGCCTTTAGCGGCTTCTCGGGTCCAGGGCGTCCCTGAGAGCGTCCCCTAACAGGTTGAAGGCTAGGACTAGCCCTACGATGGCTAACCCCGGAAAGGTGGCCACATGGGGGGCCACAGCCAGGTACTCCCTTCCCCGGGCCAGCATCAGTCCCCACTCGGGTTCAGGGGGCCTAGCACCGAGGCCCAAAAAGCCCAGCCCGGCGGCGAAGAGGATGGCGATGGCCATTTGTAGGCTGGACTGGATCAGGATGGGGCCTAAGGCGTTGGGGAGGATATGGCGGAGGAGGATGCGTGTGTCGCTGGCTCCCAGTGCCCTGGCCGCTTCCACATAGTCCAGGGCCTTGAGGGAGAGAACCACTCCCCGGATCAGGCGCGCGTAGATAGGAACCGCGGCGATACCTACTGCGATCATGGCGTTGCCCAGCCCTGGTCCCAGGATGGCCACCAGGACGATGGCCAGGAGAATTCCAGGGAAGGCCAGCATCACGTCTACCAGCCGTTGGACCAGAAGGTCTACCCGCCCCCCCAGGTAGGCGGAGAGGGCTCCTAGGGGCACGCCCAGGAGCAGGCCGATCCCTACGGCCACCAGGCCGATGGTAAGGGAGATGGGTATCCCGTAGAGGATGCGGGAGAAGAGGTCCCGTCCCTGCTCGTCGGTACCGAGGAGGTAGAAACGGACAGGGCCTTCCACCCCAAAGAGGTGGAGGTTTCCGGAAAAACCCAACCAGCGCCACTCTTCTCCCCTGACCAGAAGGCGCAGGGGGTACTTTTCCTGCCAGTTTACCTGAATTCCTTCTAGGGGGTGACGGTAAACGGGGCTTACGTATAGCCCCAGCTCCCCCTTGGGTCCTCTAAGGCTTATCCCTGCCAGAGGGGGCACGTAGGTGGAACGGAGATCCTGGGTGTAGGGAGAGTAGGGGGCGAGGAAGGGGGCAAGGAGGGCTCCCAAGAGGTAAAGGCTTAGGAGGAGAAGCCCAGCCTGGGCTAGACGGCTCCTCTTAAAGCGTCGCCAGGGTCTAGTCATAGCGCACCCGTGGGTCGATCCAGGCGTAAAGCAGGTCCACCAGTAGGTTTACCAGGATGAAGGTGGTGGCCACGAGAAGCACGGCTCCCTGCACCACAGGGTAGTCCCGGGCAAGGATGGAGCCCACCAAAAGCTGTCCAAGGCCCGGCCAGGCGAAGATGGTTTCCGTGATCACCGCTCCTGCCAAGAGGCTTCCGAACTCTAGCCCGGCCACGGTGACCACGGGAATTAAGGCGTTGCGTAGCGCATGCTTAAAGATGACCACCCGTTCGGCCAGGCCCTTGGCCCGGGCGGTGCGGATGTAGTCCTGGGAGAGGACCTCGAGGAGGGCTCCCCGGGTCATGCGGGCCAGGAGGGCGGTGGCGTTCACTCCCAGGGTAATGGCGGGAAGGACCAGGTGGGCCAAGGTGCCTTTCCCCGCCACGGGAAACCAGCCCAGCTCCACGGAGAAGATGAGGATGGCCAGGAGGCCGAACCAGAAGACGGGCATGGAGACCCCGATGAGGGCCAGGATCATGACCCCGAGGTCCAACCCGCTTCCCGGTCTGAGGGCAGCCAGGATGCCCAGGGGAATGCCGGTGAGAAGGGCCACCAGGATGGCGGCGCTAGCCAGCTCCACCGTGTTGGGGAAGTAGGTTTGGAGCTCTTCAAGGACGGGCCGGCGGCTTCGGGCGGATTCCCCAAGGTCCCCTCGGAGGAGGGCTTCCAGGTAAATGAGGAACTGTTCGGGAAGCGGGCGGTCCAGGCCATAACGGGCCCGGATTGCCTCCAGGGTTTCAGGGGTGGCGAACTCCCCTGCCAAGAGCACCGCTGGGTCCCCTGGGGCCAGGCGCACCATGAGGAAGACCAGAAGAACCACTCCGAAGAGGGTAGGGATAGCAATGAGAAGGCGCCTTAGGGCGTAGGTTACCATTTCGCCTCAATAAGGCCCCGTGGGGAGGGCCCCACGGGGTAGGGTCTTGGGGTTTCCTCAGCGGAACCGGGCCTTGTACGCCAGGTAACGCTCCGTGGGGTGGACGATGAAGCCCTGGACCTCCTGCCGGATGGCCGTGACCTGGAGCTCGGAGTGGAGGAAGAGCCAGGGAGCATCCTGCCAGATCTGGGTCATGGCTTCCCGGTAGAGCTGTTGCCTTCCCTGGGGAAGGGTGGAGATGCGGGCTTGGGCCAGGAGCTGGTCCACCCTTGGGTTCCGGTAGAAGGCGCGGTTGAAACCGGGGGCCCATTGACTAGAGTGGAAGAGGGGGTAAAGCCCATAATCCGCATCCCCCGTTACCGTACCCCAGCCCAGCATGGCCATCTGGATGCGGTTTTCCCTTAGGGGGCGCTGGGTTTCCTGGAGGTAGGCTCCCCACTCCAGGGTTTGGATGGAGGCTTCCACTCCTACCCGCCTGAGCTGTCCTTGGATGGCCTCACACACCTGGATGTCCTGGAAGTAGCGCCCCGTGGGGCAATGGAGGGTGACCCTGAGGGGCAGGGTGATCCCTGCTTGGCGCAGAAGCTCCTGGGCCCGCTGGGGGTTGTACTCATAGCGGCCCACAGGGGCATAACCGAAGATGCCGGGGGCAATGGGGGCGTCGGATATCCGGCCAATCCCGCCTAGGACGAACTGGAGGATCTCCTCCTTGTTCACCGCATAGTTTAGAGCCTGGCGCACCCGGGCGTCGTTGAAGGGGGGACGCTGGGTGTTGAAGTAGATGTAGATGGTGCGTAGGCTTGGCGTGCGCACCACCTCGATGGCCCGGTTGGCCTGGAGGCGGGCGATGTCCTGGGGCGGAATGCGTACCGCCACATGGGCTTGGCCCGTTTCCACCAAGGCCACCCGGGTGGTACCCTCGGGTACGGGGATGAAGCGTACCTGAGGAATGGGAGGCTTTTCTCCCCAGTAGTTTTCGTTACGTACCAGGTCCACGAACTGCCCCTTCTGCCAGGCCTGGAAGCGGTAGGGACCCGTACCCACGGGGTTGTCCCGATACTGGGCCCCTAGGCGTTGGATGGCCGCGGGACTTTGCATGGCAGTGGAGCTATGGGTTAGGTGGGCCAGGATGGGGGCAAAGGGGTTTTTAAGGCGGAGGCGGACGGTGTAGGTGTCCACCACCTCTACCCGTTCCAGCTCGGAGAGCAGGAAGGCGAAGGGGCTGGCTAGCTCCCGGGAAACGAAGCGCTCCAGGTTGAACTTCACCGCCTCGGCGTTGAACGGGGTGCCGTCGTGGAAGGTGATGCCCCGCTTAAGGCGGATCACCAAGGTGCGTCCTCCGTCGGCGAAGCTGTGTCCTTCTGCTAGAAGGGGTACAATCCGGCCCTCAGGGGTGAGCTCAAACAGGGTCTCGCTGATGTGGGTGACCACGGTGGCTGAGGGGGAGTCCTGGGCCAAAGGGGCGTCCAAGGTTATGGGGTCGGTGCCCTGAGCCACCACCAAGCGCTGGGCGGAAGCAGGGGCCAACGCCAACAAGGCGAGGACCAAAAGACCTTTTCTCATACAAAAACCTCCTCTCTAGGGGCTATTTGCCCTGAAGCTACGGGGAGAGTATATTCCCCCAAGCCGGCGTGTGCAAGCCGGGGTATGCCCAGAGGCTCTTCTCAGCCCTCTCCCAGGTAGGCCTTCTGCACCTCGGGGTTCTGGGCCAGCTCGCGGGCCGGGCCTTCCAGGGTAATCTCCCCCGTGGCCAAAACGTAGCCCCGGTGGGCGATCTGCAGGGCTAAGCGGGCGTTTTGCTCCACCAAGAGGATGGTCTTGCCCTCCCGGTTCAGCTTCTGGATGGTTTCAAAGATGAAGTCCACCAGCACCGGGGCCAGACCCATGGAGGGTTCGTCCATGAGGAGGATCCTGGGGTTCTGCATCAGGGCCCGGCCGATGGCCAGCATCTGCTGCTCCCCGCCCGAAAGGGTGCCCCCCTTCTGCGCCCGGCGCTCGTAGAGCCGGGGGAAGAGGGCGAAGACCTCCTCCTTGCGCTTCTGCACCACCTTGCGGTCGTTTTCCAGATAGGCCCCGATCTCCAGGTTTTCCTCCACGGTGAGGCGGGGGAAGATCTTCCGCCCCTCGGGTACATGGCCTACCCCCAGGGCCACGATCTGGTGGGCAGGGAGGCGGTGGATGGGTCTTCCTTGGAAGAGGACCTCCCCCTGTCGGGGCTTGATCAGGCCGCTGATGGTGCGCAAGGTGGTGCTCTTGCCCGCCCCGTTGGAGCCGATGAGGGTTACGATCTCCCCCTCCTCCACCCTCAAGGAGATGCCCTTGAGGGCGTGGATGTGGCCGTAATAGGTGTGGACGTTCCTAAGCTCCAGGAGGCTCATGCCGCACCTCCCGCGGCTCCCCTGCCCAAGTAGGCCTCGATAACCCTAGGATTCGTGCGCACTTCCTCCGGGGTGCCCTCGGCGATCTTGGAGCCGTACTCCAGCACGGCGATGCGGTCAGAGATGCGCATGACCAGGCGCATGTCGTGCTCGATGAGGACGATGGTGATCCCCAGCTCCTCCCTGAGGCGCTGGATGAAGGCCTGTAGCTCCTCGGTTTCCCGGGGGTTCATGCCCGCCGCGGGCTCGTCCAGGAGGAGGAGCCTGGGCTTTAGGGCCAGGGCCCGGGCGATCTCCAGCTTCCGTTGCTCCCCATAGGGCAGGTTCTTGGCCAGCTCGTCCTTGCGGTGGAGGAGGCCCACGTACTCCAATAGCCTCTTGGCCTCCTCCTCGGCCCGCTTTTCCTCTCTCCGGGCCAGGGGGGTGCGGAAGAGGGCGTGGAAGTAGGGAACGTGGATGTGGATGTGCATGCCCACCAGGAGGTTTTCCAGCACGGTCATGGCCCCAAAGAGGCGGATGTTCTGGAAGGTGCGCCCTACCCCTTCCTTGGCGATCCGGTCCGGGGGTAGGCCGGTCACGTCCTTCCCGAATAGGAGGATTCTTCCCTCATCGGGAGGGTAGATGCCCGTTAGGAGGTTGAAGAAAGTGGTCTTGCCCGCACCGTTGGGGCCGATGACGGAGAAGATCTCCCCCTGGTTTACGCTGAGGCTCACGTTGTTCACCGCCACCAGACCGCCGAAGCGCTTGGTGGCCTGGGTGACCTCGAGGGCCTTCATGCTTCCTCCATCTCCGCCTTGTGGCGTTTCTCCGGGATGAGGCCTTCCGGGCGGAAGATCATCATCAGCACCAGGATAAGGCCGAAGACCAGACGCTCGTACTTGGCAGGATCCACCTGGCTAGGGATCTGGGGCAGGCTGGTGCGTACGAACTCGCTGAAGGTCTTGAGCACATCCAGGTTGAGGATGGTGAGGGCCGCGGCGCCCAGGATGGCCCCGGGGATGGATCCCATCCCTCCCAGGATCACCATGCCCAGGATGGTGATGGAGGCCAGGAGGGTGAAGGACTCGGGGGAAACGAAGGTGCGCTGGGCGGCAAAGATCACCCCCATCACCCCGGAGAAGGCGGCCCCGGTCATGAAGGCCAGGAGCTTGGTGGGCAGGAGGGGGATGCCCATGGAGCGGGCGGCCACCTCGTCCTCCCGGATGGCCACCCAGGCCCGGCCAAAGCGGGAGTTCGCCAGGTTCACGTTCGCCAGCACCACCAGCCCGATCATGAGGAGGACCAGGAAGTAGAAGAAAAGCTGGTAATCCGTGGTCTGGTCCAGCTTTACTCCCAAGGTCCCCATCAACTCCCGGAACCAGTCGATGGGGGGGCGTTGCACGGGGGTGATCCCCTGGGGACCGTTGGTGAAGTTGATGGGGTGGTCCAGGTTGTTGGCCAGGATCCGCACCACCTCCCCCAGGCCCAGGGTGACGATGGCCAGGTAGTCCCCGCGAAGCCTAAGGGCGGGAAGGCCGATGACCAGGCCGGTTAGGGCGGTGGTGACGATGGCGATCCCCATGAAGAGGTACATGTACTCCCCGGGGAGGGGGAAGTTGCCCTGCATGAAGTTCTTGGCCTGCTCGCTGCCGAAGATGGCCCAGGTGTAGGCCCCCACGGCGAAGAAGGCGGCGTAGCCCAGGTCCAGAAGCCCCGCCATGCCCACCACCACGTTGAGCCCCAAGGCCATGGCGGCGTAGATGCCGATCTGGATGCCGAGCTCGAAGACAAAGGTGTTGGCGAAGCCCGCCAGGGGCACGGAAAGGAGGAGGATGGCCAGGGCCAGGAGCACGCGGATTCCCGTGGGGATGCGGGGCAGGGTGGTGAGGGCCACCAGGATCCCCACCAGGCCGATGAGGCCCAGGGTGTTGCCCGAGCGCATGAGGCCCACGGTGAAGGCTAGGGTGAGGAGGGCTAGGTTCAGGGTCCGCCAGGTGGGGGAAAGCCGCAGGAAGGCGGTAACCCCTAAGGCCGCCAGGCCGAAGAGGTGGCTTACCGGGCTTGGAGCCAGGAAGGCGAGGCCTAGGTAGGCCAGGCTGAGAAGGAAGGAGAGGGCGTTCATACTTTCTCCTTGACCACCTGTCCCAGAAGGCCTTGGGGCCGGACCAGGAGGATGAAGATCAGGATGAGGAAGGCCACCACGTCCTTATACTCGGTGCCGAAGTTGCCGTTTGTGAGGATGGGAAGGTAGGTGCCGAAGAAGTTTTCCAGCTGCCCCAGCACAAGCCCGCCCAGCATGGCCCCCGGGATGTTGCCGATACCCCCCAGCACCGCCGCGGTGAAGGCCTTGATGCCGGGCAGGAACCCCACGTAGGGGGTGATGGTGGTGTACTGCAGGGCGAAGAGCACCCCGGCCACACCCCCCAAGGATCCCCCGATGAGGAAGGTGCGGGAGATGATGCGGTCCGGGTCTATGCCCATGAGGCTTGCGGTGTGGAGATCCTGGGCCACGGCGCGGATGGCCACTCCTAGCTTGGTGCGGTTCACCAGGTAGGTGAGGCCCACCAGCATGAGGATGGAAACCCCCATGAGGATGAAGGACTTGGTCTGGGCGAAGATGGCTCCCCCGAAGAGGCTCACGGAGCCCTCGAGGTCCTCCACCGTGCGCATGCGCAGGAAGAACTCGTTGTGCCAAAGACCTTCGATGAGGCGCACCAGGTCCTGGAGGATGAAGGAAACCCCGATGGCGGTGATGAGGGGCACCAGGCGGTTGGTGGTGCCCCGGGCCCGCAAGGGGCGGTAGGCGAAGCGCTCCACCAGGATGGCGGTGATCCCCGCCACCACCCCGCCCAGGGTTAGAGCGAGGAGGAGGAGCAGGAAACCGCTTTCCACCTGGGGAGCCAGGTAGCGGAAGACCTCCACCCCCACCACCGCCCCGATCATGAAGATCTCGGAGTGGGCGAAGTTGATGAGCTCCAAGACGCCATAGACCATGGTGTACCCCAGGGCCACCATGGCGTAGACGAAACCCAGGATGAGCCCGTCGAAGATCACCTGGGGCAATAGGGCTAGGATTTGCTCCAGCAAGGTGCCTCCTTTCTCCGGGCCAAGGGGGTGGCCTTTAGGCCACCCCCTTGGGTTGGAATCCCAGTTTACCTGGCCCCTGGAGCGGCCATCTCGATGACGCGGATCAGCTTGTTGTCGGCCCAGTTGCCGGTGGAGGCCACCTGCATGACGAAGTACTTGGCCTTCTTGTTGTCGCCCTTGTCGTCAAACTCGATGGTGCCGGTGAGGCCTTCCATCTTCACCTGGCGCACCGCTTGAGCCACCTGCTCCCGGGTGGGCTTCTTGCCGCCGGCGGCCTTGATGGCGGCCTCGAGGGCAGCCAGGATCACGTTGGCGGAGTCGTAGGCGTAGATGCCGAAGCCCTCCATGTCCTTGCCGTACTTCTGCTTGAAGCGCTGGGCCACGGCCCTCGCCTTGGGGAAGGCGGAAACCGGACCGGCCACCGTGGTGTAGAAGGTGCCGGCGGCGTTCTCCTTACCCGCCAGGCGCACGAACTCGCTGGAGTCCAGCCCGTCCCCGCCCATGAGCCGGGTCTTGACCCCCCGCTCGCGAAGCTGCTTCACGAAGGGACCGATCTGGCTGTAGATGCCCCCGAAGTAGATGAGCTCGGGCACGGGCCGGGCCGCGCGGATCTGGTTGATAATGGGCACGAAGTTGGAGGTCTCCTCGGTGCCCACGAAGGCCACTGCCCGGCCCCCCAGAGCCTCGAGGCGCTTCCTGAACTCCTCCGCCAGGCCCTGGCCGTAGGCGGTCTTGTCGTGGATGATGAAGACGTTCTTCACCTTCAGGTTGTTGAAGGCGTACTCCGCCCCCACCGGCCCCTGGACGTCGTCACGCCCGCAGATGCGGTTCACGTTGGGAAGCCTGCGGTCGGTGACCCGAGGGTTGGTGTTGGCAGGGGAGACCATGACCAGGTTCACCCGGGCGTAGACCTCGCTGGAGGGGATGGCCACACCGGAGTTCAAGTGGCCCACCACGCCCAGGATGTCAGGGTCGTTGATGATGCGGTTGGCGTTGGCCACGCCCACGTCGGGGTTGGCCTGGTCGTCGTAGGGCACCAGGACCAGGTCAAAGCCCAGGGCCTTGAACTTGGCCTTGGCCTCCTCGATGGCCAGCTCCGCCCCCAGCTTGATCTGCTCGCCCAAGGCTGCCTGAGGACCGGAGAGGGGAGACTGGGTGGCGATCTTGATGACGTTGGCCTGGCCTAGGGCCATGCCCAAGGCGGCTACACCTGCTACCAGCAAGCCGATTTTCCTCATAAGCACCTCCTTAAGAGCACGCGTTCGCGTTGCGGCCCCATTCTAAGGGGGGGGTACCGGTTCTTGTCAATGCCCCCTCGTAAGTTTGTGCCCGACCCATGGGTCAGTCCCTCCTCCTGGAGGAGGAGGGACTAGATACCCACCCTCAGTACGTGGCCAGGTACCGGTCCAGCTCCCACTGGTGGACCGTGACCCGGTAGTCGTCCCACTCCATCTGCTTGGCCTGGACGAAGTGGGTATAGACGTGTTCGCCCAGGGCTTCCCGGATCACCGGATCCTTGCGCAGGGCCTCGAGGGCCTCCCGAAGCGTGCCCGGAAGCTCGCGGATCTTGTGCTTGCGCCGTTCCCGCACGCTCATGTGGTAGATGTTGCGCTGGATGGGGGGCGGGGGGAGGAGCTTGCGCTCGATCCCGTCGATGGCCGCTGCGGCCATGACCGCCAGGGCCAGGTAGGGGTTGGAGGAGGGGTCGGGCATCCTGAGCTCGGCCCGGGTGCCCACGCCCCGGCGGGCAGGGATGCGAATCATGGCCGAGCGGTTGGCCGCCGACCAGGCAATGTTGGTGGGGGCCTCGTACCCGGGGGTGAGGCGCTTGTAGGAGTTCACCAGGGGGTTGGTGATGGCCACCATGCCCTCGGCGTGCTCCAGAAGGCCGGCGATGAAGTGGAGGGCGGTCTTGGAAAGCTGGTACTCGGCCTTGGGGTCGAAGAAGGCGTTCTCCCCGTTCTTGAAGAGGGAGAGGTGGGTGTGCATGCCGCTGCCGTTGATGCCCCGGATAGGCTTGGGGAGGAAGGTGGCGTGGAGGCCGTGGTTCAGGGCCACCTTCTTCACCACCCACTTGAAGGTGGCGATGTTGTCGGCGGTGGTGAGGGCATCCGCATACTTGAAGTCGATCTCGTGCTGGCCCGGGGCCACCTCATGGTGGGAGGCCTCGATCTCAAAACCCATGGCCACCAGGACGTTGACCATGTCCCGCCGGGCCTCCTCGCCCTTGTCGATGGGGGCCAGGTCGAAGTAGCCCGCCCGGTCGTGGGTTTCCACGGTGGGGAGGCCCTCGGGGGTCCTGAGGAAGAGGAAGAACTCCGGCTCGGGGCCCGCATACATGTTGTCAAAGCCCAGCTTCTTAAGGCGCTCCACCTGGCGCTTCAACACGTACCGCGGGTCCCCCTCGAAGGGACGGCCATCGGGGTAGGTCACATCGCAGATGAGCCGGGCCACCCGGCCCCGCCCGGGATCCTCCAGGGCCTCGGGCAGGATCACGAAGGTGTTGTAGTCGGGCTTGAGGAGCATGTCCGACTCCTCGATGCGGGTGAAGCCCTCGATGGAGGAGCCGTCGAACATGATCTCCCCGTCCAGGGCCTTCTCAAACTGGGACTCGGGGACCTCCACGTTCTTCACCACGCCCAGGATGTCGATGATCTGGAGCCTGAGGAACTTGACCTTCTCCGCCTTAAGCGCCTTGAGGATTTCCGCCTTGGTGTACGCCATTTTTGACCCCCTTGACCTGCTGAGGCCGGGCATTTACCCTTTCCCCCCAGCAGATTGCGCAAAGTGTACAGCAAATATATGCACACTGTCAAGCCTTAGCCTGTCACCCGTCAAGGAAGGTCTGGCCTCGAGGTTCCTGACCCTAAGCTGACCTGGCCTTGGGTAGACTGAAGCCTGGAGGTCGGGTATGTATAAGCGGCGCGAGGTATTGAAGGCAGGAGCAGCTTTAGGTTTGGCGGGCCTGGGCTTGGGGCGGGCCCAGGGAGGGTTCACCCTCACCCTGGTGCACACCAACGACACCCACGCTCACCTGGAGCCCATGGAGCTCACCCTTTCCGGCAAGAAGGTGAGGGTGGGGGGTGTGGCCCAGCGCATCGCCTTCTTTGACCGGCTTAGGGCCAGCCGGAAAAACCTCCTCTTCCTGGACGCCGGGGATGTTTTCCAGGGCACCCTGTACTTCAACCAGTACCGGGGCCTGGCGGACCGGTTTTTCATGCACCGGGCCCTTTACCGGGTCATGGCCCTGGGCAACCACGAGTTCGACCTGGGGCCCGGTCCTTTGGCGGAGTTTCTGAAGGGGGCCCGGTTTAAGGTGGTGTCCGCCAACGTGGGGGTGGAGCGGGAGCCCAGGCTCAAGGGGCTCTTTGCCCCCTATGCCGTGGTGCCGGTGGGCGGGGAAAAGGTGGGGGTGATCGGCCTCACCACCCCGGACACCCGGGAGATCGCCAACCCCGGGCCCACCGTGGACTTCCTGGATCCCTATGAGACCGCCCAGAAGGCGGTGTACGAGCTGCTGAAAAAGGGGGTAAACAAGATCGTGGTCCTCTCCCACCTGGGCTACGGGGAGGACCTGAAGCTGGCCAGGAGGCTCGTGGGCGTGCAGGTGATCGTGGGCGGGCACTCCCACACCCTTTTGGGGAGCTTCCCCCACAAGGAGCTCGCCCCGGCGGGGCCCTACCCCACGGTGGTGAAGAACCCGGAGGGCAAGGACGTGTTGGTGGTGCAGGCCTGGGAGTGGGGGAAGGTGGTGGGCCTCTTGGAGGTCACCTTTGACGCCAAGGGGGAGCTCCTTGCCTACAAGGGCGAGCCCATCCTCATGACCCCCGAGGTTTCCCCCGAGGACTTCTTCGCCAAGGAGGCCCTTCTGGCCTACGCCCAGCCGGTCATGGCCCTGATGGAGCAGGTGATCGCCCAGGCCAAGGTGGACCTCATCGGCGAAAGGGCCATCGTGCGCAAGCGGGAGAGCAACCTGGGCAACCTCATCGCCGACGGTATGGTCTGGAAGACCCGGAATGCCGGGGTGCGGATCGCCCTGCAAAACGGCGGGGGGATCCGCACCACCATCCCCAAGGGACCCATTACCGTGGGCAAGGTCTACGAGGTCTTGCCCTTCGGCAACACCCTGGTGGTCATGGACCTTAAGGGCAGGGAGATCAAGGCGGCTCTGGAGAATGGGGTTTCCCAGTGGGAACAGGCGGCGGGCCGCTTCCTCCAGGTTTCCGGCCTGCGCTACGCCTTTGACCTCTCCAGGGCTCCAGGGGACCGGGTGGTGCGGGTGGAGGTGAAGACGGAGAAGGGCTATGTGCCCCTGGACCTCGAGGCCACCTACCGGGTGGTGGTGAACAACTTCATCGCCAACGGGGGCGACGGCTTCACCGTGCTCAAGGAGGCCCAAGGATACCGGGTGGATACCGGCTTCAGCGATGCGGAAAGCTTCATGGACTACCTCAAGGAGCTCAGGGAGGTGGAGGCGGGCCTCGAGGGGCGGATAGAAGTCCTCAACGAACCCAAAGGGGAAAAACCCGCCTACTGGGCCTACCGGGTTCCCGAGTGGGTGGGGGTTTAAGCCAAGACCTATTCGGCGGTGACCAGGATGCGCACGGGGTCCCCCACCCGCACCAGGCCGCCTTCCAGCACCCGGGCGTAAAGACCCCGGCCCCCGTAGAGGAGCTTGGGAAGCCTCAGGTCAAACTGGGAGAGGCTGGAGCAGACCGTGCACACCTGGGCGAATTCCAAAAGGGCTTCCCCCACCCGAAGCCGGGTTCCCGGGGGCAGGTCGTGGGGGTCTAGGTCCAGGAGAAGGTTTTCCCCCAAGGCCCCGAAGGGGAGGTCGATGCCCGCTTTCCTGGCCTTCTCGTAGGCGGGAAGCCCCGCCACCAGGACGGCCCGGTCGGGATCCTTACCCGCATGCCGGTCCCCTTTGGCTCCGAAGCCCGCCAGGAGTTCCAAGACTTCCACCCGGGGCTTGGGAAGCCCCGAGCCCAGTCCCAGGTGCAGGGAAATCACCGTACCCGTCATGGCAGCTTCAGTCCTTGCCGGTGTTTCAGAACCTCTTCTGGGCTTAAAGTCTTGGCCCGTGCAGCCTTGACCTCCTCGGGGCTGTAGGGCTTGAAACCTTGAGGAGCTCCCCACCCTGCCAGGTGGTTCAGGACCAGGGCTATCTCTTCGTCGGATAGCCAAGCGAATCCGGGCATGATGCCCGCGTACTCCTTTCCCTCAACTCTTATGGGGCCTTGGAGGCCGTAAAGTATCACCAGCAACAGGTAGGTCCGGCCGCCTTCCGCCTTAAGGAGCTTCTCCACATGCCCTTTGAGGGGTGGGAAGGTGGGAGGATTGCCTTCTCCTTGGGGCCCGTGACACCCTGCGCAGTTGGCGTAAACCTGGGCCCCGGTCTTGGGGGTGGGCGCAGGTTGGACCTGGGGCGGGGTGGGTGGGGGTTCCGTACCCAGGTAGGTGGCCAAGTAGTCCAGGATGGCGGAGCGTTCCTCGGGGGTTATTTGTAAGCCACGGGTGACCATTTCGTCGATGATGGCGTTCCACCGCTCGCGGGAGAGCCTTTCCCTGGCCACGAAGCCGATGTCGTGGCAGGTTTGGCACTTGGCCAGGACCAGGTCCTTCCCCGGTCCTTCCGGGAGGGTGTATTGTCCCAGGGCTAGGTAACCGGCGAATCCTAGGGTAAGGATGCCGAGAGGGAGAAGGCTTTTTCTTAATTTATGCATGTTACCCCCGATGGGTACATGGATTGCAACTTAAATAGCCCCTGGCCTTTGGCCAGGGGCGAGGAAGGGTTAAGCCACGGTGAACTTCACCCGCATCACGCCGTTATACTCATAGCCCCGCTCGTTCCAGGCGATGTTGCCATCCAGGGGTTGACTGCGGCCAGTGGCATCCCAGGCCCGGGCCATGACCTCGTGCTCTCCGGGGCGCAGGTAAAGGGTAGTCCGCCAGCGGATCCAGCCGAAGCTCTTCCCCTGGGTAGCCAGCTGGGCCTGATGCCAGGTGCGGCCTCCGTTGGTGGAGACCTCTACGCTCACGATGGGGACGATACCGTCGTTAAAGGCTACTCCTTCCACCCGCACGTAGGGTCCCTGTACGGTCTGGCCCTCCAGGGGAGCAAAGATAAGGCTGTTGATGGACACCAGCCAGTTAGGACGGGAGTTCTGGAAGTTGTAGGGGTAGGTCTTGCCCGGTTCCTGGGGCAGGAAGGGCAGATGGGTGTTGGGAATGGCGGGAACCCGGTAGCGGGGCATCTGCTCGGCGGTGGTGTTTTCGGCCTCGGTGAACTCGATCTTCTCCACCCACTTCACGTTGTTCACGCCGAAGTAGCCAGGGAAGACCAGGCGCACAGGACCGCCGTGCACTGCAGGCAGGGGTTCCCCGTTCATGAAAAGGGCCAAGAGGGCATGCTCCAGGGCTTGGATGGGGACGCTCCGAACAAACTCAGGGGCATTCCCCTGACGGCTGGCGTGGGCGGTGATGAAAAAGGCCTTCTCGCCCAGCTTGACCCCTTTGGCTGCCAGAAGGTCCTTGAGGCGTACCCCGCGGAAGGTTACGTTGCCCACGCCACCCCGCTTCCAAGGGTTGCCGGAGGGGCGGGGTTGGAAGAGGCTACGCCCGTTCCCCGAGCACTGGAGGACCATGGTGACCTCCGTCTGGGGCATGGCGAAAAGCTCGCTGGCTTCAAAGGTGAAGGGTTTGTCCACCAAGCCGCCCACCTCTACCTTCCATCCCTGGGGGCTCGCGCCTTCCAGGGTGTTGTACCCTGGCAGATCCACGTTGTTACGGATGAAGAAGAGGGGGTTGGGGGTGCGCTCGGGATTGCTGGCCAAGAGGTCGTAGGGAGTTTCCAGGACGATGGGGCGCTGGGAGAGGACGATGAGCTTGGGGTTCTTCCCCTTAACCAGCTGGTCGGCGGTGGGAGTTTGTTGGGCCAGGCCCCGGCTGCCTGCAGCCAACAAGGCCGCACCCATGCCCATGAGCTTAAGGGTAGTGCGCCGATCGATCTTTTCCATAGGAAACCTCCTTAGGGGCGTTTGTCCCTTCCGGTCAGCCTTAATGCTAAGGGGTAAACCCTACCCATGTCAAGTTCGGCTAAGCTCTCGTTTAGTTCCATGCGGACAGGTATATGCGAGAGCACTTATCCAGGGGTATATCGGGGTTATGATGAATCCCATGCTTAAGGGTGAAGGCCCAGGTCCCCTTCCCCCCCTCCTGCAGCAGTACGTGGAGCTCAGGGACCGCTACCCCGACTACCTCCTCCTCTTCCAGGTGGGGGACTTCTACGAGTGCTTCGGGGAGGATGCGGAAAGGCTGGCCCGGGCTTTGGGATTGGTGCTTACCCACAAGTCCAGCAAGGACTTCACCACCCCCATGGCGGGGATTCCCATTAGGGCCTTTGACGCCTATGCGGAAAGGCTTTTGAAAATGGGTTTCCGGTTGGCGGTGGCGGACCAGGTGGAGCCCGCGGAAGAGGCCGAGGGCCTGGTGCGGCGGGAGGTGACCCAGCTCCTCACCCCTGGCACCCTGGTGCAGGAGACCCTTCTTTCCAAGGAAGCCAACTACCTGGCGGCCATCGCCACCGGGGATGGTTTCGGGGTGGCCTTTCTGGACGTGTCCACCGGGGAGTTCAAGGGCACCTTGCTTAAGAGCAAAAGCGCCCTCTACGACGAGCTATTTCGCCACCGGCCTGCCGAGGTGCTTCTGGCCCCGGAGCTCAGGGAAAACCAAGAGTTTGTGGAAGAATTCCAGAAGCGCTTCCCCGTTATGCTTTCGGAGGCTCCCTTTGAACCGGTAGGGGAGGGGCCCTTGGCCTTGCGCCGGGTCCAGGGGGCGCTCCTTTGGTATGCCCGCTGGACCCAAGGAGAGGGGTTCAGCCCCAGGCCCTTCCGCCCCTACGACCCCGGGGCCTTCATGCACCTGCCCGAGGCCACCTTAAGGGCCCTCGAGGTCTTCGAGCCCATCCGGGGCCAGGACACCCTCTTCGGCGTTCTGGACGAAACCCGCACGGCTTTTGGCCGCAGGTTGTTGCAAAGCTGGCTGCGCCATCCCTTGCTGGAGGCGGGTCCTTTGGAGGCCCGGCTGGACCGGGTGGAGCGCTTTGTAAGGGAAGGGGCCCTGCGGGAAGGGGTGAGGCGGCTCCTCTTCCGCTTGGCGGACCTGGAAAGGCTGGCCACCCGGCTGGAGATGGGGCGGGCATCCCCGCGGGACCTGGGCTCCTTGCGCCGGAGCCTGGAGATCCTGCCCGAGCTCCGGGCCCTCTTGGGGGAGGAGGTGGTCCTTCCCGACCTGGGTTCCCTTCTGGAGGAGTTGAGGGCGGCCTTGGAGGAGGAACTCCCCCTCAAGCTCTCCGAGGGAGGGCTGATCCGCGAGGGCTACGATCCCCATTTGGATGCCCTGCGGCAGGCCTACCGGGAAGGGGTGGCCTACTTCCTGGAGCTGGAGGAGCGGGAGAAGGCCAGAACCGGCATCCCCACCTTGAAGGTGGGCTATAACGCCGTCTTCGGCTACTACCTGGAGGTGACCCGACCCTACTACGAACGGGTCCCCTCGGAGTACAAGGCCATCCAGACCCTGAAGGACCGGCAGCGCTACACCCTGCCGGAGATCAAGGAGAGGGAAAGGGAGCTCTACCGCCTCGAGGCCCAGATCCGCCGCCGGGAGGAGGAAGTCTTCCTGGAGCTCAGGGAGAAGGCCAGGAAGGAGGCGGAGGCCCTCAGGGAGGCGGCCAGGGTCCTGGCGGAGCTGGACGTCTATGCCGCCTTGGCGGAGGTGGCGGTGCGCTATGGCTACGTAAGGCCCCGTTTTGGCGATAGGCTTCACATCCGCGGGGGGCGCCACCCGGTGGTGGAGCGGCGCACCAGCTTTGTCCCCAACGACCTGGAGATGGCCCACGAGCTCGTCTTGGTCACCGGGCCCAACATGGCGGGGAAGAGCACCTACCTGCGTCAGACGGCTCTCATCGCCCTTCTGGCCCAGATTGGAAGCTTTGTGCCCGCGGAGGAGGCTGTCCTTCCCCTCTTCGACCGGATCCTTACCCGGATCGGGGCCTCCGATGACCTGGCAGGGGGGCGGAGCACCTTCATGGTGGAGATGGAGGAGGTGGCCCTGATCCTCAAGGAGGCCACGGAGAAGAGCCTGGTCCTTCTGGACGAGGTGGGCCGCGGGACGAGCTCCTTGGACGGGGTGGCCATCGCCACCGCCGTGGCCGAGGCCCTTCACGAGAGGCGGTGCTACACCCTTTTCGCCACCCACTACTTTGAGCTGACCGCCCTGCCCCTGCCTCGACTGAAAAACCTGCACGTGGCCGCCAAGGAGGAGGAAGGAGGGCTGACCTTCTACCACCAGGTGCTGCCTGGCCCGGCCTCCAAGAGCTACGGGGTGGAGGTGGCCAGGATGGCGGGGCTTCCTAAGGAGGTGGTGGAACGGGCCAAGGCCCTCCTCCAGGTCCTCACCGCCCGCAGGGAGGGGGTGGCGGAGGCAGTACTGGAGAAGCTCATCTCCCTGGATCCCAACACCCTGACCCCCCTCGAGGCCCTCCGCCTTCTGCATGAGCTCAAGGCCTTGGCCCTGGGGGCTCCCCTGGATACCATAAAGGGGTGATCCGCCCGCTTCCTGAGGAGCTCCGGGGGCTCCTGGCCCGGGGGGAGGTGGTCTTTTCCCTCAGAGACGTGGTGCGGGAGCTTTTGGAAAACGCCCTGGACGCGGGGGCCAAGAGGGTGCGGGTGGAGCTTTACGGCGGGGGACGGGAGAGGATCGTGGTGGAGGACGATGGCCAGGGAATCCCCTTGGCCGAGCTTCCCTTGGCGGTGGAACCCTTCGCCACCAGCAAGCTTCTGGACCCCGGGAGGATCACCACCCTGGGCTTTCGCGGCCAGGCCCTTTACGCCCTCAGGCAGGCCGCCCTCCTCAGGATCCGCTCCCGGCCTCGCTTTCAGGTGGGCGGGGGGCTTCTTCTGGCCCGGGGGGAGCGGGTGGAGGTTAGGGAGGTGCCCGCCCCCCCGGGGACCCGGGTGGAGGTGGTGGGGTGGGAAGGGGAAGGCTCGGAGCGGGAGGTGGCGGAGCTTTTAAGGCGCTACCTCCTCCATTATCCCTGGCTTTCCCTGGCCTTTTTCGCAGAGGGGGAGGCCCGGCTCCTCTTCCCGGGTGCGGGGCTTAAGGAAGCAGCCCGGCTGGCCTTTGGCCGGGTCCTGACGGAAAGGCTCTTGCCTGTGGAGCGGGAGGCCGGGGGCATGCGCCTTCAGGGCTTGCTTTCCGGACCCCAGGCTTCCCGCACCCGGCCCGACCTTCTCTTCCTGGCCATAAATGGTCGTCCCGTGGCCTGGCCAGAGGGTTTGCTGAAAACCGTGCGCCGGGCTTACCGGGAGCTTCTTCCCGAGGGGCATTTCCCCGTGGGCGTCCTGAACCTCACCCTGCCCCTCGAGGCCTTCCGCCTGCGGCTGGATGCCAGGAAGGAGGAGGTGGCGGTCTTGGAGGAGGTGGAGGCCTTTGTGGAGGAAGGTCTGAGGGAGGCCTTCCAAAGGCATAACCTGGCCCGTAGCCTCCCCGAACCCAGGCCCCTCATGCCCTTAAGCCCGCCCACCCCTTCAGGGCTTCCCCCTTTGCGGTACCTGGGGCAGTTCCGGGGTAGCTACCTTCTGGCGGAGGCGGGGGATACCCTCTACGTGGTGGACCAGCATGCTGCCCACGAGCGGGTCCTCTACGAGGAGTTTCAAAGGCGCCTTAAGGAGGAGGGGTTAAAGGAGCTTCCCTATCCGGTTCTGGTGGAGCTTTCCCCTGCGGAGGAGGCCCTTTTTCCGGAAAGGCAGGAGGCCTTGGCCTCCCTCTTTGCCCTCGAGGCCTTTGGCCCCGGCAGGGTCAGGCTCCTGGCGGCCCCTTCCTTCCTCCATCCCTATCCCCTCCTCCTTCCGGAGATCTTCCGCGAGGCCCTAAGGGGAGAGGGGAAAAGCCTCGCGGAGCTTTTGGCTCGCCTGGCCTGCCTGCCGGCGGTGAAGGCGGGGCACCCCCTGTCCCGGGGCGAGGGCCAGGCCCTTCTGGATGCCCTCCTCCAGTGCCAAACCCCCTGGGTCTGCCCTCACGGCCGGCCCACCCTGCTGGCCCTCAAGGAGGAGGACCTCATCCGCCGCTTTGGCCGCCGCTCTGGGGCGAGGGCAGGAGAGGAATCCCGTCCTCGTCTGCCAGAAGAGGATTTCCCGGAAGAACCCTGGCCCAGGGGAGGTTAAGGGGTACGTTCTCCCCTCTGGCCTTCCGGCCGCCAGGGCCAGGGTGCCGATGGGCACTTCCTTGAGCTCCTCGGTATCCCGTACGGCCCCGTGGATCACCATTCCGGCCCAGCCCCGCTCCCAGGCCAGCCGGGCCAGGTTGCCCTCCGGTCTTCAGGGAGCCTCCCCCGTCCACCGCCGGCATCTGGCCTCGCCCCTCCTCCACATATCCTTCGCACGGGGGCGTTGTCCTGGAAGGCCTTCAGGGTGCGCACCCGCCCTTGGGAGCCCAAGGTTCCTATAGACCATGGGCAGGGTTTCCGCCTCGGGATGGGCGTCCGATTGGTCGGTGGTCCGCCAGTCCATGGGGATATAGTAGCGCCTATGGAAGAGGCGCGGCTCCTCATCACCTGTCCGGACCGGCCCGGGATCGTGGCCGCGGTCTCGGGGTTCCTGTACGCCCATGGGGCCAACATCACCGATTTGCAGCAGTATTCCACCGATCCTGAAGGCGGGACCTTTTTCATGCGCCTGGCCTTCACCACCCCCCACCTGGACCTTTCCCGCCCTGCCCTGGAAAGGGCCTTCCAGGACGTGGTGGCAAGCCGCTTCCATATGGAGTGGCGCCTGGCCTATGCCTCGGAAAGAAAGCGGGTGGCCATTTTAGTCTCCAAGCCAGCCCATGCCCTTTTGGAACTCCTCTGGCGCTATAGGGTGGGGGAGCTTGCCATGGACCTCCGGATGGTGATCTCCAACCACCCTCACCACCAGGAGGAGGTGGAGCGCTTCGGTATCCCCTACCACCACGTGCCGGTGGAGAAGGGAAGGAAAGAGGAGGCGGAGGAAAGGATCCTGGCCCTCCTGGAGGAGGAAAGGGTGGAACTGGTGGTCCTGGCCCGCTACATGCAGATCCTCTCCCCTGGTTTCGTGGCCCGCTACCCCATGCGCATCATCAACATCCACCATTCCTTCCTGCCGGCCTTTGCCGGGGCCGACCCCTACCGCCAGGCCCACGAGCGGGGGGTGAAGCTCATCGGGGCCACCGCCCACTACGTCACCGAGGAGCTGGACCAGGGGCCCATCATCGAGCAGGACGTGGTGCGGGTATCCCACCGCCACACGGTGGCGGAGATGCGGCGGCTTGGGCAGGAGCTGGAGCGCACGGTCCTGGCCCGGGCGGTGCGCTGGCACCTCGAGGACCGCATCCTCGTCCACGGCAACAAGACCGTGGTCTTCGTCTAATCGGTGCCTAACCGGGAAAGCGTAAGGTAAGTTCGGGAGGTGGCGCATGAACCTAGCCCGTTCCTTTGTGGGTTTTCTGGTGCTTGCCCTGATGGCGGGGGCCGTGCTCTGGTGGGGGTTGAGCAACGGCCAGACCCAGCGCTCCCAGCCTGCTCCCGCGCCTGCCGAGGCAGGGCTTCTGGAGTACGAGCGCAACACCGTGGAGATCGTGGAGAAGTACGGGGACGGGGTGGTCTACGTGGGGGTGGTGACCCGTCCCCAAAGAGTCCAGCTTCCCCCGGGCTTTGAGTTTTTTGCCCCCTTTTTGCAAATGCCCCCACAGGAGGGCACGGGCTCGGGCTTCGTGATCGACAAGGAGGGGTACATCCTCACCAACTACCACGTGGTGGAGGGAGCCAGCCGCATCACCGTGAAGTTCCACAACGACCCCAAGGAGTACCAGGCCCGCTTGGTGGGGGCGGCCCCGCCTTTGGATCTGGCGCTCCTCAAGGTGGAGGCCCCTAAGGAAAAGCTGGTGCCCTTGGTCCTGGGGGACTCCGACCGCATAAGGGTGGGGCAGAAGGCCATCGCCATGGGGAACCCCTTCGGGTTGGAGTTCACCGTAACCCAGGGGATCGTCTCCGCCATCCGGGAAAACCCCGGGGCCATCGGGGACGAGTCGGGTCTGGTGCCCCAGGTGATCCAGACGGATGCCGCCATCAACCCTGGCAACTCCGGCGGGCCCCTCCTCAACTCCCGCGGGGAGGTGATCGGCATCAACACCGCCATCTTCACCCCCACGGGCCAGTTCGGGGCCGCCCAGTTCGCCGGGGTGGGGTTTGCCCTGCCCATCAACCTGGTGAAGCAGTACCTGCCCGAGCTCAAGGCGGGGAAGATCCTGACCGCGGAGGAGATCGTCAGGAGTCGTCCCCGGCTTGGCGTGTCCCTCATCCCCCTTTCCATCTACCCGGAGAGGCTACGCCAGCAGTACGGGCTTCCCGCCTCTGGGCTCATGGTCCAGGAGGTGGAGCGGAATAGCCCTGCCGCCCGGGCGGGCCTAAGGGCCCCAAGCCGGTTTGCCTACCTGCAGCTCCCCACGGGGGAGACCCTGCAGGTGGGGGTGGACGGGGATGTGCTCCTGAAGGCCGACGGTGTGCCTCTTTCCTCCATCGCCCAGCTTCGCCAAGTGCTCTACGGCAAGAAGCCGGGAGAGGCCGTGAGCCTCGAGGTCTGGCGCCAGGGCCGCACCCTTACCCTGAAGGTAGTCCCCCAGATCCTCCGTTAAGGGGGCCAGAGGAGGCGGAGGCGAAGGCACCCCTTTTCCACGCGGAACCAGGTGCTTCCCAGCTTTAAGGCCAGGCCCACCTCGGAGCAATAGGTGAGGCTCTTCCGCTTCTCCTTGGCCAGCGCCTGGTTCCACGGGTATTCGCCGGCGGTGTAATAGGCTTCCGTTTCCGGGTCGGTGAAGGCCCGAAAGCCCTGGAAGGCCCAGGGCAGGTGGAACTCCAAGAGGACGGGCTTCCCCGTCACCGAGTTGACGAACTCCACCCGTCCCTGCTCCCAGGCGCTCAGGAAGAGATACCGCTTTTGCTGTCCGTCCACCACCACCACCACCCGGACCAGGCCGAGAAGGACCAGGGTCAGCCAAAAGGCCCAGCTCCTAGGGAGCTGGGCCAGCTTGTTGCGGAAAATAGCGGGTTTCACCGGCCTACTTCAGGGCCCTGGCTTCCCGGAAGTAGCGCAGGGCCCCCTCGTGGTAGGGGATGGTGCCCCCCACCAAGCGGACGGCGTTTTCCAAGGTGGTGTCCCGGGCGGCGGCCACCGCCTGGCGCAGGGTGGCCAGGTTCTCAAAGGTGGCCTTGGTTAGGACATACGCAGCTTCCTCGGGCAGGCTTTGCGGGCAGACGAAGAGGTTCCAGAAGGTGAGGGTGGGGGTATCGGCCCGGGTTCCGTAGACCGCCTTGGGGATCACCCCAGGGCCGGCGAGGCCGGGGAAGCGCTTCTGGAAGGTCTGCACCACGGTGCTCTTGGGATCCAAGGGCACCAGGTGGATCCTCTGCCCCTTCCGGGCCAGGGCGGCGGAAAGCTCGGTGATGGCCCCGGTGGGGAGGCCTCCCGACCAGAAGAAGGCATCGATGTTGCCCTCGGCTAAGGCGTTGGCGCTTTCCTGGGCCCCCAGGCGCTCCTGCTTGGCGAAGTCCTTGGGGGAGATCCCGGCGGCCTGCAGGACCAGCAAGGCCTCCACCTCCGTGCCCGAGCCCGGAGCCCCGGTGGACACCCGCTTCCCCTTCAGATCCTGCACCACCCGGATGCCCGTTCCCTCCCGGGTGACGATGTGCAGGAAGTTGGGGTACATGGCGAAGAGGATGCGCACGCTTTTGGCGGGTTTCTCCTTAAAGCGATCGTGCTGGCCGGTGTAGGCCAAATAGGCGGAATCGGGCAACACGGTGCCGCAGTAGTAGGTGCCCCCGCTTGTGCGGTTTTCCAAAAGGAGCAGGTTGTCAATGGAAGCCGCGGTCTGGATGGCCTGGGCCTCGGCTACCCCGGCTTTGCTCCAGATCTCCGCCAGGGTGGTGCCGTAGTAGAAGTACACCCCCCCCACACCCCCGGTGGCGATCACCACCTTGGGCTTCTGGGCAAGACCCAAACCCGCCAAGGCCAAGAGGATCAACAGGGCTCTCTTCATAGCCTTACCTCCTTTCCTTCGGCCTTACCCTAAGGCTTCCCGCGCGCTCCCGTCAACCCTTTGCGGAAGAAGGGAAGCCCGAGCAGGAAGGCTGCCAGGTTCAGGGGTCCATAGGGCGCGAAGAGGAAAACCGCAAGGATGCCCAAAGCCCAGGCTTCCCAGCGCGCCAGGGGCCTGCGGGTATACCCCGCGGCGGAGGCGGAAAGGTAGACGATGCCGATGGCCACGGAGAAGAAGCGCTCCAGGATCATGCTCCAGGCCTCGCCGGGAGGGGAGTTCTCCAACACGGGCACGATGAGGAGGGCGGTGCCCGAGTAGGAGAGCAGGAAGAAAAAGCCTATCAGATATTTGGCGAGGGCTACCCGGGCGGCATAGACCCCGGTGACCAGGGGGTTGGTGCCGAAGACGCTGGCTGCGGCGTAGGCGGAGAGGGCCACGGGCGGGGTTACATCCGCTAGCACCGCGTAGTAGAAGAGGAACATGTGGGTGGCGAGGATGGCGGCGGAGTCGGGGATGCCGTTTTGCTTGGCCAGGGCGATGATGGCCGGGGCGGTGAGGGCCGAGGTGAGCACGTAGGTGGCGGTGGGGGGCACCCCCATGCCCAGGATCAGGCTGAAGATGGCGGTGATGAGGGTGGCGAGGAGGAGGCTTTCCCCCGATACCTGCTGGAGAAGCTGGCTGAACTTGGAGGGAAGGCCGCTAATCACCATCATGGCGAAGATGAGGTTGGCGGCGGTCACGGCTGTGCCGATGGGGAGCAGGGTGCGGAAGCCCTCGGAAAGCCCCTGGAAGATGGGAGCCAGGTTCTTAGGCCTCAGGGTGGGGTCCAGATAAGTGAGGAGGATGAAGAAGAGGAGGGCCAGGCTGGCGGCGGTGCGCACCTCGTAGCCCATGTAGAGCATGGCGATGATGAGGAGGATCGGCAAAAAGAGGGTGCTATAGCGAAGGATATAGGCCCTTCGGCTCATGCCCAGCTCCGCTCCCACGGGGGGCAGGCCCGCTTTTCGGGAGTAGAACTCGTTGAAGGCCAAAACGGCGGTTAGGTAAAGCAAGGCCGGCCCCAGGGCCATGATCATCACCTTCAGGTAGGAGATCTGTAGGATTTCCACCATGATGAAGGCGATGGAGCCCAGGACGGGTGGGGTGATGAGGGCAATGGTGCCCGCGGTGGCCACCAGGCCCGCGGCCACCAGGCGGTCGTAGCCGGCCCTTTCGTAAAGGGGCTTGGTGAGGGCGGCCACAAACTGGGTATCCGCGGCCCCTGAGCCGGAGAACATGCCCATGAACACGCTGGCCAGGCCGGTAACCCGTCCAGGGGTGGCGGGATGCTTGCCCACCAGGGCTAAGGCCAGGTTGGCCACCACCTTCCCCAGGCCCAAGGCCACGATCATCCCGGAAAGCAGGGTGAAGTAGACCAGGTACTTGGCGGAAACCCCGGTGATGAGGCCGTAGATGCCGGCCTCGGTTTCGTTGAAGGTTTTGCCCAGTAGGAGGTCTATTCCCTGGCGGCTTCCCCTGAAGGCCCCGGGGAAGAGGTCGGCGTAGAGGTTATAGCTGAAGAAGAAAAGAACCAGAACGGGCATCACCGGACCCAGAAAGCGGTAGACCAGGCCCAGGACCAGCATGATGAGCCCGAAGGACATGGCCATGTCCCAAGGCTCGGGAAGCACCGCCCGGTAGACCAGTTCTTCAAAGAAGCGGAGCTGGTAAAGGGTGGGGAAGAGGGCCAAAAGCACCGCCAGGAGGTCTGCGGGCCGCTTCAGACCCGGAAGGATGGCGGGCAAAGCCGCTACTACCCAGTAAAGGAAGCCCACCGCCTTGGCTTCCCAGGGCAGGTTCACCCCAGGAACATTGGGGAGGAGAAAGTTATAAAGAGGGATAAGGGTAAAAAGGAAGTAGACCCACGAACCGAAGGTCCTCTTCTGGGGAAGGTAGAAAGAAACCAGGTAGCCTCCCAAGAGGAGAAAGAGGACGTGGGTGCTTCGCTGAAGCTGGACGATGTCCAGGATGGGGATCTCGGCCTTGGCCAAGGGGGTGAAGGGATGAAGGACCAGATACAGGCTGTAAAGAGCTCCCAGGATTAGGATCCAGTGGGTCAGCCGGGCCAGAGGGGTGGATGGAGTCTTGGGATGTTCTAGCTCCATGGTTTCCTCCAAAAAAGCCCGGGGCCTGGAGGGTTCCAGGGCACCCGGGCTAAGGCATGGCTTACTTGACGAGGCCTTTCTCCTTCAGGTACCGCTCGGCTCCCGGGTGGAAGGGGATGGGGAGCTTCCCGTAAAGCCTGGCGGTGGCCTCGAGGCTGGTGTCCTTGGCGGCGGCCACGGCGGTGCGGAGGGTATCCAGGTTCTCGAAGACGGCCTTCATGATGGCATAGCCGGCCTCCGCGGGCAGGGTGTCCGGGCAGACCACGATGTTGCCGGTGGCCAGCCCCGGCACGTCGGTGCGGGTGTTATAGACGTTCTTGGGCACCTTGTAGGGATCCACCAGGCCCGGGAACCTCTTCATGACCACCTGGGCGGTGGTGCTCTTGGGGTCGATGGGCACCAGGTAGATGCGGTCCCCTTTGCGGGCGAGGGTCTGGGAGAGCTCCACGATGGAGCTGGTGGGCACGCCTCCCACCCAGAAGAAGGCGTCCAGGGTGCCCTCGGCCAGGGCCTTGGCTCCTTCCGCCACCGGCAGGCGCTCCCGTTTGGCGAAGGTTTCCGGCTTTATCCCGGCCCCCTGCAGCACCAGAAGGGCGAGGTTCTCGGTGCTGGAGCCGGGCTGGCCCGTGGAGACCCGCTTGCCCTTCAGGTCCTGCACCACCTTGATGCCGGTCTTTTCCGTGGTCACCAGGTGGATGAAGGAGGGGTACATGTAGAAGAGGACCCGCTGGTTTTTGGCCGGCTTGTCCTTAAAGCGGGGCTCCTCCCCGGTGTAGGCCACGTAGGCGGAGTCGGTGGTGGTGAGGGCGCAGTAGTAGGTGTTGCCCGAGGTGCGGTCCCGCAGGAGCTGCAGGTTGTCATAGGAGCCACCGGTCTGCACCGGCTGGGCCTCCACCGCCCCGGCCTTGTTGAGGATGTCGGCCATGGCGGTGCCGTAGTAGAAGAATACACCTCCGGTACTCCCGGTACCTATCACCACCTTGGGCTTCTGCGCCAGGCCAAGGCTTAGGACTGCCAGACCGATGAGGATAAGGGCTCGCTTCATGGTCGCCTCCCGTATACTTTTGCGCTCCTAACCTACCCTACCCTTGGGTACCTGTCAAGGTGAGGGTTGTCCCAGCATCCGCACCTGGAAGGCCCTTAGGAGATCGGTCTTGCTGAGGATGCCGAGAAGCTGGTCCCCTTCCATGACCAAGGCCCGGACATACCCCCGCTCGGCCATCCGCTCCAGGGCGGTGAGGGCGTCCTCCTCGGGGGAGAGGATCAGGGGTTCTTTTAGGTAGTGGACCACCGGGGCCAGGGGGTTGGCGCCCTCCAGCCCCTCGAGGCCCACCACCCCCAGGACCCGCCCTTCCTCCACCACGGGAAAGCCGGAAACCTTGTGGGCCAGGGCCAGTTCCAGGACTTCCTGGACCGTAAGCTCTGGGGGGATGACCAGGGGGTTTGGGGTCATGAGGTCCTTGGCCTTCAACCCGCTTAAGGCCTGGGCCAGCAGAGTGCCCTCTACCTCGGCCCTCGAGGCCATGTACACGAAAAAGGCAATCAGGACCAGGAAGGGGTTGAAGACCACAAGGCCGAAAAGCCCCAAGGCCCAGGCCACCACCTGGCTCAGGGCCAAGGCCTGCCGGGTGGCCTGGAGGTAGGGTTTGCGCATGGCCAAAAGCGCCCGGTAGACCCGGCCTCCGTCCAAGGGCAGGGCAGGGAGGAGGTTGAATAGCCCCAGCATCAGGTTGACCAAGGCCAAATAGTGGGTGAGAAACCCCAGGGCCCCGGATTCCGCCTGCACCAGACGGAAGAAGAGGGCCAGGGCAAAGCTCACCGTCGGGCCCGCCAGGGCAATCCAGAGCTCCTTTTTGGGTTCCCTGGGAATCCTCTCCATCTGTGCTACCCCGCCCAGGAGCCACAGGGTGATGCGTTTGGTTTCTATACCGAAGCGCCGGGCTACCAGGGCGTGCCCGAGCTCGTGTAAAAGCACGGAGGCGAAAAGGCCAAGGGCCGCGGAAAGTCCCAGAAGGAAGGGCAGGGTGCCCTGGAGCAGGGAGGGGTCCTGAGGAAGGCCAAATAGCTCCAGATAAACGGGCAGGTTGCTGCCGATGAGGAAGGCCAGGAGGGGCAGCATCAGGAGAAAGGAGAAATCCAGGTAAAGGGGGATCCCCAGAATGCGGAACAGGGGAAAGCCGCGCTGAAGCATGCCTCAGTATAGGCACGGGCTGGCGGTGGAGTTGGTAATGACCGGTCAGTCAGCCGTAGGATAAGGGGGTGCTGGCCTTGGCCCTTCTGAAAGACCCTCTTTATCGTTCCTACTGGCTTGCCCTTTTCACCTCCCAGATGGGCACCTGGATGCAGTCGGCGGCCCAGGGATGGCTGGTCCTCCTCCTTACGGGAAGCGCGGAGAGGCTTGGGCTGGTGGTGGCCTTGCAGTTCCTCCCCTCCTTGCTGTTCTCCCTTCCCGCCGGGGTTTTGGCGGACCGTTACCCCAAGCGGAACCTTCTTATTTTTACCCAGGGGGGCATGATGGTTCTGGCCCTCTTCATGGCCTTCCTCATCCTCACTGGGCAGGTGCGCTACGGCCACGTGCTCCTCTTTGCGTTTCTCTACGGGGCCCTCAACGCCATGGACCTCCCGGTGCGCCAAAGCTTCACCGTGGAGCTGGCGGGCAGGGACCGGTACCCGGGGGCCATCGCCCTTAACTCCTTTGGCTTCAACACCAGCAGGTTGTTGGGGCCGGCCCTGGCTGGGGTGTTAATCGCCCTCTTTGGCGTGGGGGTGGCTTATCTGGCCAATGCCCTTTCCTTTTTGCCCCTTCTCTTCGTCCTGCGCCGGGTCCCTTTGGGTCCTAGGGGGGAGGAAGGGGATGGCCGCTGGTGGCGGGAGGCCCAGGAGGGGGTGCGGTTTGTCCTCGAGCATCCCGTGGTGCGCCGGGTGGTGGGACTGGTGCTCTTCGCCAGCCTCTTGGGCATGAACTTCCAGACCCTGGTGCCCGCCTATGCCCGGCTGGTGCTGGGCCTTTCCGCCACGGGTTATGGTGGCCTCCTTTCCAGCGTGGGGTTGGGGGCCCTGGGGGCTGCCTTGGTCATGGCCTTCACGGGTAGGCCCAAGCCGGGGAGGCTTCTTCTTGGGGTCTTTTCCCTTTCCCTGGCCCACCTGGGCCTCTTCCTGCCCTACGCCTTCCTGGTCCCCTTCTTTTTGGCCCTGGGAGGGTTCGGGATGATCTCCGTGCTCATCAACGCCAACACCCTGGTGCAGCTATCCGTGCCCGACCGGATTCGGGGCCGGGTGATGGCGGTGTACAGCCTGGTGATGCTGGGCACCGGGCCCCTTGGGGCCTACCTCACCGGGCTTCTCTTTGAGCTTCTCGGGGGGCGCTGGGCCGCCTTGGTCCTGGGAGGGGCGGTGCTGATGGTGGGGCTTTACCAGCTGCGCTTCTGGCCTACGGAACCCAGTCCTCCGGCCTAGGCCCCAGGCCGAGCCGCCAGGCCACTCCCTGGGCCACCCGAATCCCCGCCTTCCCATCCCCGTAGGGGTTCTTGGCCTGGCGCATGCGCTCAAGTTCCTCGGGGTTTTCCAGTAGCGCCTTCACCGTGCGGTAAACCCTTTCGGGCTCGGTGCCCGCCAGCCTCAGGATGCCCGCCTCGAGGCCTTCTGGCCTTTCCGTGACGTTCCTGAGCACCACCACGGGAACCCCCAGGGCCGCTCCTTCCTCCTGGAGCCCCCCGGAATCGGTGACGAGGAGGAGGCTTTCCCGCATCAAAGCGGCCATGGGCCCGTAGTCCAAAGGATCCAGGAGGAGAAAGTTCTTCACCCCTTTGAGCACGGGGAAGACCGCCTCCCGCACCACGGGGTTCAGGTGCACGGGGTAGACGAAGGTGAGGTGGGGGAAGGCCTCGGCCACCCGTTTGAGGGCCCGGGCCAGCTCCCCCAGGATGGGCCAGTTTTCCCGCCGGTGCATGGTAACGGTCACGTAGGGGCCAGGGGGAAGCCCCTCAGGAAGCCGGCCTAGCCGGGCGGCCAGGAGCACGGCATCCACCCCCGTCTGGCCGGTGACCAGGATGGTTTCCTCCTTCTTGCCCTCCCTTAGCAGGTTCTCCTTGGCCAGGGGGGTGGGGGCGAAGTCCAGGTCGGTGAGCGCATCGGTGAGGCGGCGGTTGGCCTCCTCGGGGAAGGGTTCTTTGAGGTTGCCGCTTCTTAGGCCTGCCTCCACGTGCCCCACGGGAAGCCCCACCAGAAAGGCGGCCCAGGCCACGGCGAAGGTGGTGAGGGTGTCCCCGTGGACCAGCACGTAGTCCGCCCGCATCTCCTCGAGGGCCCTGGCCGCCTGGGGCAAGATGCGGGCCGCCAGGTCCGGCAGGGCCTGGCGCTCTTGCATCACGTCCAGGTTGCGGTCCTCTTGGATGCCGAAAAGCCCCAGGGCCTGCCTTAGTTGTTCCCGGTGCTGGCCGGTGAGGAGGATGAGGGGCTTGATGTGGGGGTGCTCCTTCAAAGCCAGGTAGACCGGGGCCATCTTGGTGGCCTCGGGCCGGGTTCCGAAGGCTAAGACTACCCGCTTCATGCTATTCCACCCCCCTCCAAAGGGCCCTGAGGCGGCGGTAGGTCACCCACCCCAGGCCGGAAACCGTGGCGAAAAGGCTTGCCAGGATGGCTTCCTTCGGCATGCCCAGGTAGGCCATGGCCAGAAGGTTGAAGAGGAGGGCGAGCCCCCACAGGAGGAAGGCCACCCGCCTTTGGGAAAGTCCCCGGGCGAGAAGGCGGTGGTGGATGTGGTCCTTGCCGGGGGTGGAAAGGGGGTTTTGCCCCCGCAATAGCCTTCGCACCACCACCTGGGTGGTGTCCAGGATGGGGAGAAGAAGAAAAAGGGCCGGGGGCAGGAGGCCCAAAAAGGTGGTGAGCTTCAGATTGCCAAGAAGGGAGGTGGCCGCCAGGGTGAAGCCCAGGAAGTAAGCCCCCGCATCCCCCAGGATGATGCGGCTTGGGTGAAGGTTGTGCCGCAGGAAGCCCAGGGCTGCCCCGGCCAGGGCCGCCAGGACCAGGGTGCCTGCCGCCCAGTAGGGAAACTGGGCGCTCACGAAGAGGAGGCTCATGGCGCTGATGTAGGCAATCCCGCCGGCCAGCCCATCCAGGCCGTCCATGAGGTTCAGGGCGTTGGTGATTCCCACCACCCAGAGCCAGGTGAGGAAAAACCCTAAGACGGGATCCAGGGGGGTGCCGAAGGCGGCTTCGAACCGCACCCCCACCGTCATGAGGAGGAGGGCGGCCAGGGTTTGCACGAAGAGGCGGAAGAGGGGGGGGAGGCCGAACTGATCGTCGATGAAGCCCACCAGCACCAACCAAGCTCCTCCCAAGAGGATGGCGAGGATTTGGATAAGCACGTGTTCCACCAGGATGGGCCTTAGGAAGGCGGCCACCACCAGGGCCAGCACCACCCCGGCGTACACCGCCAGGCCCCCGGCGTTGGGCAGGGGCTCCCGGTTGAGGCGCCTTTCGTTGGGCATGTCCGCCCAGCCCACCTTGAGGGCGAAGCGGCGCACATGGGGAAGGAAGCGCCAGGTGAAGAAAAGGGCTACCAGGAAGGCAAAGGCCACGGTAAGCCAGCCTGTGCCCGTGGGTTCGGCGATGCCTATCTTCTTCAGAAGCTCGGTCATTTGGTCCCGTAGATCCGGTCCCCGGCGTCCCCCAGGCCGGGAACGATGTAACCGTGGTCGTTCAGGCGCTCGTCGATGGCCGCTACCACCACCTCGGTGTCGGGGTGGTCCTGGGCGATGCGCTCCAGGCCCTCGGGGGCGGCGATGAGGCACATGAGCTTGATTCCTGTGGCCCCCTTCTCCTTAAGAAGGGTAAGGGCGTGGCTGGCGCTTCCGCCCGTGGCCAGCATGGGATCCAGGAGGAAGACCCGGCGCTCGTGGATATCCGGGGGTAGCTTGGCGTAGTACTGGACGGGCTTTAGGGACTCGGGATCCCGGTAGAGGCCGATGTGCCCCACGCGGGCATGGGGCACCAGCTTGAGGATGCCCTCCACCATGACCAATCCAGCCCGCAGGATAGCCACCAGGGCCAGCTTCTTGCCGGAAAGCACCTTGACCTGGGCGGGGGCCACGGGGGTTTCCACGGTGGTTTCCGTAAGCTCCAGGTCCCTCATGGCTTCGTAAGCCATGAGGAGGGATACCTCCTCCGCCAGCTCGCGAAAGTCCTTGGCGCCCGTGCGTTTATCCCGGAGGTGGGCCAGCTTGTGCTGGACCAAGGGATGGTCCACCAGGGTGATCCTCATCCCCCAAAGCCTAACACGCCCGGTTTCTCAGGGGAAAGCAGTCTTGGAAGAAGCTCAGGGCCCGGGGGAGCTTGTCCGCCAGGGCCTCGAGGAAGCCCTCGGGCTTCTTCGTGCGGAACCAGTGGAGGTCGTGGAGGTAGGTGAGGGGCACGTAAAAGGCCAGGCGCTCCCGCACCTCTTTGGGGTAGAACTGCACCAGGCGGAAAAGGGCCTCCCGGGCCCTTTTTTCCCCCAAGAGGTCCAGGCTTCCCGTCTTGAGGAGGGCAAGGTCCCGGGCGGGATCGTCGCCTCCGGAGCGGACCCAGTCCACCAGGAGCACCTCGGGGTCGTCGTGGGAGGGGTTTTCCTGGGTTTTAAGCAGGAGGTTCCCCGCCCAGGCGTCCCGATGGCAGAAGCGCTTCTCCACCCCCGCCACCCAGGTGACCTCCCGCATAAGGGCCTTGATGAGGCTTAAGGCTTCGGGCACGGAGCCCAGGCTTTCAGCGAAGCGCTCGAGCCTCTCCAAAAGCTCTTCCCGCTCCACATACCCCGGCTCGGGGAGGCGGTGGAGGGAGAGGAAGAGGTGGGAGAGGGCGGCGAGGGCCTTGGGGGTAAAGGCCTTGGGACGAAAGGGCTTTCCGGGAAAATGGCGGATGACCAGGATCCCTTGCCCCTCCACCTGGGCCACCCCCAGGACGAAGCTTCCCAAGCCGGCGCGGGCCATCCTCTCTGCTTCGAGGGCCGCCAGGTGGGCCTCGCCAGGCCGGTATACCTTGTAGACCCTTTCCCCATCCGTGTACACCCGGGCTTCAAAGCCGCCCAGGGGGGTAAGGCGAGAGAGGGTATCGGGGGAGAGGAGGCCCTTCAGGGCCGAGAGCACCACGGGGCTTATTCTAAGGGGCCTCGAGGGGGATGAAATGCCCCGTGAGTATGGCTTTGCATAGGTCTTCCTCAACCCCATCCCCGGCAACGCGTAACCTAAGGGCGTGGAGCTTTTGCGGCCGGAGGCCACGGTCCTCTCCCTGGGGGACAGGGTCCTCTCCTTTGACCGGGAGGGCCGGCCTTACCACTACTTCCGCCAGGGGCTCACCTACAAGCGGGCCTTGGACGGAAGCCTGCACCTGCGCTACCGGGAGGGGGAGAGGAGGAGGCGACGCCTGGAGGGGGCGGAGGCCCTGGAGGTCTACCGCGAGATCCTGGGCATAGCGGAGGCCCATCTCAAGGATCCCGGACGCCGGGAGGAGGTGCTTCGCTGGACCCCGGAGGCCCTTTCCGACCCCACCCCTTATCGCCGGGCCTACGCCTGGCCCGTGAGCATTCTCCCTCCGGATGCCTACCTTTCCGTGGTCCTTCAGGCCACCACGGGATGCACCTGGAACCGGTGCGCTTTCTGCTCCTTCTACCAGGACCGCCCCTTTCAGAAGCGCAGTCCGGACGCCTTCCGGGAGCATGTGGAACGGGTTTTGGAGCTTTTGGGAAGGGGAAGGCTTTTAAGGAGGGGGGTTTTTCTGGGAGATGGCAACGCCTTGGCCCTGGGCGAGCCCCTTCTTCCCCTACTGGAAGAGGTTCGGCGGGCCTTTCCCGGGGAGCCCATCCTGGGCTTTTTGGACCTCTTTACCGGGTTGAAGAAGGAGGCTGCTTGGTGGGAAAGGCTTAGGGCCTTGGGGCTTAGACGGGTTTACATTGGCCTCGAGACCGGGTATCCCCCGTTGCTTGCCCTCCTTAACAAGCCCGGGCACCCCCGGGAGGCCTTACCCCTGGTGAACGCTTTGAAGGAAGCGGGGCTTTCCTTGGGGATAATCCTCATGGTGGGGGCTGGGGGCCTAGCCTACGCTGAGGCTCACCGCCGGGAGAGCCTGGCCCTTTTGGCTGAACTCCCCTTGGGGAAGGAGGATGTGGTTTACCTATCCCCTTTCCAGGAGGAGCCGGGTACCCCCTACGCTCGCTTGGGCCTAAAGCCTCTTCCCGATGTGGAGGTGGAGCTTGCCGCTTGGGCCAGGGAGCTCCGCCGCTTGGGCCTGCGGGTGGCCCGGTACGACATCCGGGAGTTCCTCTATTAGGGCCAGGGCGCCCTGGCCTCTTGGTATACTCGGGCCATGAGCGCCTCGCACGAACGGGAACTCTATGAGGCCTGGGTGGAGCTTCTTTCCTGGATGCGGGAATACGCCAGGGAGAAGGGGGTCCGGTTCGAGAAGGAGGCGGACTTCCCCGATTTCATCTACCGCATGGAGCGCCCTTATGACCTTCCTACCACCATCATGACCGCTTCCCTTTCCGATGCCTTGGGGGAGCCCTTCCTTCTTGCGGATGTCTCTCCCCGGCACGCCAAGTTGAAGCGCATCGGCATCCGCCTTCCCCGGGCCCACATCCACCTGCACGCCCACTACGAGCCAGGGAAAGGCTTGGTGACGGGAAAAATCCCCCTTACCAAGGAGCGCTTCTTTGCCCTGGCCGACCGGGCGCGGGAGGCCTTGGCCTTCGCCTAAACCTTGGCGATGGTGCCCTGGCCCAGGGCCACCAGCTTGGGCTTGGGTTCCTCGCTGTAGATCTCGCCCTGGACCACCGCCAGGCGTTTACCCGCCTGCACCACCTTACCGCGGGCCAGAAGCCTTTCCCCCTTGGCGGGGCGGAGGAAGTTCAGCTTGAACTCCACGGTGAGCACCTCGGGTCCTAAGACCAGGCCGCCGGCGAAGGTGAGGGCGTTGTCCATCAGCGCGGCGATGACCCCTCCGTGGACCACCCCCAGGTGCTGGTAGAACTCCGGACGGACTTTTAGGGCCAGTTCCACCCCCTCCTCCCCTGCGGAAAGGAGCTCCATCCCCAGGTACCGGCTGAAGGGCTGGGCCTTCAGCACCTCTTTGCCCAGCTGGTTGAGGTCCACGATCTCCTCCTTTGACTGGGTCAAAGTTTATCACATCCGACGGCTGGAGGAAGCCTCGAGGGCCTCCCACAACTTCAGGACCACCGGGTGGAGGAGGGGGAAAGCCCGGCGGGTGGGCTTGAGGCGGAGGCCTTCGATCTCTAAAAAGCCCGCTTCCGCCAGGGAAATAGCGGCAGGCTGTAGGCTAGGCCAAAGGCTTAGGCCCGTTCTCCTCTCCACGGCCTCCACATCCACCCCCTCCTTCAGGCGCAGGCCCAGCATCAGGCTTTCCTTGGCGTGTTCTAGAGGGGAGATGGCTTCCTCCTGAGGGGGTTCCCCCAGGAGCCAGCGGGGGAGGGGAGGGTTGGTGCGGCGGAAGGCGTAAACCGGCCCCGTGCCCGGGTACTGGCCTGCGGCGCTGGGACCCAGGGCCAGCCAAAAGCCATTCCGCCAGTAGGCCTGGTTGTGGCGGGCCTCCTCGCCGGGCCTTGCGAAGTTGGATATCTCGTAGCGCACAAGACCGGCACCCTCCAGGATCTCCTCCGCCTTCTCCATGGCCCAGGCTTCCCGTTCCGGATCCTCCTTCAGGCCTGAAAGTGCGAAGGGGGTACCCTTTTCCACCTGCAGGGTGTAGGCGGATATGTGCCCCACCCCTAGGGAGGCGGCCTCCTTTAGGTCCTTCTCCACCTCCTGCATGGGCAGGCCCAGGATGAGATCCAGGGAAACCCGGAAACCCCCCTCCAAGGCCATCTCCACAGCTTTCAAGGCTCCCTTGCGCCCATGGGCCCGGCCCAGGAACCGCAGCACCGCCTCCTGGAAGCTCTGGACCCCTAGGGAGAGGCGGTTTACCCCGAGGTCCTTGAGAAGGGCCATCCGTTGCCGGTTCAAGGTGCCGGGGTTGGCCTCGAGGGTCACCTCCGCATCCGCTTCCAGCCTCCAGGGAAGGGCTTGGAAGAGGGCGATGAGTTCCCGGTCCCGGAGAAAGCTCGGGGTACCCCCGCCCAGGTAGAGGGTCTTTAGGGGCTCAGGGTGGATCTCGTAAAGCCTTTGGGCTTCCTCCTTAAGGCGTTTCAGGTAGGCTTCCACCCACCCTGGGCCCCGGCGCACCACGTGGAAGTCGCAGTAGGGGCAGAGGGTGGGGCAGAAGGGAACGTGGAGGTAGAGGCTAGCCATGGTGAAGGGAAATCTTCTGCGCCGGGACGGTTTTGAGGATGGCCTCGAGGACCGGGGCCAGCTCCGGGTACTCCATTCCTTTAGTCTATAGGAAAGCCCTTGGATCAACGGATGGGCTCTAAAGGCTCATCTTTTTTGTGCCAAGGCGCGGGGCGTCAATCGCCAGCCAAGACCCTTTCTGCCCAGGCCACGGCCTGCTCGGCTAGAAGAAGAGCCTCTTTCCAGTCCTCTTCCGTGGCCTCAGGGAGGTCCCCTGGGTAGCGGCCCGCCACGGCGAAGGGGTTAAGCCGGGCCAGGGCTTCTAGCTCCACGGGCACGGGGAGATGGGGACGGATCAGCTCCAAAAGCCGTGCCAGGTCGTGGATTTTGGGAAAAGGGATGCCAAGGGCGATGAGGAGGGCTTTGAGGGCCTTTTCCGCAGCTTGCTGGGCGTCAAAGCAAGGGTCTTCCCAGGCCACCTCCGGGCTGGTCCGCCCGAGGCGGGCCCTGGCCAGGTTGCTCTTGGCCCGGGTAAGCCAGGTCCAGGGGTCCGAGGCCTCACGCGGCATAGAGCACCCGGCCCTCCTTTAGCGCCTCCGGGTAGATGGTCATCCAGGCGTCCCGGTACCTGGCCAGATCCTCCTCAGTGGCCAAGACCAGGTCCAGGCTGAAGCCTTTTTGGGCCTTGCTGGCGGCCAGGTACAGGTCTTTCCACACCCGCATGGTCTTATACTCTGGGGGCACCACGATGAGGAGGTCGTAGTCGCTTTCCGGGTGGGCCTCTCCCCGGGCCCGGCTGCCGAAGAGGATGATCTTCTGGGCCGGGACGGTTTTGAGGATGGCCTCGAGGACCGGGGCCAGCTCCGGGTACTCCACCTTTTCAGTCTACAAAGAGGAGGCGGAAGTCGTTGAGGTTGGTGCCGGTAGGCCCGGTTTTTAGGAGGGTTCCCGCCTGTTCAAAGAAGCCGTAGCTGTCGTTGGCTTCCAAGAAGGGCCTTGGGTCCAGCCCCAGGTTCCAGACCTCCGGGGTGAGGAGGGCTCCCGCCGCTTCTGAGGGTCCATCCAGCCCGTCGGAATCCGCGGCTAGGGCGTAAAGGGGGGTTTGGAGGTGGGCGTAGAGGGCGAGGAGGAACTCCAGGTTCCGGCCCCCCCTACCCTTCCCCCTCACCTGTACCTGGGCTTCGCCCCCGGAGAGGAGGAAAAGGGGTTTTTTGAAGGGAAGGCCATGGGCGCGGAGGGTTTCCACCAGCTCCGCATGGAAGCGGGCCAGGGCCCGGGCCTCGCCGCCGAAGCGGTCCGAGAGGATCACCGCCCGGTAGCCTTGCCGCCTTAAGAACCCTTGGGCGGCCTTTAGGAGGTCCAGGTTGCGCCCGACGATCCGGTAGGAAAGCCGTTTTAGGGCGGGATCTTGGGGCTTCAGGGTTTCGGGGAACCGGCCCCTTAGTCCTTCTTCCAACACCCGCCTGGCTTCGGGAAAGGCCAGGCCATACCGGTCCAGGACGGCCAGGGCCTCGAGGTAGGTGCTGGAATCGGGATGGAAGGGTCCCGAGGCGATAACCCCAGGGTCATCGCCTGGCACGTCGGAGAGGAGAAGCACGTGAAGCCGGGCTTGGGTGGCCTTTAGAAGCCTTCCCCCCTTCACCTGGGAGAGATGCTTGCGCACGGCGTTGATTTCCCTAATGCTGGCCCCGCTTTTCAGGAGGGCCTCCGTGAGGGCCCGCTTCGCCTCCAAGGAGATCCCCAGGGGCAGGCACCAAAGGGCGCTTCCCCCGCCCGAAACCAGGGCTAAAACCCGCGCCTTGGGGGAGAGCCCCTTGAGGAGTTCCAGGACCTCCTGGGCCGCCCTTAGGCTTTCCCCATCGGGCAAGGGATGGCCGGCGAAGACCGCTCGTAGCCCCAAGGCATCCTGCCCCTTGGGCAGGGTGAGGTGGTAGGGTACCTCCCCGTAGCGATCCAAGGCCGCCTTTAGCATCCAAGAGGCTCCCTTGCCCACTGCCAGGATCAGGTGGGGCCTGGCCTTGGGAAGGGCCCTAAGGGTGAGGCGGTAGGGGTGGGCTTCCTCGAGGGCCTGGCGGAAGGTGGCTTCTAGGAGAGGGCTCATCCTTGGACGAGGGGAGGTTTCCCCTCATAAAGCATCTCCAGAAGCTCCGCCGTGTGCAGGATGGGGATGCTCTTGTCCAAATAGGCCTGGATCTGGGTGAGGCAGCCGATGTTGCCCGTGACCACCAGTTCGGGCTGGGTGGCCTGAAGGTTTTCCGCCTTTCTCCTGCCCAAAACCTCGGCGATCTCGGGCTGGAAGAGGTTGTAGGTGCCGGCGCTGCCGCAGCAGATCTCCCACTCCTTGGGCTCCAGCACCTCCACCCCAGAGGCCTTAAGGATCCTCCTTGGGGCCTCCCGCACCCCCTGGGCGTGGGCCAGGTGGCAGGCGTCGTGGTAGGCCACCCTGAGGGGCCTTGGGGGCGGGGGAGGGGGGATGAAGCCCAGCTCGTCCAGGATGACGGTGAGGTCCTTCACCTTGGCGGCCAGGGCCCTGGCCTCCTCCTCCTCGGGTTCCCCCAGGAAGAGAAGAGGGTATTCCCTCATCCCCGAGCCGCAACCGGCGGCGTTGGTGACCACGTAGTCCACCTCCCGGAAAACCCTCAGGTTGGTGCGGGCCAAGGCCCTGGCCCCCTCCTTGTCCCCGGCGTGGAGGTTTAGGGCCCCGCAACAGACCTGTTCTTTGGCGGCTATCACCTCCACCCCGTTTTCCTGGAGGACCCGGATGGTGGCCCGGTTGATGGAGGGCCTCAGGACCTGCTGGGCACAGCCCAGGAGGATGCCCACCCTGGCCCGCCTTGGGCCCTTGGCGGGGTAGACCTCCTGGTAGGATTCCCTGTCCGGTAGGCGGTCCGGGAGCAGGGCGATGGGAGCCTTAAGGGCCTTGGGCAGGGGGAGGGGCTTGAGGAGGGGTTTTAGCCGGCTTCCCAGCTCGGCCAGGGGCCGAAAGCGCTCAGGGTAGGGGAGGATGCGGAGGAGGGACCGGCGAAAGACCTGTTCCAGGGGGTAGCGGTGGCGCTTGCTCTCGGTGTGCAGGCGGAAGGTGGCGATGAGCTCGCCGTAGGGGACGCCGCTTGGGCAGGCGGTAACGCAGGCTTGGCAGGCCAGGCAACGATCCAGATAGGGAAGGGCTTCCTCCAGGGAGAGGTTCCCCTCGAGGACCTCCTTCATCAGGAAGATCCGACCCCGGGGGGAGTCCATCTCCTCCTGCAGGACCAGGTAGGTGGGGCAGGTGGGAAGGCAGAAGCCGCAATGGACGCAGGCCTCGATGGCGTGGGCCATCACCTCCCCTTCCTTGCCCAGGGTTTCCACGGGTATGCGGTGCTGCATGCTCTCACCCTAAGGGAAAACGGCTCCTGGGGTCCAGGGCCAGCTTAAGCTTGCGGAAAAAGGCCTCGGGTGGATGGGGGAAGAGGGCATCCTCGGCGCCCTTTAGGACCAGGTGGGGAATCCCTGCCTGCCTAAGGGATGCCAGTCCCTTGGCCTCCATCCCGGCGTAGAGGAGTTCCCCTCCCGCCAGGTACCGCCTGGGCCCTAGGGGCAGATCTTCCAGCTTGGGCACCCAGGCGGGGGCGGAGGGAACCTTGACCCAGGTGGGGGCCTCCTCCAGGAAGCGGAGGTTCCGCACCCCTTCCCAGTGGGTTTCGTCCTCCGCCAGCACCTCGCCTTCCTTTTGCAGGATTTCCTGTAGTCGTTTTAGTCTTTTCCCCAGGCTTTCGGGGAACCCCCCTAGGCGGATCTCCAGGGTGGCCGGGGGAATAAGGTCCAGGGCCAGAAGATCCAGGGGAAGCACCCGGAGGCGTTCCATAGCGGCAAGGGCTTCCGCTAGGTTCCCATAGGTGAGCCGCAGGGTTTGGGTGGCCCTGGGGGAGGGGAAGACCTTGAAGGAAAGCTCCACCATGACCCCGAAGGCTCCCAGGGAACCCACCATGAGGCGGTGGAAGGGGAAGCCAGCGGCGTTTTTCACCACCTTGCCTCCGCCCCGCACCACCCTTCCTTCCCCGTCCACGAAGCGTACCCCCAGGATGAAGTCCCTCAGGCCCCCAAACCGTTCCCGCATGGGGCCGGAAAGCCCTGCTGCCACCGTGCCCCCAAGGGTGGCCCCCTGCTCCACCAGGGGTGGGTGGAAGGGCAGGTACTGGCCGTGGGCCCGTAGGGTTTCCTCTATCTCCTTAAGCGGTGTGCCGGCATAGGCGGTGAAGACGAACTCCTCAGGGGCATACTCCAGGATGCCCCTGAGGCCCGAAAGATCCAGGAGGGTCTCCCCGTCCTTGGGGGTGGAGAGGGCCGGCTTGCTCCCACCCCCCTTGGGGCGCAGGCGGGGACAGGTGCGCACAGCTTCCTGTACTTCTTCCAGAGAGTTGGCACGGACCTCAGGCATACACCTCTCCTAGATGCGGGCCTTGCCCGTGGCCGGGTAGCACCTTGCCCCGGTTGGCGAGGCCTTTGGGGTCCAGGGCCTCCTTGACCCGTTCCATGGCCAGGAGGTCTTCCGGGGCGAACATCGTTGGCATGTACTCCTTCTTCTCCACCCCGATGCCGTGTTCCCCGGTCAAGGACCCCCCCAGGCGCACGCAAAGCTTGAGGATTTCTCCCGCCAGCTCCTCGGCCCGCTCCAGCTCCCCAGGTTTTTTGCCGTCGTAGAGGACCAGGGGGTGAAGGTTTCCGTCCCCGGCGTGGAAGACGTTGGCCACCCTGAGGCCGTATTCCTGGGAAAGCCTTCCGATCTCCTTCAGGGCCTCCCCCAGGCGGCTTCGGGGCACTACCCCATCCTGGACGATGTAATCGGGGGAAAGCCTTCCCACGGCGCTGAAGGCAGCCTTGCGCCCCTTCCAGATGGCCTGGCGTTCCGCCTCGCTTTGGGCGATGCGCACCTCCAAGGCCCCGCTTTCTTTAATCACCTGGGCCAGGAGTTTGGCCTCCTCCTCCACCTCCTCCTTGGGGCCTTCCAGCTCCACGATGAGGAGGGCCTCCACCCGGGGATAGCCGGCCTTCACCGCTGCCTCGGCGGCCTCTATGGCCAGGCGGTCCATGATCTCCATGGCCCCGGGGAGGAGCCCGCTTCGGATCACCTGGCTCACGGCGTTGCCGGCGGCCTCGAGGCTCCCGTAGGCGGCCAGCAGGGTGTGGTAGGCCTCGGGCTTGGGAAGAAGCCTCAGGGTGATCTCCAGGGCTACTCCCAAAAGCCCCTCGGTGCCCACGAAAAAGCCGTGGAGGTCGGGACCTACGGTCTCAAGGCCTTCCCCGCCCAGGCGCACCACCTCCCCTTGGGGGGTGACCACCTCGAGGGCCAGCACGTGGCCCGCCGTCATCCCGTACTTCAGGCAGTGGGCCCCGCCGGAGTTGAAGGCCACGTTCCCACCGATGGTGGAGATGGGCTGGCTGGAGGGATCGGGGGCGTAATAGAGGCCAAAAGGAGCTGCCTGCCGGGAAACCTCCAGGTTCACCACTCCGGGCTCCACCACCGCAATCCGGGCCTTGGGGTCCAGGCGTAGGATGCGGTTCATGCGGTTGAGGGCGATGACCAGGCCCCCCTCCACGGGCAAGGAGCCTCCCGAGAGGCTGGTGCCGCTTCCCCGGGCCACAAAGGGCACCCCGTGGCGGTAGCAGAGGCGCACCGCTTCCACCACCTCTTCCTTCCGCTCGGGAAGCACCACGGCCAGGGGACGCCTGCGGTAGGCGGTGAGGGCGTCGGACTCGTAAGGGACAAGCTCCGCCTCCTTGGTCAGCAGCCTCCCCGGGGGAAAGAGGGCCCTAAGCTCTTCCAGGAACCCCATTGCCACCTCCTATCCCACTTTACCGGAAGGGGCGGGTGGCCTGCCCCACCCCTTCCTAGCCCGGATCCTTTTGGTCTCAGTCCAGGTAATCGTAGGCCACCAGGGTCAGAAACTCGATGAACTCCTCCGAGAGGACCAGCTTGTCCAGGATCTCCTCGGCCTCCTTATAGCGGCCAACCTCCCGTCCTCCCAGCTTGGCGAGCTCCTCTTCCTTGATCTTTTGGTAAAGCTCAGGGGTGACCGTACGGCCGTCCTCCAAGGTGGCCTGCCGGTGCACCCATTGCCAGAGCTGTGCCCTGCTGATCTCGGCGGTGGCGGCGTCCTCCATGAGGTTGAAGATGGCGGCCGCCCCGTTGCCGAGGAGCCACTGGTTCAGGTACTGGAGGGCCACGGAGATGTTGTTGCGAAGGCCTGCCTCCGTCACCTTGCCCCCCGGGACCTCAAAGTTCAGAAGATCCTCCGCCCTCACCTGGACGTCCTCCCGCTTCACGTGCTTCTGGTGGGGCCTATCCCCCAGATACCGGTCGAAGACCTCCTGGGCCACGGGCACCAGGTCGGGGTGGGCCACCCAGGTGCCGTCAAATCCCTGGGAGGCTTCCCGCTCCTTGTCGGCCCGCACCTGCTGGAAGGCCCTTTCGTTCACCTGGGGGTCCTTGCGGCTGGGGATGAAGGCAGCCATGCCCCCGATGGCATGGGCCCCATGGATATGGCAGGACTTCACCAGAAGCTCGGTGTAGGCCTTCATGAAGGGCACGGTCATGGTGACCTGGGCCCGGTCGGGGAAGATGGGGGCGGTGGTGGCGAACTTCTTGATGCAGCTGAAGATGTAGTCCCAGCGGCCGGCGTTAAGCCCAGCGGCGTGCTCTTTAAGCTCGTAGAGGATCTCCTCCATTTCGAAGGCCGCCAGGATGGTTTCGATGAGCACCGTGGCCCGGATGGTGCCCCGAGGGATGCCCAGGTAGTCCTGGGCGAAGTTGAAGACCTGGTTCCAAAGCCGGGCCTCGAGGTGGCTTTCCAGCTTGGGCAGGTAGAAGTAGGGGCCGCTTCCTCGCCTTAGGAGCTCGTGGGCGTTGTGGAAGAAGTAAAGGCCAAAGTCAAAGAGGCTTGCAGAGATGGGCTCCCCGTCCACCCGCACGTGCTTTTCCACCAGGTGCCAGCCCCGGGGCCGGACCACCAGGGTGGCCACCTTTTCCTTCAGCTTGTACTCCTTCCCCTCGGGGCTTACAAAGTCAATCTGGCGGCGGACGGCGTCATAGAGGTTCTTTTGCCCCTGGATCACGTTGTCCCACGTGGGGGAGAGGGCGTCTTCGAAATCCGCCATGAAGACCTTGGCCCCGGAGTTCAGGGCGTTGATGATCATCTTGCGGTCCACAGGACCGGTGATCTCCACCCGGCGGTCCAAAAGATCCGGTGGGGCTTCTGCCACCTGCCAGGACCCGCCCCGCACGAAGGCGGTTTCCTCGAGAAAGTCCGGTTTTTCCCCGGCCTTGTACCTTTCCCAGAGGGTTTTCCTGCGCTCCAAAAGCGCCTTGCGCACGGGGTTGAACTCCCGGTGCAGGGCCACCACGAACCTCAAGGCCTCTTCCGTGAGCACCTCCTTGAGGAGGGGGTGATCTTTGAGGATCTCCACGCCCTTCATGGTGGTTTGAGCCTAAGGGAAGGGGCCGGAATTTGTCAAGAAGCAAAACAATTTTTTGCTCCTTGAAAAACCATCCGGTAGGTGCTAGCATGGGGCCTATGCCACGGCCTAGGAGGAAAGGAGCCGAGGAAGTGAAAACCTTGGAGCGAGGCTTGAGCGTGCTTCAGGCCCTGGCGGAGCTTAAGGAGGCCGGGCTTTCCCCTCTGGCAGAGCGGACGGGGCTTACCAAGAGCACCCTTTACCGCCTCCTCCAGACCCTGGTCCGCCACGGCTTCGTGGAGGAGGAAAGGGGTGTTTACCGGGTGGGTCCCAAGGCTTTTGTCGTGGGGCAGGTCTATCCCAGGCAGAACCTGCTTCTTGCGGTGCGCCCGGAGATGGAGGCCCTGGCAGCGGAAACGGGGGAGAGCGTGAACCTGGCGGTGCCAGCGGGGAGAGAGGCCCTCTATTTGGACCAGGCGGAGGGAGCCAGATTGGTTCGGCTCTTCACTGCTCCAGGCTCCCGGGCTCCCCTGCACGCCACGGGGGTGGGGAAGGTTCTTCTCGCCTTCCGGGGCATTCCCGAGGGGCTTTCCCTGGTGCCCTATACTCCCTTTACCCTGACCCGCCTCGAGGACCTGAAGCGGGAGCTGGAAACCGTGCGCCGGAAGGGCTACGCCCTGGACAACGAGGAAAGGGAGCTGGGGGTGCGCTGTGTGGCCGCTCCCGTTTTTGGCCCCGGGGGGGAGGTGGTGGCCGCCCTGTCCCTCTCCGCCCCCGCCAGCCGCCTCTCCCTGGAGGAGGCCCACCGCCTGGCCCCACGGGTGGTGGAGGCGGCCAGGAAAGCTTCCTTGCGCCTAGGTTTTGTGCCCGCTTTATAATAGCATTGGTTAGGAGGGTTTAGCGGAGGGAGCTAAAGGCCATGGACAAGGACCGTCCCGTGTACGTGATCTCGGTGGCGGCGGAGCTGTTGGAGATGCACCCGCAGACCCTGAGGCTTTACGAGCGGAAGGGTTTGATCAAGCCGAAGCGGTCTGGGGGGAAGACCCGGCTTTACTCGGAGCGGGACATTGAGAAGCTCCGGGAGATCCGCCGCCTGACGCAGGAGCTTGGGGTGAACCTGGCGGGGGTGGAGGAGATCATGCGGCTTCGGGCGGAGCTGGAGGCCCTGCAGGCCCGCTTTGAGGCCGAGGTGGCCCGGCTGAAGCTCCTCCTCCTGGAGGAGGGCAAATCCCTCCCCCAAGAGATTCCCCAAGAGAGTAGCATGGGGGCGTGAATGCGCTAGAGCCCCTTTTGGAGTTCCTGTCCATCCCCTCCGTATCCACCGACCCAGCCCACAAGGAGGACGTTCGTAAGGCGGCCCTCTGGCTTGCGGAGAGGCTTAGGGAGAGGGGTTTTCGCACGGAGCTCCACGAGACCCCGCTACATCCCATCCTCTACGCGGAGCGCCTCCTGGATCCCAAGGCCCCCACGGTCCTGGTCTACGGGCACTACGACGTCCAGCCCCCGGATCCCTTGGAGCTTTGGGAAAACCCCCCCTTCGTTCCCACGGTGCGGGAGGGACGGGTCTACGCCCGGGGAGCCTCCGACGACAAGGGGCAGCTTTGGGCCCATGTGGCGGCCCTCGAGGGCCTGCCCGCCCGGGTGAACGTGAAGTTCTTGGTGGAGGGGGAAGAGGAGATCGGAAGCCCGAGCCTTCTGCCCTTCGTGCGGGAGCACCGGGAGAAGCTCCAAGCCGACGTGGTTCTCATCTCCGATGGAGCCATGTTCGCCCCCTTCACCCCCACCCTCACCTATGGCCTAAGGGGCCTGGCCTATTTGGAGGTGCGCCTGAAGGGGGCCCGGCGGGACCTCCACTCCGGAAGCTTTGGCGGCGTGGCTCCGAACCCCATCCAGGCCATGGGGTGGATTCTCTCCAAGCTAAAGGACGAGAAAACTGGGAAGATCCTGGTTCCCGGCCTTTACGACCGGGTGCGGCCGGTTTCGGAGGAGGAGAAAAGGCTCTGGCCCTCCTTGGACGAGGAGGCCTTGAGGCGGGAGCTCGGGGTGGAGGTGCTGCCCGGGGAGGAGGGCTATAGCCCCTTGGAGAGGCTTTGGACCCGGCCCACCCTGGATCCGAACGGCATCTGGGGAGGGTACCAGGGGGAGGGCTCTAAGACGGTGATCCCCGCCGAGGCGGGCTTCAAGGTTTCCTTGCGCCTGGTGCCGGACCAGGACCCCGAGGAGGTGGCCAGCCAGGTGGAGGCCTACCTGCGGGAAATCTGCCCGCCCGGCTACACCATGGAGATCCTCCGCCTCCACGGGGGTAGGCCGGTCCTCACCGATCCCTTCAGCCCCCCCATGCGCCTCATGGCCAGGGCCCTGGAGGAGGTTTGGGGCAGGCCCCCCGTGTACACCCGGGAGGGAGGGACCATCCCGGTGGTGGCGGAGCTCCAGGATGCCCTTCATGCGCCCGTGGTTCTCTTGGGCCTAGGGCTTCCCGACGACAACCTCCACGCTCCCAACGAGAAGTTTGACCTGGTCAACCTGGAAAAGGGCATTGCAGTTCTGAAGCGATTCTATGAGCTCCTGGCCCGAGGGGATTAAGGGGCGTGGGGAGCCTTTGGGAGCGGTATCAACTCCCCCTCTATCTGGGGGCTGCCCTCTTGGGAGGGGCCTTGGGGTCCTTGGGGTGTGCTAGGGAAGCCCTCCGTACGGGGGCTTTGGGAAGGGTTAAGCTGGTTCCATGCTGGGGGCCATAGCGGGGGACATCATCGGCTCGGTGTACGAGCAAAAGCCCATCAAGACCAAAGACTTCCCTCTCTTTCAGCCGGGAAGCCGCTACACCGACGACACGGTGCTCACCGTGGCCATTGCCCAGGCTATCCTGAGGAAAACCCCATATGGGGAGGAGATGCGGCGCTGGGGCCGCCGCTATCCCCATGCGGGGTATGGCCCAGGTTTCCGGGCCTGGCTTTTTTCCCACGACCCCAGGCCTTACGGTAGCTTCGGCAACGGTTCGGCCATGCGGGTGAGCCCTGTGGGCTTCGCCTTCCAGACCGAGGAGGAGGTCCTGAGGGAGGCGAGGGCCACGGCTGAGGTTACCCACAACCATCCGGAGGGCATCAAGGGAGCCCAGGCCGTGGCCCTGGCCGTTTTCCTGGCCCGTACCGGCTGGGAAAAGGAGGCCATCCGCTTGCGCATCCAGTCCCTCTTTGGGTATGACCTGAGCCTCCCCCTCGAGGAGATCCGCCCCGCCTACGCCTTCGACGGGACCTGCCAGGGCACGGTTCCCCAGGCCATCCGCGCCTTTTTGGAATCCACCTCCTATGAGGACGCCATCCGGAATGCGGTTTCCCTTGGAGGGGATAGCGACACCCTGGCCAGCATTGCTGGGGGCATTGCGGAGGCCTACTATGGGGGCGTGCCGGAGTTGATCCGGGATAAGGTCAAGAGGGTGCTGCCCCCGGATCTGTGGGCGGTGGTGGAAGAGTTTTACCAGAGGTTCGGCATGCTGCTTTAGCTCCCCCTACGCCTGGAGGGGCCCGCTTGGTCAGTCCCGGGGGGCTACCTTGGTCAGTCCTGGAGGGGCTACCTTGAAGATCAAGGCCTCCCCCACCCGGCCCGTGAGGATGGGGACCACGGCGCTTTTGGCCACCTGGGCGCAGAAGGGCACATCGGCCTCGAGGCCCACGCCCTTCAGGGCGGTGGCGGCGGCGGAGAGGGAGAGGGCTTCCAAGGGGTCCTGATAGTTTCGCTTCACCGCCAAAGCAATCCTGGCCCCGTCCTCGGGCTCCACCTCCCCCAGAAGGCCCAGGTACTCCGCCAGGACCCCGGCGGTGTAGAGGTCGTCCAGGCCCACCCGCCCCTCCTTGCCGGCGGCCAGAATGGCCACCTCCTCCGTGGCCAGTTCCCGGGCCAGGCGGGCTGCGGCGTGGGCGTTAAAGAGGGAGGCCAGGAGCACGTGCTTGGCGGTCCGGGCGGCCACGTGGGCGGCCTTGGTGCCGTTGGTGGTGCTCATCACCACGGTCTTGCCTCCCACGGGGGCTTCGAGGGCCTCCCGGGGGGAGTTCCCCAGGTCAAACCCCGGGGGCTTTAACCCCCCCACCTCTCCCGCCAGGAGCACGTCCCGGTCCTTGAAGGCCCGGGCGGCCTCGAGGCTTGGGACCCAGTACAGGGCCTCTGCCCCCGCCTCCAGGAAGGCGACCGCGGTGGTGGTGGAGCGGATCACGTCCACCACCAGCACCACATCGGGGTAGACCAGCTCCTCCGCGGGGAGAACATCCACCTTCAAGCGCATGGAAGGTCCTCCGACTCGGTTTCTTCAGACCAGACCAAAGGCCACCTCCTCCAAAAGCCTGGGGTCCACCACCTCCACCACCCCTGAGGAAAGCCGCAGGATGCCTTGGTCTTTGAGCTCGTGGAGGACCCGGGTGGTGGTTTCCCGGCTCACCCCGGCCAGGGCGGCCAGGTCCTGGTGGCGGAGCTGGAAATGAGGTCCGTGCCCCTGACGAAGGAGCTTAAAGAGGGCATAGGCTACCCGGCTTCTCGCCTCCTCAAAGGCCAGAAGGTCCAGCTCCAGGTTGAGTTCCCGCAGGCGGTGGGCCAGGATGCGGGCTAAGTTGTGGGCGAAGAGGGGCAGGCGGCGGATGAGCCCGAGGTAGGCTTCCCGATAGAGGGCGAGAAGAAGGGTTTCCTCCTCCGCCAGGGCGCTAGCGCTCCGTTCCCCCCCGTCCAAAAGGCTCATCTCCCCGAAGACCTCCCCGGGCCCCAGGAACCCCAGGATCTTCTCCTGGCCCCCCAGGTGGGTGCGGTAGAGGCGCACCCGACCCTCCTCCACCAGGTAAAGGGCCTGGCCCAGATCCCCTTGGTGAAAGATGGGTTTACCCTTGGGGTAGGTCAGGGGTTGGAAGTAGGAGCGGGCCAGGCGGACTTCCTCCGGACCCATATCCTGGAAAAGGGGGGACGCGGGCATCGGCCTTACTCTAACCGAGGCTTCATCTTTTGCCTAGAGGATGAGAGGGTGAACCCGGTCTTGGAGGCCATAGACCTGGGATTCTCCTACGGGAACGGCTATCTTTTCCGGGGGGTTTCCTTAAGGCTCTGCCCCGGGGAGGCTCTGGCCATCCTGGGGCCCTCGGGAAGTGGCAAGACCACCCTCCTCCACCTCCTGGCGGGCCTTCTTTCCCTGCAGGAGGGCGAGGTGTACTGGGAGGGAACCCCCATCCGGGGCCTTCCCGAGGGGGTTTTGGCCAGGAGGCGGCTTCGCTTTATGGGCCTTGTCTTCCAGCACCACTTTCTTTTCCCCGAACTCACCGCCTTGGAAAACGTCCTGGCCCCCGGCTACCTAGCGGGCCGGGTGGACCGGGCCCTTGCCCTTGGGCTCCTTGCCCGGCTGGGCCTTGGGGAAAGGGCAGACTTCCTGCCCCAGAGGCTTTCGGGTGGGGAGCGGCAGCGGGTGGCGGTGGCCCGGGCCCTGTACCTCCGCCCCAGGCTTCTTTTGGCCGATGAACCCACGGCCAGCCTGGACCGCACCCAGGCCAGGGAGGTGCTCAGGCTTATGCGGGAGTTGGCCAGGGAGGTGGGGGCGGCCCTTCTTTTCTCCACCCACGACGAAACCTTGGTGGAAGGGCTTCCCATCTTGCGGCTTTAAAATGGTGCGGTATGAGTCCCATCCACGTGCGGGGCAAGAAGGGAGAGGTGGCAGAAAGGGTGCTCCTGCCCGGGGATCCGGGCCGGGCGGAGTGGATTGCCACCACCTTCCTCGAGGAACCCAGGCTCTACACCTCCTACCGGGGCCTCCTGGGCTTCACCGGCCGGTACCGGGGGGTGCCGGTTTCCGTGC
>Ga0209479_1000671_pt1 | contig 47899 bp, 46 predicted proteins | sample DewCreD2012metaG_2_FD_184112 | JGI IMG/M metagenome (GOLD analysis project Ga0209479, IMG submission 184112) | Hot spring sediment bacterial and archeal communities from British Columbia, Canada, to study Microbial Dark Matter (Phase II) - Dewar... ...
AACAAGTTGTTGCATCGTTTGGCGGCGTGCTTGCGGGACGGTCGCTGTTACGTGTCTGAGTATATGCCCGCTGTGGGGGGGTAGCGGCTGGTAGCCCTTGACAAACAACATAGACTTCAGCATGACAGTAAATCGGGTCCGCAGTCGTTGAAAAATGCATGGCCCGTCAGGTGCCTATCGCAACGGCGTAAGTCCTATCCCCTATTGGTCGGGGCAGGCGTTGCAATTCATACCCGTTGCGCCGTGGGGCTTGCTTATCTATGTTTCAGTCCCCTATTGGTCGGGGCAGGCGTTGCAATGTCAAAAACAGGGGTAAATTCGACATTTTGCCCCATTTTTGTTAGTACATTTTGCCAAGGTGCAAGACAACTCACCGCGTTGCCAGCTGGCAACACGGGGTTTTGCGATTCGACCGCCGTCGCCACCCGCGAACCTCACGCTTGAGCCGTGATCAATCGAGGTTCGCGCCCGACTTTTTGTCATTAAAACGCTTTTTCTACGTCTCATTTAAATGCAACTGCACCCATCCAGGCGTGCAGACCGCCTGCTCGTCACGCTGGCGCACCGTCCGCCGCGTCTTCGGGAAGTTTGAAGGCTGAACCCCCTGACCCCGCCGCGGCAGTGCCTCCCGCATATTCTGTACCATCTGCGCATAATCCTGCGGCAAGTCGTCGCGCACCAGCCCCATCACCGTCGTGCCCAGATAGCCCTGCCCCCAACCCACGCACAGCAGGGGCGTGTCGCGGCGGTTCAGCGACTGCAACCGCTGCAGCTCCTGCTTCACCGCGGCAGGATAAGGATACCGCAGTTCACGCTGCAACCTGCGCTCCGCCCGCTCGTACAGCACCTCGAACAGCGTCTGCCACAACAGGTATTCGCCCAGCGCGTCGTCCAGCCCCAGCGGCTTCAGGGGGGCGTCGGGCACCAGCGTCAGCGTGAAGCGCGTGTTGGCTCCAGGGCGCACCATCTCCAGCCATGTGTGAGTGGGGCGGTTCGTCCCCTCCGAACGCACCAGACGCAGGCTCACCTGCTCGTGCGCGAAAGGCTCGCCATCCGACACCATCACGAAGCGCAGGAGGTCGAAGTTGGCTTTCGACCTGCCGCCCCGAAGGAGAGCCTGCTCCATCTGTTGCCACACGTCGCGCACCTCACGCTTCAGGCGTCGGCGGTCGCCTGCTGCGGTCTTCAACCGCTCTTGTAGGGGCTGTTGCAGGTAGCGTTCCAGGCGGTTATCCTCCAGCAGCAGGTCTTCCAGCAGGGCGGTGCGGATGGCCCCCTTGAGCGATGAACCGGGCAGGTAGGCGCAGCGACGGGCGTCGCGCAGGTGTGCCTTCAAGCCGCGTACGGCGTCTGGCTCGCCGCACTCCTCCATGCGCAGTGAATATGCTGCCACCTGCTTCGCCACCGCCTCCACGTCCTGCCGGCGCAGGCTGTCGGTCAGGAAGCGCGTCAGCGACATCTGCCTCTGCTGCGGCGTGCCCAGCACCTGCGCCACGCTATCCATCCACTGCAGGAAGCGCGAGGTGACGTTCGCCCCTTCCAACCACCGTTGCCAGCGGTTGTCGTCTATCACGTACAGCATGTCTTTCACCCGCAGGTAGCTGAGGGCGTTGACCGTCTCGCCGCTGCCCACATGCACGGGGGTTTGCACCTGCACGTTCACCGTGTACACTTCGTGCTTCATGCTTCACCTCCGGAGAAGGCGGGTATCGCGCGCCCGCACACCCACACCGTGTGCCCCAGCCGCTCGCCGGAGGGCACGGCGCGTCCGTACACCTCCTGCGTCTGGGTCAAGGGGAACACGCTGCCGGGCGCAAACAGGCGGCGCAGGGGTTTGTATACCGCCAGTCCGCCCGTATACATTGCTTCGTATTTCGCCTGCCAGTGGATGAGCTGATAGCGTGGCGGCGTGTTCCAGCCCTGCAGCTCCTGCGGGGTGGGCAGGTAGTGGCTCAGGCTCACCCACGAGCGGGGCGTCGGGGGGTCAGGAGGCGCGGGGGCGACCTCCCACAGGTGGAACTGAAACTGCCCTTTGCCCGAGGTGCGCTCGCCGCCCACGCCGGTATCGCTGAGGAAGCGCAGCAGGGCGGGCAGACGTTCCATGCCCTTCTGCGACTGGACATGCACGCCGAACCACAGCCCCATCTGCGGCGCGAAGAAGGTCGCCTCCCGCAGGAACAGCCTGCCCTCCACCACCGCCAGCGTCCAGCGGTCGATCTCGTTATGGGTGATGTCCTTAGTGGTCAGCAGGGCGCGACTGCCCCGCCCCAGTCCGAACTGCTGCGCCTCCTCACGGGGTAACAGGCAGCTGCCGCGCAGCACCAGACGCTCTGCCTCCATCTCCTGCAACAGCCTGTCGGCGTTCCACTCGCCCCGCACGAACTGGACGAACAGGCTCTCGCTGAGATACTGCGCCCCTTTCAGCCGCTTGACTTGGCTGAGGCTGCGGGTCACCCGCTGTTTACTGGGCAGTGTGCGGTCGGACAGGCGGTGGACGGGCAGGGCGAGTACGGGCATGGGATAGAAGCGCAGGCACGCGTCGTCGGCTTGCAGTAGAGGGAACGCGCCGGTGCAGGTGAGTTCCTCCGCCATCGCCTGCGCTTCGCTGTGCCCGTACAGCACCGCCGTTGCCCAGCACAGCGCGCTGAACAGCGTGGGAGACGGCGGCGGTGTGCCCGTCACCGCCCCGCACGGGGTCATCTTCACGCAAACGCCGGGCATGGGGCTACCCTCCTTCCGTCCGTTTGCCGAAGAATCGCTCGAACGCCCCGTTGTTCTGCAGGAAGCGGAGGGGCGTGGCTGCCGCCTGTTTTTTCTCCTCGTCGTTCATCTCGCCGTTGGGGAACAGCGTCTGCTCGGGCGCGCCCTGCAGGTAGTAGTCCAGCCCGCGCCAGATGACGCGCAGCTGGCGGAACGCCACCCGCCCACTGCCTCGCGAGCCGCTGCCCCCCAGCGAGCTGTCCTCCAGCAGGCGCATGGCCGCCAACAGCTGCCTCAACAGGTCGGTGGCGTCGCCCGCGTAGCGGTCGAGAACCATCTGCACCCAGAACCGCGCGCCCGCGGGCACGCGCTCCATCGTGCGCGGGTTCGCCTCCGAGGTGATGCGGTCGAGGAAGTTCTCGGTCTTCAGCTCGGTAAAGATACCCTCCCCCAGTATCTGCTGCATCTCCTTGCGTGCGCTTTCCACCAGAAAGGCATCGCGCACCGTCAGGCGGGTGGGACCGGCGGTCTGCCGTACCTGTGAATCGTCCGACGCCACGCCAAACAGCCTGCCCACGAGGTAGGCTTTGTCCCAGCGTTCTGCGCCGTTGTTGCTGGGGCGCGGTTGCCCCAGTTCACTGCAGTGGTACGCGCCGTACACCTTGTGCTTGGGGTGTCGGTCGATCAGCCCCAAACTCCATTCGGTAAGGTGGCGCAGTTTGCCCTTCAGCGAGGAGCCGGGGATGTAGGGTTCGTCGGTGAGCGGGTCGCGGATGACGGGGTTATCCACCCCACCAATCTCGAAGCCGGTGGTGCTGCCCCCGATGTGCAGTCCCGTGACCGCCTCCAGCTGCACGCTGATGATGTACTTGCCTTCCAGTGCTGGTTGATTCATCGTGTCTCCTCCTTCCCTCATGAGCGGTACTTGTGATAGGCGAGAATGGCTTCCACGAACTCGAACGCCCTCAGGAAATCGGCGTTGGTAGGCAGGCGTTCCGGTTTAAACACCTCCCGCAGGAGCTGGTAAAAGTCTTTCGGGATGAGCTCCCTGCCCACCGCGTACGCCAGTGTGGGCATCAGCTGAAGCAGTTTCGCGCTGTCGAACGGGTCAGAGCGGTTCGCTCGGTCTACATCCCGCTGCATCGTTTTCAGCGTGTGGAACACCTTGCGCAGCTGGGTGGGCTTCAGGCTGGCGGTTCCGATAGCCTGCACCACCTGGTCCGCCAGTCCCCCCTCCAGGGCGAACTCCCTCACGTCCAGCTCGCTCAGGCGGTTGAGCCGTTTGATGCGGTCGATGACCTGTTGGATGTTGGGTTTTTCTGGTTTGTTCATGGTGTTCAATCCTCCCTCATCTTGAGACTGACGATAGAGACAGGTATTCGGATGTTAGGCATGGCGCGAGGGATGCGCTCCAGAAGGCGCAGTTGTTGCACCACTTCGGGAGGCACGCGCCGCGCCAACTGGTAATGGAAGCGGGGTATCCACTGCAGGTTGGGCTGCTGCGGTTCGCGGAAGAACTCCTCGTGCAAACGCAGCAGGAAGTAGACGAACCCCTTCGCCACCTGCCTGTGCTGTACGGCGCGGTACAGGTCCTTGGCGAACGCCACCAGCTGCTGCCCCTCCTGCCACGAGACGACGGTATCGAACAGGCACACGTGGTCGCCGCGCGACAGGGGGTTTGTATCGGTGCCCCGTTTGGCGCGGGCGAGGTCTTCTTCCGCCAGCTCGGCAAAGCGCGGCACAGGGAACTTCGGCTTCACACACACCACCGCGCCGGACAGCGTGAGGTTCGGGTTCTCGCCCACGAAGCGGTGAAAGTCGTCGTTCACTGCCTGCGCCAGACGGATGGTCGCCTCCCACGGACCGATAACGAACACGTCGTCGCCGCCCGCGTACAGCGTGTAGAACGCGCCCGAGGTGGCATCTACCTTCGGCGGGCGTGGCAGGCTTTGCGCCCATTCCTCGCTGACCTGCAGGCACAGGTGGTTCAGCCACCCGCCAAAAAAGGCTTCGAACGCGCTGCTCAGCGTGGCGAGGCGGCTGATGGTGGGAGGCTCGACTCCCATGCCGAACACCGCGCCGAGGTAGTCCACGTCCATCTTCAGCACGCCCAGCCGCGCCGCGCCCTCGCCCAGCTCCGCCATCGGCTCGAACGGGATGAGGACGCCACCGCAGGTCGGCACGCGGTTCGCCACGAACTGGAAGCGGAAGCCGATAGCGGCGTCTGCCGGACACGGCGAGATGAAGTCGTCGGGGCTGTTCAGGCGCACCAGCAGCACGTCGCCCGCCGGGGGCGATTGTACTAGCTGTTCGCGCTCCTGCGCGTTCAGCAGGCGCACCTGCATGTTCAGCGGTGGGAACGTCAGCGCGGTATCGTGTGCCTGCGCAGGCTCCCACACGAAGGCGAGGCTGTGCGTATCGGGCAGTTTCGCGCCGATTCGCTGATGCATCTGGCATTCGGGACACAGCGCCCCCTGCGGCGACGGAAGAATCTGGCAGGACGGACACGGGTGCGGCATCGCCTGCTCGGAGATGAAGAGGCGTTCGCCCATCTCCTGAATCAGGCTCCAGCTGCGGCGCGTCTTCTCCTCGGTAAGTCTCTCCGCTACCCGGATATATATGTCGCCAAAGTTGCCGAAATCGTGCGCCCAAAGGTCTATCACCGCCGCCTGCAGGCTCAATAGCCCGCCACTGGTTTCCAGCAGATACTTGCGGACTTCCTGAAGGGTCTGGCGCACAGCGGTCAGCGCACTCTCCGTTGCGGGCAACAGCAGGTCGATGGTTCCTCCCCCGCAGAAGAGGATGTTGGCAGGGGTCACATCGCAAACGCGAATGACCTGCTCTGCCAGCGCGTGCGCCAGCATCGCCACAAAGAACGACCTTCCCCGCAGCAGCCGCGCGACGCCTCCGGTGTCTGATTCAGGACGCGCGATACGGAAGATGAAGGACTGGATACCCCCGATATCGATGCGCACAAACCGCGCTAGCGGGGCGCGCCCGCGTTCCACCTGTTCTACCACATCCGGTACCCCCTCCTGCGCGAACTGCCGCAGCAGCGTGATGATCTGGTCCAGTCGCGCGTCGGGCAGGCTCTGCGCGTCCAGCTTCATCAGGCACGCGGCGATGGCGGTAACTACCTTCGTGTGGTCGTACAGCGACACGTCGGGAACGGTGCGGATTGGAACCCATTCCCACGGCGTCGCCGACGGTACAAACGCCCAGTACTTGCGGATAAGCGAAAGCAGCGTATGCAGATGCATCGGGTGGAACGGCGGCAGTGCGTTGACCTCCTGTACAAAGTCCTGCCACAACTGCTGATAGGCTCCCGCCTGCACGCGGCTATCCGACGATGGAAAAAGCGCGCTCAGTTCCTCGTCCAGCGGTTCCAGCGGGTGGTAGCGGTCTTCTCCCCTGTCAGCGCGAAACTCCACGCGGCTTGCCACCGACACCAGCGCGGCTTCGTCGCTGTCGAGACGCTCGCGCGGCTCGCTCTGCCTTTCCATCGCCGCCAGCTTGTCCGCCACATGCAGCAGCTTCTGCTGACGGGTGGTGGGAGTATCGTGGTGTGCACCCGCCAGCGTTGCCACCCGCCGGGCGCGTTCCTCGCCCAGATAGCCTGACAGCGAACGCACGAAGTCCTGACTCATCGCGGCGTGCTTCTGGCGATAGTCGCCCCCGAAACGCTGGCTGACCTTGCCCGCGTCGTGCAATAGCGCAGCCAGACACAGGTCCATCTCGGTCTCAGTCATGCTCGCTTCCCTCCTCACTCACGATGCGTATCTTGCCCAGACCCATCACAGTGCCCTTGCCAAGGTGCACATACTCCGCCGCTACCAGCAGCGGCAGGAAAGGTTCCAAATTGCCTTCGACGGTCATCTCCCCCATGAATCCGCCCATCGGTAGACGGCGACGCTGCCGCCGCGAATAGCGTTCCTGCTCCACCCACTGGATGCGTTTCTGAACGGTGCGTACGTGCTGCGCTAACGTAATCAAGCCACTAAAATCCCAGCTGGGTTCTGCACTGCAGTGGAAGTACAGCAGACCTGAGAGGCGGTGCAACATCGCCCGCACCAGATGATGAAACTCCACCTCGTCGGTCAGCTTGCCTTCGAAGCGGAGTCGCGTCGGGCTGAGAAAGTGGACATGCAAACGGTGCGGTGACAAGCCTTGCGCCCGCGCCACCAGGTCCTTCCCCATAATCAACGGTACCCGCAGCATGTCCAACCCCTGATCCGCACGGAAAACGGACACCCACTGACCGTCGGCTCGCTGCGCCTCCACCTGCGTCAGCCGAAACCGTCCTTTGCCTTCCTGCCGCCCCGCCCCAAGCCCGCTTTCCTCCAGCTTCTGCGCGGTGAACACGAAGTAAGCAAAGTAATCCACTGCCCGCCCAATCAACGTTAACCCGAACTCCAGCTGTTCTCCCTCGGCAACGGCAAGGCTATCGCCCGCAGGTGCATCGAACACGTAGGGACGAGGTACCGTGTCATAATGGCGCAACCGCTGGGAATCCGGCGCGGGGGCTGTCTCAAACACATATCCGTAGGCGCACTGATGACGAAGAAGGCATCCCTCGCAGGTCGGTGCGCGTGTGATGCACACCAGCCGGCGGAAGACACTGCCGAACGCCCCGCGCAAGGTGGAACCCGCAAATGTGCGGAACTCGATGGGAGAGAGGCAATCCAGTGTAAACCGATATCGTGCCACGCGAAAACTGTCCAGCATCTCGCACCCTCCGGAGAGATCATAATCCATTTGGCTACACCATACGGTTTATCCTGTCTTTTTGTCAGCGATGGCGACTATATGGTGTCCATCGCATGGGCGGCAGGGATTCGCCCTTCACGCGGCGAATGGTCGGACAACAGGTTGTAGACAGGCGAGGAGAGAGGTGGTATCTGTCGCGCAGTATCAGGATATCCTGCAACGCTTTCAGGAGCTGCGGCTTATCGTTATCGGCGACCTGATGCTGGACGAGTATGTGTTCGGCATCGTGCGGCGTATCTCGCCGGAGGCTCCGGTACCCGTGGTGGAGTGGACTTCAGAGAGCTTCGTGCCGGGCGGAGCCGCGAATGTGGTGAACAACCTGCTTGCGCTGGGCGCGCAGGCGAGTGTGTTTGGCGTAGTGGGCGATGATGAGAAGGGTCGCACCTTGACCGCTCGTCTGGCGGAGAGCGGTGCGGATGTGAGGGGTATTCTGGTGGATGCCTCACGCATCACCACCAGCAAGACGCGCGTCATCGCCCACAGCCAGCAGGTGATACGTCTGGACAGGGAACAACGACATCCCCTTTCGGAAGCCATACGGGGGGAGATGTTGCGCAGGCTGGAGACCGTTCTGCCACGTGCCAGTGCGGTGGTGCTTTCGGATTACCAGAAAGGGGTGTTGACGCCATCACTGGTGCGCGAGGTGATAGCACGGTGTGCAACCGCCGATGTGCCGGTGATGGCAAATCCCAAACCCCCTCTCCTGCGCCACCTGCGCGGTGCCAAACTGGCATCTATTAACCTGCTTGAAGCGCAGGCGTTTGCCAGCAGCCTGGGCAACGGCACGGAGTTGCAGGAGCTGCCCCAGATAACCTCTGCAGCGCGCGAGTGGCGGGAAATGCTGGGCTTACAGGCACTGGCAATCACACTGGGCGCACAGGGCATACTGCTCTCTACAGAAGACTCTCCCACGTTACACGTGCCTGCCATGCCGGTGGAGGTATACGATACCGCAGGCGCAGGCGATACGGTCATTGCCACACTTACCTGTGCGCTGGCAGCTGGCGCGGACTGGCGCACCGCCGCCCGTCTGGCGAACGCGGCGGCAGGAAGCGTGGTGCGCCATGTGGGGGTGGTTCCCCCCCAGCGCGACGAGATTCTGCGCCTCCTTGCCGAGAATCATTATGATTGATAAACGTTCTGAGGAGATGGTGATGGTACAGGAGAATATTCGCGCGTGGATGACCACATTGCTGTTTCTGCTGGTGACAGCAACCACCGCGCACGCGCAGGTTTTGCCGCGTGTGGAGGTGCAGGGAAGTACGCTGATAGTCAACCGCACCATAGCCATCCGCGTTCGCGTCGCCAACGGCGAGCTCCCACCGGAGCGGAGAGCGCAAATCGCCGCAGAGCGACTGCAAGCCGCCGTCGCGCGAGGATTGGGCGCACAACATGTCGGTGTGAAAACCGAACGACGGCGGGCAGCGGTAACGATGGGTGGCGGCGTATTGCTCTATGCTACCCGAGCCGACGCACGCGCCGCCGGAACAACGCCTCTCCGTCTGGCTCAATCATGGGCGAGTTCACTCCGACACTGCCTCGCCATCCCTCCGCTGAGTCTCAGCACCAGCGAACTGCTGGTGCCGCTGGGCGAGTCGCGCACCGTGCGCGTGAACGGCTGGCTGGAGGGAACGGTGGTCGTTGCCCCTACAGGTACGCCGGACGACGGCATAGCGGACCCGGCGGTGGTCGGCGATGGACGCACCTTGCGCGTTACCGGACGTGCGGTGGGGCGTGAGCAGGTACTTGTCTCCGTTGGGGAACTGTCGGTACCGCTTATGGTCACTGTCCGTAAGTATGCAGGCGATGTCAAACTAAACGAACCGGTGGTGGTTACGGGAATCGGTCTGCCTGCCAGCTTCATCAGGCAGGCGGTGGAGTCTGCGATTGTGCGCGCGGCACAGCTGGAACCGGGAGCACAGGTGCAGATGTCTTCCCCCATCCGGCTGGGCGGCATACCCGATGTGGGGCAGTCTGCCACCGCGAGCGTGCAGGTGCGTACCAGCGGCCCGGGCTATATCCCGCGCGAGCAAGAAGTGAAGGTCAGCGTGGTAAACCGCCCACTGACATCTAACGAGCCGGTACTTCTTATGATCAGCAACGACCCCGAACGGGTGCAGAGACCGCAAACACTGTTCGCCGGTGAGGTTACCGAAGCACAGGGAGCGCGATTACTCTACCACCACATGAACGGCATGGCGCAGGACGGCCTGCTGCAGATCGAGCTGCTGAACCCCACCGACACCCCGCGCGTCGCACACGTCATGGGTGCGGCAAGCACCCCCTTCCGCGACACTGTCCGCGTGGGTTACGTTGCGGGCGAACTGTTCCTGCGTGCCCTGATGAATAACATGGGACATACCGTCACCATCCCACCGCAGAGTAAGGTGGTATTGCTGACGCAAAAGATACGCCCGCTGGATACAGCCAGCGGGGTACTTCAGTTGCGCCTGCTGCCGATAGAGGGCGTACAACCACCGGCTCCATGCGTGCTGAAAGTGGCAATGCAGGCGTATCAGAACCAGCCGGTACCGCTCGCGGGTACGACGATGGTTTGGGGTTTCCTGCCTCCTCGTCCGCTCACGCCTGAAGAGCGACAGCACGCTGCCAGCACCGAACACATCTACCTCACCAGTCACAAAGTGTTGACCGCTACTTACGTGGTTGGGCAACGCTGGCAGTTCATCCGCATTGGCGAGCAAGCGGTGCGCAATCACACTCAGCAACGCAAGCTGGACGGCAACTATGGGGTCGTCTATGAGGTGCGTGTGGAGCTGGTCAACCCGACCGACAAGGTGCGCGCTGTCGAACTGGCTTTCGAGCCCAGCGGCGGCGAGGCAGGCGCTGTGTTCGCCATCGGCGGCGAGGTGCTCGGCGTGCAACGCGCGCTCCCTCCGAAGGAGTTTTCTATCACACGCATCCGCTTGCAACCCGGGCAGAAGCGCACCATTACCATCCGCACCATGCCCCTGGCGGGTTCCAACTACCCGGCGACCCTAATGGTGCGCTCTTGATGCCATATCCTTCACGATTCACTCGTTTGTGAGGGCGATGCAAATATGATATAATGCTTTTGCGGGGAGCGGTGGCCGAGTGGTCTAAGGCGCACGCCTGGAGAGCGTGTGGGCGCGCAAAACGTGCCTCGTGGGTTCGAATCCCACCCGCTCCGCCACTTTTGTGCCTCGAGGTTCCGCCATGCTACCTGCAACCGACACTATCTCCGCTATCGCCACCCCGCCCGGTGAAGGCGGCATCGGGATCGTGCGTGTCAGCGGCGCGCAGGCGTTCGACATCGCGCGAAAGGTGTTTCGACCCATTCCTGCAGAAGTGCAAAGCCATCGCATCTACGTGGGCACGGTCGTAGACCCCGACACGGGCGAACACATCGACCGCGCGCTGCTGCTCACCTTCCGCGCCCCGCGCAGCTACACGGGCGAAGATGTGGTGGAGTTCAGCTGTCACGGGGGAACGGTGCTGTTGCGGCGTGTGCTGAGGCTGACTGTGCAGCAGGGCGCACGCCTCGCCCAACCCGGGGAGTTTACTCTCCGCGCCTTCCTGAACGGACGGCTGGACCTCGCACAGGCGGAAGCGGTCGCCGACCTCGTTCGCGCGCGCACCGAGAGCGCACAGCGCCTCGCCATCCGCCAGCACGAAGGGGAGCTATCCAGAGCCATCCATGCCATCCGCGATGAACTGGTGGGGATACTCGCGCTGGTGGAAGCTTACCTCGACTTCTCAGACGACCTTGGTGAAATGGATTACGACTACCTGAGCGAACAGCTGCAGCAGTTGATTGCGCGCTGCCAGAAACTGCTTTCCACCGCCCGCTACGGACGGCTCACCCGCGAAGGGGCGACGGTGGTCATTGTCGGTCGGCCGAACGTGGGCAAGTCCAGCCTGCTGAACGCCCTGCTGGGTGAAGAACGCGCCATCGTCACCGACATCCCGGGAACCACCCGCGACGTCATCCGGGAAAGCATCCAGATACACGGCATCCCCGCGCAGCTGTGGGACACTGCCGGCTTGCGTGAAACCGAAGATGCGGTGGAACGGTTCGGGGTGGAGCGCACGCACCGATCCCTGCGGGACGCCGACCTGATACTATTCCTGCTCTCCGCACCGGAAGGATTCACCGACGAGGATAAACACCTGCTCGCGCGCCTTCCCTCCGAACGTACCCTGCTGGTGTGGAACAAGTGCGATTTGCTGCCGGAAGAGGCTCTTGCGGCACTTCGCCGGCAACTGGAAAAGCAGTACGCCGCTCGCGTGTTAACCGTCAGTGCACTCACCGGCTGGAAACTGCGTGAGCTGCTCGACGCTATCGCTGAACAGCTGCTCGGCAGTGATTGGCTGATGCCTGAAGGAGCGATTGTCACCGGCGAGCGACACCAGATTGCCTTACAGACGGCAATGGAAAGCCTCCAGCGCGCACAGCGGAGCTCGCAAGAGGGCATACCGGCTGAGTTCATCGCGGTGGACCTTCGCGCAGCCATCGATGCTTTGGGACTAATCACGGGGGATACAGCCACCGAAGACATCGTGGAGCGAATCTTCAGCGATTTTTGTATCGGAAAATAAAACGTGCACGAATATCTACTTCATGTCTAGACGAACCCTGATGTATAATTTTAGCGGGACAAAAATTTGAAAGGAAAGGCAAAAGAAGTGCGCAGCCGTACAGCCATTCAGCTCAGAGTACCTGAAGTGTGCCGTCCGAATGCAACGCGCGAGGGACAGGTCAACGAAACCATACAGGAATACATCGAGGGCATATACCGCCTGCAGGAAGAAGTCGGGCGGGTGGCGACGAACGAAGTGGCGCAATACATGGGGGTGTCGCCTGCATCCGCGAGTATTATGCTCAAGCGGCTCGCGGAGCTGGGGTTTGTAGAACATACGCCGTATCGGGGTATCCTTCTCACCGAAGAGGGACGAAACCTTGCGCAGGGACTCCTTCGCATCCACCGGCTCACGGAACGGCTGTTAACGGACATCATCGGCTTACCATGGAACGATGTTCACGATTTCGCCTGCAAGCTGGAGCACTACATCGCGCCCGAAATTGCCGACAAGATAGCGGCTGCGCTGAATTATCCTTCCACATGCCCACACGGTAATCCGATTGACCCCACGGTAGACGATGGTTCGTGGCGGCTGAGCGATGCTGAAGCAGGAATGGAGTTGCTGGTGATAAAAATCACCGACGAACGGCGCGAATTTCTGGAATATATAGAGCAGCTACAACTGGTGCCAGGGGCGCAGGTAGAGGTAATGAACCGCACGCCTTTTGATGGCTTGATCCAGATTAACGTGGACGGCATGCAGCACACCATTGGCCCGGAAGTCGCCCGATATGTGTGGGTGAGGGAGGCAAAATGAACGCCCAGCCATCGCAAACCACCCATGCCCGCGTGGTGCTGGTGGGAAACCCCAACGTGGGCAAGAGCGTGCTTTTCAATCGATTGACCGGTAGATACGTGGTGGTCTCTAACTATCCGGGCACCACAGTGGAAGTCGCACGTGGGCAGGCACGGATTGGCAACATTACCTGCGAGGTCATCGACACGCCGGGCATGTACTCCCTCTCCCCAATTACCGAGGAGGAGCGGGTAGCACGTGCCCTGTTGCTCAAGGAACGTCCGAACGTGGTGGTTCATGTCGTGGATGCCAAAAACCTGAACCGGATGCTATCGCTGACCCTGCAGTTGCTGGAAGCCGGTCTGCCGGTCGTCCTGTTGCTGAATATGATGGACGAGGCAGAAAGACTGCATCTGCACATCGACCACCATGCACTGGCAAAGCGATTGGGCATTCCGGTGATACCTGCCTCGCTGATTTCAGGACGAGGCATCGAGGAGTTGAAGCACATTGTCAGCGAGTATCTTTCCGGCGGACAGAGTTATCGCCTATCCCCAGCCGATTGAAGAAGCAGCCGATGCCATCGAGGCTCTGCTGAGCGAGGGTTACAACCTCAGCCGACGAGCCGTCGCCCTGCTGCTGTTACAGTATGACGAAGAGATAGAGGAACTGGTGCGCCAGCGGGAGGGCGAGGAGCGCTTCGCTGCCATCGCCGAGCATATTCGGCGAGCGCAGGAACACTATCGCGAACCGCTCAGCATGGTGATACTCGCTCACCGCCAGAGCCTTGCCCATTCTATCGCCCATGAAGTGGTGCGACATCCTTCCACAACAAGCAGCGGTCTGGCTGAATGGGTGGGCAGGGTCTGTATGCAACCCCTCACCGGCATCCCCATCCTGCTACTGGTGCTCTACTACGGTCTGTATCAGTTTGTGGGCGTGTTCGGCGGAGGCACGCTGGTGGACCTGCTGGAGAACGGGCTGTTCGGTAACTACATCAATCCGTTCATCACGCACTGGGTTAAAGCAATCATCCCCTTCGTACCTGTTCAGGAACTGTTCGTTGGGGAGTACGGCATCTTCACACTGGGAATCACCTATGCGGTCGCTCTCATTCTGCCCATTGTGGGCACATTCTTCCTGATGTTCTCGATACTGGAGGACAGCGGCTACTTTCCCCGCCTGGCGATGCTGATCGACCGACTGTTCAAAAAGATTGGGTTGAACGGACGCGCGGTCATCCCAATGGTGCTGGGTTTCGGCTGCGACACAATGGCAACGATGGTTACGCGCATTCTGGAAACCCCGCGTGAACGGCTCATTGCTACCTTCCTGCTGGCGCTGGCTATCCCCTGCTCGGCGCAGCTGGGAGTGATTATGGCGCTGCTGGCATCGCACCCAGGCGCGCTGTTGATATGGACGGCAACGCTGGTTAGTGTCTTCCTGTTCATTGGCTGGCTGACGGCGCGAGTGTTGCCGGGCACCCCAGCGACCTTCTACATCGAAATCCCGCCGATGCGCCTGCCGATACTTTCTAACGTACTCACCAAAACCTACGCCCGAATGCACTGGTACCTGCGCGAGGTGTTTCCTCTCTTCATCTTCGCGAGCGTGGTTATCTGGCTCGGACAAATGACAGGGCTTTTTGACCTCGCCCTGCGTGCGCTCACGCCGGTGGTGCATCTGATGGGCTTGCCCGACGAGGCGGCTTCTGCTTTCCTGTTCGGCTTCTTCCGGCGCGACTACGGTGCGGCCGGGCTTTACCACCTGCAGGAGCACGGCGCGCTGAGCGGACGCCAGCTGCTGGTAAGCGCTGTCACGCTGACCCTGTTCCTGCCCTGTATCGCGCAGTTTCTCATGATGAAGAAAGAGCGGGGTCTGAAAACAGCCCTGGCGATTTCCGCCATCATCTTTCTCTTTGCCATCACAGTGGGAACGTTGATGAATCTGATACTGCAGTCACTCGGAGTGCAGCTATGAAATGTGCTTTCTGCGGTTACACCTACGAGCAGGAAGAGGCAGCCCAGGTTTGCCGGGGCTGCGGACTGTTCAGCGGGTGCCATCTGACCAAATGTCCGCGTTGTGGCTATGAGCAACCTCAAGAGCCTGCAGTGGTACAGTGGTTACGCCGCTGGCGGGCGCGACGTGCCACCGAAGCGGACACACGCAAGAGGTAATAGTCCATGCGCAAACGCCACCGCCAGCGTGGACATCCGGAGGAGTCCGCTGAAGATACTCTCCCGCTGACTGCCCTGCGCGTGGGTGAAGCGGGCACCGTGCGCGAGCTGCGACTGCATGACCATACCATCGCACAGAAGCTGCTGGCTTTGGGCGTGGTACCAGGTGTCCGTGTGAAAGTGGTTCAACGTTTCCCAGTCTACGTATTGCAAATCGGCTTCACACAGATTGCCATAGACCACCATCTCGCGAAAGCCGTACGCGTGGAACCCGATACCGAAACGTAGTTCACATGCAGAACATGAGCAATCAGTTGCAGCGTTTGCAGAAAATCCTGGCGCAGGCGGGCTATGGCTCGCGACGGGCGTGTGAACAGCTTATCCTGCAGGGGCGAGTGCGCCTGAACGGACAGGTGGTCACCCAGCTGGGCACACGGGCAAATCCCCAATCCGACGTCATCGAGGTAGACGGCAAGCGGCTACAACTGCCGAAACAGCACACCTACATCCTTCTGCACAAGCCTGCAGGCGTGATGACCACCCGCCGCGACCCACATGCCACGTGCACGGTGACGGACCTGCTGCAGGGGGTTAGCGCGCCTGTATTTCCCGTCGGGCGTCTGGACGCGGATACCACAGGTGCGCTGCTTCTTACCGACGATGGCGACCTTGCTCACCGCCTGATGCACCCACGCTACGGCGTACCGAAGACCTATCTGGTGGAGGTACGCGGAGAGGCCGGAGAGGAAGCCATCTGTCGTCTGAAGAAAGGCGTTCAGCTGGAAGACGGCATCACTGCCCCGGCGCAGGTGCAGAAAGTACGCTACCTCACCGACCGCAAGACGACCCTTCTTCGCCTGACCATCCACGAAGGGCGCAAGCGACAGGTCAAGCGCATGTGTCAGGCGGTCGGACATCCGGTTGTGCGCCTGCACCGCGAGCGGTTCGGACCGCTCACCTTGCGCAACTTGCCGGTTGGTGCCTGGAGATACCTCACCGCAGAAGAGGTTGCCGAACTCTACCGCGCTGTTGAGTTACCTGCTCAAACCTGTGGCTGCTGAGGCTGGTCCCACGGCGACTTCCGGTAGGTCTCCCGATGCAGCTGGCGCAGCCGCATGAGACCCTTTTTCGCGTTCTCATATTCGGGATTCAGCTGCAGCGCCTGCTCGTATTCCATTTCGGCTTCCATATAGGAACCCAGTGCTTCGTAAGCCGCGCCAAGGTTGTAGTGCGCCCGGTAGGAATCGGGTTGTATCTCGGCTGCTTTGAAAAAAGCATGGGCGGCGTTCTCGTAGTCATGCATCTGAGCGTACGCCGCCCCCACATAAAACCATGCCGTATAGTGCTGTGCATCTTTCTGAAGCACCCAGTACATGCGCTCGATGCACTCTTCGTAACGCCCCTGCTTGAACAGTTCCATTCCCTCTTCCAGCCATTGCTGAGCGTCTGCCATGACGTCACCCCCTACACTGCATTTCATCAGTATCGACATGCGCAACAGGCGAAAGGTTACTGGTGTAATCCATTATACGTGCTCCGTGCCGATGAGTCGACAGACTTTGCATCTCTCCCCCTTTCAGGATATAATTCTGTTGCGGAAGGAGGAGAGTATCACCCGTGTTATCGCGCCTGGAAGAGGTTGAAAAGCGTTTCGAACAGATAGAACAGGCTCTTGCCGACCCGCAAGTTGCTTCTGACCCGAAGGAGCTGCAAAGGCTGGGCAAAGCGCACGCTGAGCTGGAACCGCTGGTGCAGGCGTTTCGCGAATACAGAACCACGCTAAAGCGCATCGAGGAGGCAGAAGCTCTGCTGGACGACCCGGAGATGCACGACCTCGCGCAGGAGGAGCTGAACACGCTCAAAGAGCTGCGCGAACAACAGGAGCATCAGCTGCGACTCATGCTCCTGCCCAAAGACCCTAACGACGAGCGCAACGTGCTCCTGGAAATCCGCGCCGGTACAGGCGGGGAGGAGGCCGCTCTGTTTGCTGCAGAGCTGGCGAGGATGTACATGCGCTACGCCGAGCGCCGCGGCTGGAAGTATGAGATTCTGGATGTCCAGGAAACGGGCATCGGCGGGTATAAGGAAATCGTCATGCTCATCGAAGGCAAGGGGGCGTACAGTGCGCTGAAATACGAAAGCGGCGTGCATCGGGTACAGCGAGTACCCGTTACCGAGAGTAGCGGACGCATCCATACATCCGCTGCCACCGTTGCCGTTCTCCCTGAAGCGGAAGAGGTGGAGGTGGAGATTAATCCCGAAGACCTGGAAATAGACACCTTCCGCGCAGGCAGTGCCGGCGGACAGCACATGCAGAAGAACGAAACCGCCGTGCGCATCCTGCATAAACCGACGGGCATCGTGGTCACGTGTCAGGACGAACGATCCCAGCTGCAGAACCGCGAAAAAGCCTTGCGTATGCTACGCACGCGCCTCTATGACCTTCAACGGCAGCAACTGGAAGCCGAGCGCTCCGCCACCCGCAAATCGCAGGTCGGCACAGGAGACCGCAGTGAGAAAATCCGCACCTACAACTATCCGCAGGGGCGTGTGACCGACCACCGTATCGGACTGACCATCTATAACCTTCAGGAGATACTGGACGGCGACATTCAGCCCTTCGTGGACGCGCTCATCGCCGAGGATCAGGCGCGCAAACTCCAGCAGGCGGTCGCCGATGAGGAACTGGTTCGAGCAGGATAATGGAACGCAGCGCAGAGCCGACTATGCGCAAGCCATCCTCGAGTTCCGTGAAGGTCTTCTCGCCTGAGTATACCCGAGAAGAGGTACTGGAGTTACTCCGCGCCAGAATACCTCAGCTGCTACAGAACCTGCCGGTGCGCTGGGTGGTGTTGTTCGGCTCATATGCCAGGGGTAACTACACTGCCTTCAGCGATATCGACGTTCTGGTAGTTTACGCTGGCACACCGCGCGACGACGCCTTCGCTATTGTCAAGCGCACCTTCGGACTGCGCGGTTTGGAGCCGCAGGTACTGACCGAGGAGGAGTTTCAATCGGTATGGTCTACCTGGCAGGCGATGCTGAAAGACAGCATCTCCGTGTGGGGTGAACCTCCCGCCGAACTACGCCCGAACCCGTAGCGAGCGAAGCTTTTGCACCGCCCTTGCTACCTGCTCAATCGTGTAGTCTATCTGTTCTTCCGTGTTATCCTTGCCCAAAGTAAATCGCACCGAACCCTCGATCAGACGGGGCTCAATGCCCATCGCCACCAGCACATGCGAAGGCTCAGCGTCTCCCGATGAACAGGCCGCCCCTGCCGAGCAGTAGATACCCACCGCATCCAGCGACAACACCAACGACTCGCCCTCCACGTCGGCAAAGGCGATGTGGGCGTTGTTGGGTAGCCGTTGTACCGGATGTCCTGTCAGGATAGCATCGGGCACGCGCTCCATGATACCCGCCACCAGCCGGTCTCTCAGAGAGCGAATGCGCTCCGTCTCTTCAGCGCCAGTACGCATCGCCCGCTCTGCGGCTGCTCCCAGCCCCACAATGCCCGGCACGTTGTAGGTCCCGCCGCGCCGCCCACGCTCCTGACCGCCGCCGTCCAGCAAAGGCCGTATCGGCGTACCGCGACGAACGATGAGCGCGCCCACTCCTTTAGGCCCGTACAGCTTGTGCGCGGAAATAGTGAGCAGGTCGGCGTTCAGCACTTCGATATCCACCGGTACCCTGCCCACCGTTTGTACAGCGTCGGTATGGAACGGTATACCGTGCCCGCGGGCTATAGCACCGATCTCTGCAATGGGTTCGACAGTGCCCACTTCGTTGTTGGCGTGCATGACCGTGATAAGCCCTGTGCGCGGTGTGATAGCACGGCGTACATCGTCGGGGTCTACCAGCCCGGTGCCATCCACAGGCACAAAAGTAATCTCCCAGCCCATCTCGCGCAACGCTTCGCACGCCTCCAGTACCGCATGATGTTCAATGGGAGTGGTAATCAGGTGATTCTTGCGTTCACCCCATGCCCGCGCAACACCTTTGATTGCCCAGTTGTCACTTTCGGTGCCGCCGCTGGTGAAGAACACTTCGTCGGCATCGGCGTTGACCAGTCTGGCAACCTGCTCGCGGGCGCGCTCGACCGCCTCTCGCGCTTCCTGCCCTAACGTGTAGATAGCAGACGGGTTCCCATAAGCGCGCTCCAAGAACGGTAGCATCGCCTGCAGCACTTCCGATGCCACGGGCGTTGTCGCCGAATGGTCCAGATAGACCGGTAACTGCATCGGAGGACTACCGACAACCAACAGCAGGATACGTCTCGCTAATCGGGCACTTGCCGTTTGCCTGAACCCCACAGCGCAGGCAGATTTCCTCAATCATCTGCTTGTCGTTTGCCACCGCCGTGAGGATAAACGCCGTGAGCCCCTCGATCAGCGCTTGCCGCTCCTCTGGCGACATTTCATCCAGTACCTGCTTCAGACGGGCCGTCCGCTCTTCCTCAACCTGGCGCGTCAGACGCTCACCTTTTTCGGTAAGCTGAACCTCCACGAAACGTCTGTCGGCGGGGTTACCATGCCGCGTCACCAATCCCTTGCGAACAAGCCGGTTCAGCATGTTGGTTGCCGAGGGATAGCTGATATCCAGCCCCTCTGCCACCTCGCCAACCGTCGCGTTGCGATGCAGCCAGATATAGCGCATCGCCTGTAACTGCGGCAGGGTGATTTCCTCATGGGTTAACTCCGCAACCAGCCGCTCGCTCAGGCTCTTGGTCATGATTTGTGCGAACAGGCTGGACACACGCACCGCGTACTCGTAATCCCTTTCTGCTTTTCCCATCGCGTGTTCACCCGCTTCCGTGATTTTGCTTACTCTAGATAAAGTATATCAAAACCAGTTCACTTGTGCAAACGGATTGAATAACCTCAGCAGGAGGGTGTTCCAGCAACGCAGAAGTTGGAAACTGCCCGAAAAAACAGAACCGGAGGACGATATGCTGAAAATTGGCTTTGTAGACCATCACCTGAACAACTTTCACGCGAATACCTTCCTGAAGCTGCTCCATGAAGACCTTGCCAGCGAGGATGTGCGGGTGGTTGCTGCATGGGAAAGCCATCCAACAGGAGAGGACTGGTGCGCCAAAAATGGTGTGGAGCGCAAAGGCTCCATTGCGGAGGTAATAGAATCCGCAGACGTCATCATGGTGCTGGCGCCGGATAATCTGGCAGACCACCTCGCGTTGTGTGAACAGGTGCTGCCTGCAGGCAAACCGACTTTCATCGACAAGTTGCTCTCCCCCATCCTGCCCGACGCTGAGAAAATCGTGCAGATGGCACAGCAGTATGGCACGCCGATCACCTCTTCCAGTGCCCTGCGGTTCGCCGTGGAACTGGAAGCCATGCGCCCTCAGCTCGGCGGCACCATTTCCGAAGCCTTCGCGCGCGGCATGGGCGAGTGGATGGGTTACGGCGTGCATACGGTCGCGCTCATCGTGGGGCTGATGGGCACCGGCGCAACGCGAGTGGCTGATGTCGGTACACCAGCCAGCCGGTTCCTCGCCATCGAGTACGCGGATGGACGACGCGCCATGGTGGAAGTGCATGACTGCGAAAACATGTGGAACGTGTTCCCCTGGGTCTTTGGTGCAAAGGTCGGCAACACCTACCACGTGGAGACCGTCAAAGACTATAACGGCTTCTACCTGAACCTGATGAAAATGGCAGTGCAGTTTTTTAAGACGACGCAATCGCCAGTGTCGCCCCAGGAAGCACTCGAAGTGGTGCGCATTCTGGATGCCAGCAATCGCTCCCAGCAAGAGGGAGGCGCGTGGGTAACTCTGTAAGTATCCTCCCCTCTCCTGCGCAGAGAGGGGAGTACTCCCTCCACAAGACCCTTGCCTGTGCCCCTCTGGATAGACTATAATCATAACGCTGTTATTGTCGCCAACGGAAAATGATGGGAGACTTCGTAATGAATATGCATCCATCCGTCACGAAAGTGTTGTCTGAACTGCAGGAACGCTATCCTAACGCCACCCTCCTCGCTCTCGGACAAACCGTTTTCTGGGACGAGCCGATGAAAGCAGTGCTTAACCGCCTGGCGCAAGAGGCAGGCTTTCGCTTTCCTTTCTTGCTGTGCGTGCACTGCACGGACTATTTCGCAAAACTCCCTCGCACCGTCCAGACCGACCGTGAAATCATCACACTGCCGCACAACGACGGGACAACGCGCGACCTGTGGTCCGCTGCTGGTGAGTTATCCTGTCTGTTCGGCGCGGAGGTGATTCCCACCCGCCAGCGATACGTGAACGCTGGTGTGGCGTTCGACAAGGTGGCTAAATGGCATCCCGACGGCGAGCAAACATTTACAGACCGTATGACCGAAGCATGGGGCTGGCGTGGGCTCGTTCACACCGGATATCGTTCCGTGATCGTGCATGAGGTCTGCCTGAACCATGTGAAGGAGCCACTGCTGGAGCTCTTGCAGTGGGGCTTTGAGGAGAGCCTGAAGATGCTATCCCCGGAGCATCGCGAGAAAGCCCGCGTCGCAGTGGCAGACCGGATTCTCGACTGGATCAATGAGTTCGCCAGACAGTATCCGGACCAGTGTTTGAGCGCGCTATATCAATGGTTGTTCCCCCGTTTCTTTGCCATGCTCGGCGCGCCTGTGGACAACGTCACCACAAACTGTTCTGCAAATCTGTTGAAACTGTCTCCCGAAACCTCCAGCCTGCCTCGCTTCCAGCTGGCGGACATCTTCCTGAATCCTCAGACCCGTGCCGTCGCGGAAGAGGCGTACAATCTCGCAGTGGCGGACTCCGAAATCTACACGCTGGAACGTTTTGGGGAGGGCGCCATCCCGTTTGACCTGATTGTTCCCCAGCGCGGACGTGGAACCGTTCGCATTACCGATAGATGGCTGGTTATCGAAACCGAAGACCCCATCACCATTCCTCTGGAGCGACCTGCACACTCCGTTGCAGAACTCGCTCAGGTGCTCCAGCAGCACTTTGATTCGGGCGTTACTCTGGTAGGCAAAGCGGTGACACTGGTCTCCATGCTGGCGCGGGAGTTCTTGTTCGTGATGAACGAAGGCGGTTCGCCTTACATCTGGCGCACGCGAAAGATGAACCAGTATCTGCGCGAGCACGGCGTCGAGTGGAACCTCCATCCCATCCTGAGGCTGGTCTACCCCACATGGGACACCATGGGTGGCGAGATATGCGCAACGCTCAACCTGCCCGACCATCTGGCAAACGCCTTCGGCAAGCGTCAGATATGCACCAACGAGTTCTCCTTCCGCTGGCGCGAGGTGGTAGCTGAACAAAAGGCATTGCTGGAAACGATTCGCCAGCTGACCAGTCCGCGTGAGGTGCTGGAGTTCCTTTCGGAGCGAGAGGGCGAACAATGGCGCGCTCTGCGCGAGGAGTATGACAGGCACATGAGCCTGCTGCGCGACCTGCGCCGACAGGCGGAAGAGATTCACCAGCGTATCCACGCTCTCTACGGACAGATAGAACAGTGGAAACAGGAGTACCAGAGGATTGAGCGGGCAAAAGGCGAAAACTATCGGCAGACCATCATGCCCCTGAAAGAGAGGCTGTGGGAGCTGGCGCAACGGGACATCACCACCGGACCGGAAGTAGAACGTATCCACGAGGAGATTCGTCGCCACGAGGAGGCTCGCAAGAGCTTCGACAGAGAACTGCAGCAACGGCGCGAATGGATAGCTGAAGCCCGGGCAGAGGTCGCCCGCTTGAAACCTCAGCGCCAGCTGCTGGAGCGTGGTGAGCAGAACCAGCGGGCCCGCCAGAGGGTGGCAGAGATCGAACGACAGGCGGAACTGCGCAAAATGGAGCTGGTGCGACAGGCCATCCTGGTCTCAGAAGGGCTCGTACACACTGACCATCGCCCCACCTTCTGGTGGATACCGCTGGTTGACCCATCCGGTGGGTGGTTTGACCGCATCGTCCGTGCTACAGAAATGTACCTGGAGGAGATTTAGGTTGCTACGCAGAGCTGCTGACAAAATCAAAGAACAGCGCGAACTGGCGCAGATTGTAGATCAACGTCGCCATCGCGGTGAACGATGCGTGTTCACCAACGGATGTTTCGACATTCTGCACATAGGACACATCCGCTACCTGCAGGAAGCACGCGAATTAGGTGATTACCTAGTGGTAGCCATCAACAGTGACGATTCGGTACGCCAGCTGAAAGGCAGTCCTCGTCCGTTCGTCACACAGGACGAGCGCGCTGAAATGCTGGCTGCGCTGGAGAGTGTGGATTACGTTACTGTTTACGAGGAGTTGACTGCCGAGGCGGTTATCGACCTGTTGCGTCCGGAAATTTACGTGAAGGGCGGTGACTACAGGCCCGATAGTATTGTGGAAGCTCCTCTCGTGCGCTCATACGGGGGACAGGTCGTAACGGTTACCCTGGTTCAGGGGCGGTCTACCACCCGACTGGTCGAGCGCGTGGTGCGGGCACTGACTGAGCGGGAGGAAGAGATGGTATGAGCCAGGTACTGCTCACTGCCACTTGGAATTTCGGTAAACTGGCGGTAGAACGTGCTTTCCACATGCTGGAGCTGGGATCTTCCGCCCTCGACGCTCTCGAAACGGGTATCAACGCTGTCGAACTGGACACGAGCGTGCAGTCTGTCGGCTATGGCGGTTTACCCAACCGTGCGGGCTACGTGGAGCTGGACGCCGCCATCATGGACGCTCGTGGACATCGCTCTGGAGCGGTCGCCGCCCTTCGCGGCTTTCGTCGTCCCATCTCGGTGGCGCGGCGGGTGATGGAGGTGTTACCCCATGCGTTGCTGGTCGGCGAAGGCGCAGCGGAGTTCGCCCGCGAACAGGGCTTTGCCGAGGAGGAAACGCTTTCCCCAGAAGCTTCCCAACAGTGGCTGCGGTGGCGCGAAACACAGGCTCCTCCCGCCGATGTAGAGGACAACCACGACACGGTCGGTATGATTATCTGGACACCGGATACCATCGTAGTCGGTTGCTCCACATCAGGGCTGAAATGGAAATATCCCGGACGTGTCGGCGACAGCCCCATCGTTGGGGCTGGATTGTATGCTGATGAGCAGGTCGGCGCGGCGGTTGCCACTGGCAACGGGGACGAGATTAGCCGCGTGGCGCTGTGCGCCCGTGTGGTTTTCTTCATGGAACAGGGCATGAGCGCACAGGAGGCCTGCGACAAGGCGATCCGTTATCTGATGCGTAAACGCCCCGATGAAAACGGCGTACCACCGCACGCTGCGGTGCTGGCAATACGAGCAGACGGCAATTTCGGCGTCTCCGCCAGCTACGCAAAGTTCCCATACGCCCTGCACGACGGACACCGTTTGCGATTAGAAGAGATAGAGGCATTGTCTCCCGATGGAACCTGAAATCGTCTACGGAAAGCAACTCATCCCCGATGGTCTTCCTGCACATAAGGGCTGGCTCGTTCTGGTAGCGCCCCCGCTGCGTGAAACTATTGCCTCGCTTCTGTCGGGTGCGGAGGCATATCTGGTGGAAGCCACTTCGCTGGAGGAATCCCATCTCGTACATATCGCGGAGAGCCTACCTCCTGCCGGTGCGATATTGGGCATCGGCGGCGGGGTGGCAATAGATACTGCCAAATACATCGCGTGGATGCGGAACGTACCTCTCTATCTGGCGCCGTCAGTCATCTCAGTGGACGCCTTTCTCACAGAGTCCATCGCGGTTCGACGCGATGGCCGCGTACACTATCTCGGCGAAGTGTATGCTCAACAGGTGTTGATAGACTTTTCGCTGATTCAAACGGCACCTCCATCGCTCAACCGCGCTGGCGCAGGCGACATCCTGTCGATACACACTGCCCTTTGGGACTGGCGTGCCGCAGCGGTAGCGGGTGCGGACTCATACGACGAAACCATTGCGACAAAAAGTCGGGCACTGCTCGACACGCTGGCTCAGGCGGCAGACGACATTCGTCGTGTCACAGAAACAGGCATTCGCACACTCGTGGAGTTATATGCGGAAGAAGTGCGCCTGTGTCGCCTTGCGGGTAGCAGCCGACCGGAAGAGGGTTCGGAGCACTTCTGGACTTACAACGTGGAACACCTGTACCCACGCGCTTACGTGCACGGGGAGCTGGTCAGTCTCGGTGTGCTGTTCATGGCGCAGCTACAACAGAACCGCCTGGAGTGGGTCGCTGGCCTCGTCCGTCGTCTGGGCATACGCTATCGTCCGGAAGAGATAGGACTGTCCGAGGAAGCGGTTGTCCACAGCCTCGTCACGGCAAAAGCATACGTAGAGAGCGATGGACTGGCATACAGTGTCCTTAACCTCCGTCCCTTGAACAAAGAGCAGGCGTTAGAGATGTACCGTATAGTGACCACACTCGGAGAGGGAGGTTCGAGATGAAAACTACCTGGGCACTCGCCTTGATGGCGGCTATCGCGTGCAGTCTTGTCGGCTGCACTAAGAAAGAGACACCCTCTGGAGAGGCTGCCATGGCGCCCAAGCAAGAGGAGGCAACGCAGGCACCCGCTGCGCCTGCGCCACCCGGTAAGGTCGCCTATGCTATCGTGGACGTAGAGGGCAAAGGCAAATTCGTGATCGAGCTCAACCTGGAGAAAGCCCCGAATACCGCCGGCAACTTCATCAAGCTGGCAAAGCAGGGCTTCTACAACGGATTGACGTTCCATCGCGTTGTGCCCGACTTCGTGGTACAGGGCGGCGACCCCAACGGCAACGGAACCGGCGGACCCGGCTACACCATCCCGTTTGAGGAAACCGGACTCAAACACGAGGACGGCGCGGTCGCAATGGCACGCAAGGGCGATGATAAGAACAGTGCAGGCAGTCAGTTCTACATCTGTCTGGGTCCTCAACACCAGCTGGACGGCGACTACGCGGTATTCGGCAAGGTGGTTCAGGGCATGGAAGTGGTGCGCAAAATCCAGCAGTACGACATCATGAGAGAGGTTACCATTTCCAATACCAGGCCACAGCTGTAACCTTCAGAGCAAGCGCTCCGCGCGAGCCGACGAGCGCTGAAGAAACGCGCTCGGTCGCGACCTCTTTTCCGGGGAGGCGGCGGAGCGCATTTTTCAAAAATCCACCTGTTTCCCCTACCGATAAACAGGTAATCCCCAGGTATTTTGCGTATCTGAATGTTGAGGAGGAGAGCCATGAAAGAATCTCCACAAGACACGTCCCCTCTGCCTCGAGGCGAGGAGGAAAAAAAGGAGTACACGCGGATGCTTCCCCAGTTGAGGCAGATTGCGCAGCATGCCTTGCGCCGAACGCAGAGGTGGAAGACTCCACCCGGTTATGAAACAGCCTACTGGCGGGAAGAGTGCGAATCGATAGCCTCGATGGCAGTATGGAACGCATTTCTTTCCTACAAACCGAACGCAAACGTCTCCTTCCCCGTATACGCCTTCCTCAGGGCAGTACAGGCGATTCGCCAGGAACACCGTCTCGCCTGGCGATGGAGCGTCAGCACAACGCCTCTGCGATGTGATGGGGACACCGGAGAACCAATAGAGCCGGTAGACCCTGAATGGCAAAAGCCCTTCCAGCAATGCGAGGACCGCTGTGACCTGCAGACTCTACTCCGCTCACTCTCCGATCAGGAACGCCAGTTAATACTCTGGCACTACCAGGAAGAGCTTACTGAACGGGAAATCGCCCAAAGGCTCAACCTCAGCAAGACCGCCGTGCACAAACGCCTCACGCGAGTGAGAACCAAGCTGGAAAAGGCTCTGGCGGAAAAAGCACGCAGTGGGTGACCAAAAATCAGATGAAATGCAAGTATTTCTAACAGGGTAGCCGCGTAGCCACCCTAATCTTTGCTCGGGAAGGAGACGATTTGCATGAAGGAAGGACAGGAGACGCAGCGTGCGAAGGCTGCATTCAGCGCACGGGTGCAGATTGCTGGCATCAAGCCAGAGGAGACCGCGCCGGCAATCGCCGTTTACGAGGTAGACCTGGTGGGTAAACCGGTGCGGAAGCTCGCCCGCGTCGATAAAGACCGCCTCGATGTACAGGCAGAGTGGGAAAGACTACCCGCTATCGCGCTGGGGCCCGACGTTACCGACCTCGCGCAACTGACCGCTGAAAGCCTGGTTACCTTTCGCCCCGATGTGACCTTTCCCATCTGGCGGGAGCGTGGACTGATCATCGGACGGGACATCTGGGAACGGTTCCTGTTCGAGTTCGTGTGTGTCAACGGCACTGCCCGTAAATGTCGCCCATGGTGGTGGGACATTCTCGACAGGATAGACCTGGTTTCCGGGCTGAACCTGTCGCGTAATATCACGCTCAAAAGCCTGACGTACCAGCCAGAGCTGCATACCCTCGTGCCCGTACACTGTTTGCCCCTGTGTGACGGCATCGTGGAGATTTACGAGCGGGTATGTTGTTGCACCCGCATACGTATCCCTGACCTGTTAGACCGCCTGCGGGACATCCTGGAAGTCATTCCCATCCCGCTACCCGACCCACTGCCGGTGGACCCACCGGGTCCTTTTCCGCCCGGTCCTGACCCCAGTCCGTTTGTGGTGAGCAATCTCGGCAGACTTACCCAGCGGCTGGAGCTGACAGCGCTACGGCAGGCGGTACGACCGCAGATACAGGAAGGTATCCGCTCGCAGGTGGCTGACCTGCGCCGACGGCTTGCGACTGCACCCGCAGAGGTTGCCGCGATGCCCGCCGAACGCCTGTACGCAGATTATGTGGCACTCGCCGGCATGAGCACCCAGCAGGCGGAGCAGTATGTGCTGGCTCGTCCCTATCTCACGGGACTGATTTGTACCTGTTCCATGCGCAAGGTGGGCGAAACCCCTCTGCAGCCGGGCGGAAGGTTTGATTTCTGCTACCTGCGCCCGCGAAGGCTCACACCATCCGGTACAACCTGCCACACCACCTTCGCCTTCAAGGTGCGTCAGCGCATTCAGGGCAGCTGGGTCACCGTTTACGACGGCGTGGCATCGCACAACTGGTTTGCAGCGGGAGAACCTGCAGACATCCGCACCTGGCACTGGCGTGCGCTGGTGTGCGGTTCCGCACCGGGCGACCCACCACCTTCTGAAGGGATACCTTTCGCAATGGTGGAGTACATCGGTAGTCCCGGCTCGCGCCACTTTAACTTCCCCACACAAACCGGCCTATCCCGAACCGGTGCACTGAGTGCCACCTCCGGTACGTTCACCACCTCCTACGCGCCCGATTGTCCATGGGGAGGCTCGTTGGGCATCCGGCTTTGGATTTCTCCGGAGATGGAACCTGTGGCGAAGTACTACCGCCTGTCGGTGGTGCCCGTCGACAGCAGCGGCGCGCCCGCTGGTAGCGCGACTGTCCTTGACGCTCCGGTGGCATGGAACCGTTTCGTGTTTGTCGGAGGCGAATGGAAGGTCACTGCCGAAGCCCTCTCGGCGAACCCGGCAGACGTCGGGGGGCAGGTGGGACTGGTTCGCATACCCTACTGGAGCAGCGGCAACTACTGGCTGAGCGGGCAATATCACCAGGTGTGGAACACTACCCTGTTCAATCCAGGACGATACATGCTCGTTCTGGAGCTGTTTGACGCCTCCGGCAACCGCATCAAACCCAGCTCCGCTCCAGCCAGCGACCCGGGCACCGCCCGTAACTTCCAGTTCCGCCGCTGGCGGCAGGGCGACACCAACTCCACCGATAATGTGCCCTTTGCCGATGTGGTGAGCGTGTTCTGGATAGACAACACCCCGGTGCAGGGGGACATCGTGGACATCCGGCGGAACGGCATCCCGAGCAGCGAAGAGTGTCAATTCATCAGCGGACCGGAAGGGACGAATGTGTCGGCAGGATTCCGCGCCTACCATCCCCGAGGCGTATCCAACCCCAACAACACTTTCATGATGTCCTATTCGCTCACGTGGCGACGCGGACTCAACGGCCCGGGCGGCACCTTCTCTTCTGGCACTGCAGACGTTGGAGAACCACCTGCTGCGGCTCAAGCATCCGGCTCTCTGACCGTCGGACAACTGCTGGGACCATGGCCCGGCTTCCCTGCCACACACGAGAGGTGCACCTTCTCGGCGTACCTGCATGTGCGGGCGAAGCATTTTACGGGTAGCTTCCGCATAGAGTCCTACGATTACCACGAGCAAGCTTCGTTCGCACTGGAGAACACATCGTAGGACGACTTCAAGGAGGGCTAGACTCCTTCCAAGCCGTTTGGCGTGTTTTTCGGCTCACCAGAAGGTTCGCCCTCCTGAAGTAACGAAGAGACGACGCTACTCCACGGCGTTCGCCGCGATGACCTGCTGATACCACCGTGCGCTGTCTTTCCAGATACGTCGCTGGGTGGCGTAATCCACGTAGACGATGCCAAAGCGCTTGGAGTAACCGTATGCCCACTCGAAGTTGTCCATGAGTGACCAGACGAAATACCCCTTCAGCGGAACACCATCCTGAATCGCCCGGTGCGCCTGCATAAAGTGCTGGCGCAGGTACTCCAGCCGCTGTCCATCAGCCACCCTGTCATCCTGCAATTCGTCACGGAACGCCGCCCCGTTCTCGGTCACGTACAGGCTCAGCTGCGGTGCTTCGGAGTGAACCCACTGCAAAATCTCGCAAAGCCCGTCCGGATACACCTCCCAGCCCATGTCGGTATACAGGGCGCCCTCGTTGCCAACGCCTTCCGCCCGCAGGTAGCCGTGCTCACCATGCTTCACAATGCCCCGCGAATAGTAGTTGACGCCGATAAAATCGATAGGCTGAGCAATGCGCTCCATGTCTCCACTCTGTACCTTGGGCCACGCGAAACCGAACATCTGCTCCGCCAGTGCAGGATAATTACCCTTCATCAGCGGTTCCATAAACAAGGCGTTGTTCATCGTATGTACCCGCTCCGCCGCGGCTCTGTCTTCCTCGCCGTCGGTTGCAGGATGCTGTGGCGCGAGATTCAGCACGATGCCCACCCGAGCCTGCTCCGGCAAAATGGTGCGCATACGGGCAACCGCCTCGCCGTGCGCCAGCAAGGCATGATGTACGGCACGAAGCCCCGCCCACAGGTCACGCATGCCGGGCGCATGATAGCCCTGTACGTAACCCAGAAACGTAAACACCCAGGGTTCGTTAAGCGTCGCCCACAGGCGCACCCGGTCGCCAAGCCGCTGCGCCACAACCTGCGTGTAGTCGCCGAACCAGTTGACGATTTCACGATTCGCCCAGCCGCCCAGGTCCTGCAACGCCCCCGGCAGGTCCCAGTGATAAAGCGTTATCATCGGCTGGATGCCCGCCTCCAGCAGCGCATCTACCAGACGGTCGTAGAAATCCAGCCCTGCAGGGTTGACCGCACCTTTGCCTTCGGGAAGAACGCGAGACCAGCTGATAGAGAAACGATACGCTTTCAAGCCCATTTCGCGCATGAGCGCGACATCTTCCTGCCACCGACGGTAATGGTCGCAGGCAACATCACCGGTGTCTCCGTTATGCGTCGTGCCCGGCGTGTGGGAGAAACGATGCCAGATAGAAGCTCCGGCGCCATCAGCCAGCGGAGAACCTTCTATCTGATAGGAAGCAGTTGCGGCTCCCCACAGAAATCCATCAGGAAAGCGCAGGACAGACATACCAACCCTCCTTGAACTTAAACCTTTCAGATGACATTCTACCGAAAAGACGCAGAGCAGGCAAGAGGAGAACGCGCGAGTCTGTGGAAAAGATTAGCGATGTTTCCAGGGGAGTCACTGAGGTGCGTATCACAAATATTGAAACCTTTGCGGTCGAGCCGCGCTGGCTGTTCGTCAAAGTGAGCACGGATGAGGACATCGCCGGTTGGGGCGAGTGCCTTGGCGACAAGGCATTCGTGATTGCGGAGGCGGTGCGCTCTTACGAACACGTGTTACTGGGTGAAGACCCCGCCCGTATCATCCATCTGGTACAGCGGATGTATCGTCATGCCTTCTGGCGGGGCGGCCCCGTGCTGAACGCAGCCATCAGCGGCGTCGAGATGGCGCTCTGGGATATTCAGGGCAAAAGGCTGGGCGTGCCGGTATATCAGTTGCTGGGGGGTAAAGTGCGCGAGCGTATCCGCGTCTACCGGCACATCGGCAGTTACGAGCCGACCCAAATCGCCGAGCAAGCGCGCCAGCGCGTGGAGGAAGGATACACCGCCGTCAAGTTCTGTCCTTTGCCTGCCTTGCATCCGCTGGAAAGCCCCATGGCCATTGAAACGGCGGTGGAGCTGGTGGCAGCCGCGCGCGAAGCGGTAGGGAACAAAGTGGATATCCTGCTGGACTTTCACGGTCGCGCCACCCCAGCCATTGCCACGCAGCTGGAGTATGAGCTGCGCCCCTATCGCCCATTCTTTATCGAAGAGCCGGTACTGCCCGAAAACGTGGACGCGCTGGCATCTGTCGCGAGCAAAGCGGTCATCCCCATCGCGACCGGTGAGCGGTTGTTTACCCGCTTTGGTTTCCGTGAGGTGCTGGAGAAGAGAGCCGCTCAGGTATTACAGCCGGACCCGTGCATCTGCGGCGGCATCTTTGAAACCCGCCACATCGCCGCAATGGCGGAAGCATACTACGTTGCGCTGGCGCCCCATAACCCATACGGACCGATGAACCTTGCCGCGTGTCTGCAGGTCGCTGCCTGCTCACCGAACTTCGTGATTCAGGAGTTCGTGCACCTCGGCGACGGCTACCTGAAGAATCCCTTCACCGTGCGTGAAGGCTACATCGACGTGCCCGCCGCACCCGGACTGGGTGTCGAGGTAGACGAAGACTACCTGCGCGAACACCCGCTCGCTCCCAAGCCCGACCCGGGCAGCGGCTTCTTCCATCACGACGACGGCTCCATCGCGGAGTGGTAACAGGGAGGTATTCGATGCAAGCTCCGGACAGACAACCCATGCCCGGCGAGTGGGGCTACCGTCCAGAGAACGGCAGCACCGTGGCGGTGAACCCGCCCTCGCTCACATGGATACACCGCCGCGAGGCGGCATCCTACGACGTGCAGTGGGCGACACGGCGCGATGTGAGCGACGCTGTGACTGTGGAAAAGCACCGCTGGTGCGTATACACCCATCATGAGCCTCTGAAGCCCGGCAAGTACTACTGGCGCTATCGGATACGCACCCGCAACGGTGAGGTCTCCTCGTGGAGCCAGATACGGGAGTTTACGGTGAGCTCCCGGGCTGTGCTCTTTCCGCAACCCACGCTTGCGCAGATGAAAGAGCGCATCGGCAGCGCCCATCCCCGGCTCTTCGTGCGGGCGGCGGACCTCCCTGCCCTGCGGGAATGGTCTCAGCGCGAAGGCAGGCGGTTCCTGCAAAACCTGCAGACGCAGGCGGAACGACTACTCAGGGAGGGTCCCACGCCGGAGCCTGCCGTTAAAGCCAGCGCACGCGACCCTCAAACGCGCCAGTACTGGTGGTCAAACCGCGAGCAAACGGTGAAAGCGTGTATGGAGGCAGAGCTGCTGGCGTTTCTGTACCTGCTTACAGAAGATAACCGTTATGCCGAGCCTGCCCGTCGATGGGTGATGCACCTTGCCGCATGGGATCCCGACGGACCTAACAACTTTGCCATCAACTGTGAGGCGGCAAAGCCGATGCTGCATCGCCTGCCACGCGCTTACGACTGGGCATACTACGCCCTCACCGAGCAGGAACGCGAACGGGTGCGAGCCGTCATGCTGCGCCGTGCCACCGACGCCTGGCGCAGCTGGGAGGTACAGGAAGGCAACGGACACCTGTCTCGCCCTTATGATAGCCATGGCAACCGCACCTGGCACAAGCTGGCGGAATGCGCCATCGCCCTGCTCGGAGAGGTCCCCGAAGCGGAGATGTGGCTGGACTATGCTGTGCACAAGTTCTTCGCCGCTTACCCGGTATGGAGCGACGATGACGGCGGCTGGCACGAGGGACTGTCTTACTGGGCGGGATACATGTCCAAGATTGTCTGGTGGACGGAGGTAGCAGAGAAAGCGCTGGGCATCGACTCCTTCCGCAAACCCTTCTTCAACCGCGCTGGCGACTATGCCCTGTATACTGCCCCGCCCGGCTCGCCCGACATGGGATTCGGTGACCTGTCGCACGGTCACCCTTCATCGGGCTGGAGCTTCGCTGCCTACTTTGCCCACAAAATGGGTAATCCTTACTGGAAATGGTGGACACAACAGTGGAACATCCAGCTGCAATCCAGCGAACCGGTGTTGAACCTGTTGTGGAATACTCTGCCCAGCGTGGCTCCTAAACCGCCGCGCGACCTGCCGCCATCCAGAGTGTTCCGCGGCATCGGGGTAGCCGTACTCAATAGCAATCTGATGGACTCCCGCGACAACGTACAGATACGGTTTAAGAGCAGCCCCTTTGGCAGGCAAAGCCACGGACACGACCCGCACAATTCTTTCACACTCAATGCGTATGGCGAATGCCTGCTGACCAACTGTGTATACCGCGACTTACACGGTAGCCCGTTCCACACGCAGTGGTGCTGGAGCACGGTTGCCCAAAACGCCATGCTGGTGGATGGCGAAGGACAGGTATCCCACTCGCCAGACCCCTTTGGCAGGATTATCGCTGATGACTTGCAGTCGGGCGCGGACTATATTGCGGGTGAAGCAACCAGAGCCTACGCGGACAAACTGCGTCACTACGTCCGCCATGTGGTCTTCGTGAAGCCCGACCTGGTCGTTTTCGTGGACGAAGCGGTTGCGGACCAACCGCGCCGCTTTGCATGGATGCTCCACGCGCTCGCGCCTTTCGAGGTGGAACCACGCCAGCAACGCCTGAGGATCGAGCGTGAGCAGGCAGGAGCATACATCCATTACATTGCCCCATCGCCGCTGCGGATGCGCCAGTGGGACGGATACACCCCTCCCCCAGATGCTGAATACCTTCGCTCCGTCGGTCGCGGCGGTTTTCCCAACCAGTGGCACGTGGAAGCCAGCACCGTCCGCCCACACAGCGAGGTGTTCACGCTCACCGTGGTGCGACCATACCGGAAGACGCGCCGTCCACCGGCAGAGATGGAGGTAGAAGAGAACGACACCGCTCTGCTCATCCGCACAGTCGCAGCGGACGGCACGCCCCTGACGGTTGCTATCCGTCGCGCCGGTGTTCCAGAGGCATCCATCGGCGGCTGGCGATTTCGGCACTTCGCCCAGGCGCAACGCGGCAGCAGACAGTGGCTGCTGGGAAAACCATAGCCCTACTCGGGCAGCGGTTTGCCCTTCGTCTCTGGCGCCCAGCGCAATACCACATAGCCCAGCAGGAAGACCGCTGAGATAATAGTAGCCGCCTGCTCAATACCGTAGTGCGCACGCAACGTGCCGAAAGTCCACGGCGCTATTGCCGCGATGTAGCGTGCGACATTATACGAAAAGCCCGTGCCCGTTGCCCGCAAGCGTGTGGGGAAAATCTCCGGGAAGTAGACCGCGTAGCACCCCAGCAACGCCAGCATACTGAACCCCAGCAGCGGGAAGAAAATCATCGCGGTCAGGAATGAATGGGTGAGGTGAAACGTAGCGGGTGCAATGACCAAACACAACAGGAGCGCTGTTCCTATTGCAAAACGCCTTCCCACGCGCTGCGCCAGCCACGCCGCAAACAGGCTGCCAAAAAACGCGCCAGCGTTCTGCGCCATCGCACCATAGCTCACCATTCGGTCTGTATACGGCTTGAGCTCTGGAAGGTTGTTGGGGTTCAACAGATTGCGCAACAGGTCGGGCGACCAGGTGCTGATACCCCAGAACCCGACGATTCCAACTGCCCCCAGCCCGATGCCGACCAGCAGATTGCGCCGCAAAAGGGGCGTGTGCCACATTTCGCTCAGTGCGCCCAACTGCTTCTTCTCCATACGGGCACGCTCTTTCGCTTCCTCCCAGCGTTCCGGCTCCCTGACAAATAGACGAATGACAAACACCAGCAGGGCCGGGGTTACCCCCACTGCAAACACCCATCTCCATCCCCAGGTGGGAGCAACGGTCAGGTTAATGACGCCCGCAAGCATGTTGCCCAGCGCGGATGACGCCTGCATGATGCCCAGAGCCGTCGCCCGCGCGTGCGATGGAAACACCTCTGCCACCAGAGACGCCCCCGCGGCGAATTCACCGCCTACACCCAGCCCCGTCAAGAAACGAAGCACGGCGAACTGCTCCCATGTCTGAGAGAGACCGCTTAAGCCCGTGAAACCCGCATACATCAGCACCGTTATCGCCATCGTGCGGGTGCGTCCGAGACGGTCACCAATAATACCGAACAAAAAGCCGCCGGTCGCCCATCCGGCGATGAAAATCGCCTGCACAATCCCTGAATAGTAACCCACGTTGGCGTCAGTAGGCGCAATACCCTCGCGGGCTAACAGCTCACGCAGAGCCGGCTGACGTGACAACACATACAGCCACTGGTCCATCGTATCGAACAGCCAGCCGCACGACGCTACAAATAATACCAGCCAGTGATAACCTGTTAACCCCTGATACCAGCGTTTAGCAGTAACCTCTTCAGAAGGCTGCATCTCCTCACCTCTCACAAGGAATCTGGATAAGGATTTCGCGACGCAATGGAAATATCCTACAGACTGAGAGACAGGAGGCTGCGATTCTATCCGGAAGACCCTCTGTTCGCTCTGCACACCTGCGCCTTCGCTTCCGATAATGGAGAATGTGAACGCAAAGGAGGCTTTAGGCATACGAATATCGCGCGCGGTGGGTCTTCCACCCCTGCCGCATGTTACCGTGCAGGTCATGCGGCTGATAGACGACCCCAGGGCATCCACTCGTGACTTCGAACGGGTCATCACTCAGGATGCCGCCCTCGCCGCCAAAGTACTGCGCATGGCGAACTCTGCCTACTACGGTGGGAATGGGAGAATATCCAGCATCAGTCGGGCTATCGCGGTGCTCGGATTGAACACCATTCGCACCATCGTGATGTCACTGACCTTCCACGCCATGGTGCACGCGCGTCAGCGCAATTCGCGTTTCAACCGGCAGGAGTACTGGAGGCATTCACTGGCTACCGCTATCGCGGGCAGGGTGCTGGCTCGCCTCAAGCGCTCTAAATGGGACGAGGAGGTGTTTCTCGCCGGACTGCTCCACGACATCGGCAAGCTGATTGCCGATCAGTTCCTGCCAGAAGATATGGACGTTTTCATCTCGCGCAGTGCCGAGATAACCCTTGGCACAGAAGAGGATGTGCTGGCGCTGGAAACGCGGGTGCTGGGTACCACTCATGCCGAGCTGGGTGATTTTGCCGCCGAAAAGTGGAACCTGCCTGCCACTGTCCGCGCTGGCATCGCCCTGCACCACGCTCCCCTGCAAGCGGAACAGGACCTGTTTGAGGTTGCTGCTCTCGTACACGCCGCGAACTGTCTGGTCAATCAGGCAGAGATAGGTGTGTTGATACCTGGTATCCAGCACGAGATGAACGCCACCGTGAAGGAGTTTCTGGCTATCCCCGAAGAACAATATGAACCGATACGCCTCGCTGTGGCAAAGGAGGTTATCGAGGCGCAAGCAGCCTTCGGGGTAACTTAACCGCCATGCGCAAAAAGATGGTTGTACTGGTTTCAGGGCGAGTGCAGAACGTCGGCTATCGCGCCTTCGTGTTGCGATACGCTCGCGCGCTGGGAGTGAGCGGAACAGTGCGCAACCTGCCCTCCGGTCAGGTAGAAGTTGTCGCGGAAGGCGACGAGAAAACACTGAACCAGCTGCTCTCCCTCCTCCAACAGGGTCCTCCTGCAGCGCGAGTCACCGATGTATCAGTTCAGTGGGGGGATGCCACAGGAGTCGAAAACGGTTTCCACATTGCGTGGTAGCCCCCCAACCTCCCTTTTACCTGCTCCATTCCGAAGCCAGCTGCGACAGCGTGACGAAGCGGCAACCCCGTTCACGCAGGTACTGGGCGCACCGTCGCCAGTTCGCCACCCCGTTTGCCCAGTCGCGCGCGGTGATGCTGATGACCTCACTGTTCCGCAGGTGGTAATCCAGAATGCTCTCCAGCGCATCCCATTCCATATCCAGACTGGCAAGCTGCCCCCCATAAGTAGCCACTGGCACCAGCAGCAATTTGGCGTCACCACGCGCTTTGAGATCGTCGTAGGCAGGACGGTAGGGCTGAGTGGGAGCATCGCTCCAGTCTACTCTGCCCTCGAACACAACACCCGGAGCCACCGTACCGTCCACCACTATGCCGATATCTTCCAAATAGCGCAAATCCGAAACCTGCAGCATGTGGTCTGCTGCGCGGAAAGCCGTTGGTTTGACGTGGCACTGTTTGAGCAGGTCCTTACCCTCCTGAATCAACATACCACGCTCACGCCCGTCGGTAATCGGGGTGCCGTTACTTTGAAAGTGCACGCGCAAACCGATTTCGTGCCAGGAGGGGATACGATGCAGGTACTCCGCGTGGTAGAGCATGGCGTTACTCATTGGGTCGTTTGCCGAAACGGTAATCAGCCAGGTCATGGGCACGTGGAACTCTTCGGCAACGCGCACCAGCTCGGGCGTGTAACATCGCCCCTGGTTCGCTGCCGCGCAGTCCACGCTGACCACCACGGTCGCCATGGGAACCACCCCCTTTATGGTGATGTTGCCTTTTGTTTCGGCGAAGGAGAAAGGGAGTCCTGCCTCTTTATCCTTCTGGAAGGCCAAACTCCACTCTGTTTACGAGGAGCATCCAGGGGCTCGCGGCATTGCAGGAACCGCGAGCCCCATACCATGTCTACAGTTCGGAGATGCTTACCCAGCGTCTCTGCTGGCTGGAGACATCTACCGCTTCGAGCACCGCCTGATTGCGCACGCCGTCCTCGAAGTTGGGCTTGAACTCCTCGCCCTTGTCAAACGCCTTCAGCATAGAATAGACGAGGTTAATGAAAGTGTGTTCGTAGCCGATGATGTGCCCGACGGGCCACCACGCGCTCATGAAGGGGTGTACACTGTCGCTTGCCTGCACCACACGGAATCCCCGAATGTGTGGTGGGTCGTCCTGCAGGTAAACCTCGAGTTCGTTCATGCGTTCCATGTTGAAAACGAGGCTACCCTTGCTTCCGTTAATCTCGAAGCGGTTGTAGTTCTTGCGTCCCAGCGCGAAGCGGGTGGCTTCGATGCTGCCGATGGCGCCGTTTTCGAAGCGTACGAGGAACAGCGCGGCGTCATCCACAGTTACTTCGCCCATTTCGCTGCTGGCAACTCCGCCCAAACGGTCATCGGACGCCGCCAGCTTCGGCCGCTGTTTGATGAAGGTCTCCATCATACCCGATACTTCGGCGATTTCTCCGACCAGGAAACGCGCCATGTCAATCAGGTGTGCGTTCAGGTCGCCATGCGCTCCTGACCCGGCAACCTCCTTCTGCAGTCGCCACACCAGCGGGAAGTTGGGGTCTACAATCCAGTCCTGCAAGTAGGTACCGCGGAAGTGATAAATCTTGCCGATGCGCCCTTCGTCAATCAACTGCTTGGCGAGTTGCACGGCGGGTGCGAAGCGATAATTGTGACACAGGGCATTGGGCACCTTGTTCTTCTGCACCGCCTCATACATCTGCCGCGCTTCCGCCAGCGTGTTCGCCAGCGGCTTTTCGCATAGCACCATCTTGCCCGCGTTTGCCGCCGCGATGGCAATCGGGGCGTGCATGTTGCCGGGTACCGACACATCCACCAGATCGATGTCCTTGCGCTCTACCACGCGCTCCCACGAGGTGTCGTACTCCTCCCAGCCGTACTTCTGCGCGGCTTTGCGCACGTTCTCCTCGTTACGCCCGCAGATAACCTTCATCACCGGTTCCACTTCCAGGTCATCGAAAAAGCGGGCAACCTGCCGATAGGCGTTACTGTGCGCCTTCCCCATAAACTGGTAGCCGATTAGCGCCACGTTCAGCTTGCGCTTGCTCATGGTTGCTCCTCCTCACACCAGGTAGATTTAATGAGCCGATACGGTTGTTTGTGGAACGCTATTGCCCTCACCGGAGGAATGCGCTCCGTCATCCCGACGAAGCACGTCCTCCGGTGGCGACATCCGTTTTATCTGCTCGGCGGCGGGGGTACAGGTATAGCACCCGGTCCGGTCTGAGTAGACGGCGCAGGCTGCTGTCCGGATGCCGATGGCTTGGGTAACAGCAGGTTTTGCCCGTTCGCCCGCTTCAACAGGTCCTGATAGTACTGCGCCATGCGCTGCCGCACGATAATCTGCGTCAACCGCGCTTTCTCCACCGCCGGAATGTCTTTGCCCAGCTTCTCTACCTTGATGATGTGCCAGCCGTAGGGCGTTTTCACGGGCTGGCTGATTTCACCCGGCTTCAGCGCAAACGCCGCCTGCTCGAACTCAGGCACCATCATGCCCCGCGCAAAGGCTCCCAAATCGCCGCCTTTATCCTTGTTCGAGCGGTCGTCCGAGTACTCCTTCGCCGCCTCGGCGAAGTCCTTACCTCCCTTGATCTCGTCGTATATTTTCTCTGCCTTCGCTTTGGCTTCGTCCTCTGCTTTGGCGCGCGCCTCGGCAAACATCTTCTGACGCTCCTCCGCGCTCACGTTCTGGTCGGGCGTGATGGTGGGCATTTGGGGCTGAATCAGGATATGCCGCGCCTGGATGAAGTCCGTATCCCGCACGGTGCGAGCGACCAGCTTCTCCAGCAACAGCGCACGCCGCAGCACCGCTTCCATGTGCGCCTTCGTCCAGCCCTGCTTCGCCAGCTCCACAGTCACATCCGCGCCGGGTGGCACACGGGCGCGCATCCCATCAATCGCCTCATTGTAGCGCTGCCCGATCTCCGCCGGGGTGACGGTTACCCCGTACTTCTTCGCTTCTTGCTCCACCACTTTGAGCGAAATCAGTTCCTCCACCGCCTGTGGACCGTACCAGGCTTCCAGCGTTTTCAGCAGATCGTCGCGCGTGATGACCGAATTGCCCACCCGTCCGACCACAGTCTGGGCTCCAGATGCGGCGCTTTTGGTCGCAGCCGGTTTCTGTGCAGGCTTGGGCGCAGCTGCAGGCTTCTGTGCGGTGGACTTTGCCTGCGCCCAGGCACCAGCGACCACCGATAGAGATACCGAGACGGTTACGATGCCATTCAGCCAGATTCTGTTCATGGCTCCTCCTCACTTTTTGGATGCATACCATGTTTCGTTACGCAAAGGCGGTCTCCCTTTGTGCCCTCCTCAGAAGGTGGTCGTGCTGCTGAAGGTGAAATTCTCCACCACCATCGGCGGCACGAGCATACTGCCCTCCACCCGCTGCGGTGTACCCAGCAATCGCACGTTTTGCATCACCACCAGCGGGCTTTCGTTGAACCGCAGGTTCTTGACCGCGTGGGTGACCTTACCACCCTGTATCCGGTAGACCCCATCGCGCGTCATACCGGTCAGCAGCAGCTGCATGGGGTCTACGTAACGGATATACCAGAAACGGGTGATGAGCAGCCCATCATCTACCTGTGCAATAAGATCCTGCAGCGAATGGCTTCCGCCCTGCAGGATGAGATTGGACGGATAGCCGGTGAAGGGCTTGCCCTGCTTCTGCGCCCAGTAGCGACTGTAAACCAGCGTTTTGAGAACACCGTTCTCTATCCACGTGACGTCCGGCGTGGGCATCCCGTCCTCAAAGAACGGTTCTGCAGGACATTCTGGATGCGTGGGCAGAGATTGCAGGGTTATCAGGGCATTGCCGACTGCGCTTCCCTCTTTGCCGGAGAACGCCGACCTTCCCTCGTCCGCTGCCTTAGCGTCCATGCTCCACGCCATATAGGCAAGCAGCTCCGCGACCGCCGCGGGCTCCAGGACCACGGTGTAATCGCCGGCGGAGACCTCCTGTGGATGGCGCGCTGCCTCCGCCTTGTCCGCTGCCCGCCGCGCAACTGCTTGCGGCACAATGGTAACCATATCCTCATGCGTCTGCTCCGCCCAGCCGCTGCCGTCTTCGGTCATCATCGTGCAGATGAGCGAAGCTTGCGTGGCGGTGTGGAAGCCGAACAGCCCACAGTTATTGGCAACGGCACTGACGTAAGTGTTGGTGGCGAAGCTGCCCGCCGTTTTCAGACCGCGCGCGTTCGCCTCGGCAATCACCTGACGCACCACACGGGCGCGGTCCTCGGGGGTGGCGTGTGCGGTACTGTCCGCGTACGCCGGCACCGGGCGATATACGGCAGGCTCCGGCGGGGGAAGAAACTCGGTATCGGGTTCCGCAACCCGCGCCATCTCCTCCGCGCGCTTCACCGCCTCGCGGATGGAATCGGTATCCAGACGGTTCGTGCTGCACCGTCCGACCTTGTTGCCATACGCGCACAGCACGCGCAGGGTGGTTTGCGCCTTCGCGACGTTTTGCGTAATCTCGTTGTTGGCATAGCGGGTAGACGCCTCGCGCGTGCCTGTCAGGTTCACCTGCACATGTTCCGCCTCGCTCAAGGCAAGCGCTTTCTCACAAATCTGTCGCGCTTCCTTCTCGTTCATCCGTCGCCTCCGTTTCGGGAATGCAAGCCTATTGTATCACGATGGAGCGCGGGCGGGCAAGAGAGACACGCATTGTCACCTGTTGCCCGCGACTTCCGACTGATCGGGCAGCATCTCATACCACAATGCCAGCACCTTTTGGGGTATAACAAAGAGGGAGAGGCAAAACGGTCATGAAGGTCACTCTACTCTACTACCCGGATTGCCCATCACATGAGCGGGCGATGGAACTGCTGCGCGAGGCGCTGGAGGCAGAGGGCGTGGACGCGGAGATAGAGGTCATCCGTATCGAGACAGAGGAAGAGGCGGAGCGACATCGCTTCATCGGCTCGCCGACCATCCGCTTCAACGGAGTGGAGGTCGACCCGCAGCCCCATCTGCCCTACCGCCTCACCTGCCGCACCTTCCGGCACGAGGACGGCAGGCTTTCCCCCCTTCCGTCGCGAATGATGCTTCGGGAAGTCATTCGTCAAGTCAAACAGGAGGAGGACAAGACACATGGCGCTGGAGCTGGGTAAACCCATCGTGGACTTCGCCCTGCCGGGCGTGGACGGCAAGACCTATTCCCCTGCCGACTTTGCCGACAAGCCGGTGCTGGTGGTGGTGTTCTGGTGCAACCACTGTCCGTATGTGAAAGCCTATGAAGACCGCACCATCGCGCTGGCGAAGGAGTTTGCAGACAAAGTGGCGTTCGTAGCCATCAACGCGAACGACGCGGTGAAGTATCCTGAGGACAGCTTCGAACACATGCAGCAGAGGGCAAAGGAGAAAGGCTATCCCTTCCCCTACTTGCACGACGAGTCGCAGGAAATCGCCCGCGCCTACGGGGCAACGCGCACGCCGGAGTTCTTCGTGTTCGACTCGAATCGCGTGCTGCGCTACCACGGACGACTGGACGACAACTGGGAGAACCCTGCTGACGTGAAGGAGCAGTATCTCCGCGACGCCCTGAACGCCCTTTTGAACGGTCAGGAACCGCCGGTCAAAGAGACCGAGCCGGTGGGCTGCACGGTAAAGTGGAAGTGAACGCGAGCCGGTGAGGAGCGTTCCTCACCGGCTTTTCCTCGGTTACGGAGTAACCTCCACCCATTGCTTGCTGCGGTGGCTGGCGAGCACCGCGTCGACGATTGCCATCTCGATGTGCCCGTCCTCGAAGGTGCTGAAGTCCCACTCGCTGCTCCCTTCGGCAATCGCCGAGTATACGCGCCACAGGAAGTTCTTCAGCCCATCGGGGTAGCCCTCTGGATGCCCGCCCGGATAGTGCGCAAAGGGACGTGCGTCGGGCGTCAACAGCGACGGGTCACGCATCACAATCTCGTTTGCCTTCTCGCGGTAGCCCACCCATAACTCGTCCGGTCGCTCCTGGTCCCACACCAGCGAGCACTTGCTGCCGGAGATTTCGTAGAACATGCGGTTCTTGCGCCCGGCAAAGCATTGCGACACGGTGAACGAGCCCACCGCGCCGTTCTCAAACTCGAAGGCGACCGTCGCGTAGTCTTCGGTGTGGATGGGTACCGGCTCGTAGTCTTCCGGCTGCAACACCTTGCCCGCGTAGGTCTCCAGCTCCTTCTTGGGCTTCATGCGGGTCTTGTGGATGGTGTGCAGATGCGCATATACCCGCTTAATCTTCAGCCCGGTGACATACTGCACGCAGTCGCACCAGTGCGAGCCCACGTCCGCCACCGCCCGCGATTCGCCGCTCAGCTCGGGCACCAGACGCCAGTTCCAGTCGGTGGGCAGAAACAGCCAGTCCTGCGTGTACGAGCCGTTCGCGTGGTAGATTTCGCCCACGTCCCCGCGCTGCACCATTGAGCGGGCATGGCGCACCAGCGGGTAGTAGCGATAGATGAAGTTAATCGCGTGTACAACACCAGCTTTCTTCGCCATCTCCACCAGCTGGCGCGACTCGCTGGAGTTCATCGCCAGCGGTTTCTCGGAAATCACGTGCTTGCCCGCCTCGATAATCTTGCGGTTGACCTCAAAGTGCAGATTGTTGGGCGTGCAGTTGTGAACGACCTCGATCTCCCTGTCGTCGAGAAGGTCGTCGACGTTCCAGTAAACCCGATCGATGTTCAGCTGTGCCGCTTTCGCCTTCGCGGTCTCCTCGTCTTTCTCGCACAGCGCCACCATATCCACAAAACCCAGTCGGCGTGCGGCTTCCACGTGCGCCGGTCCGATAAAGCCCGTGCCGATAATCGCCGCTTTGACCTTGCGCATTCTCGCTCACCTCCTTCGTTACTCTGGTCAATGTATTCTGTACACCGAGTGTAACCTCCTTCTGCAGGAACCGGCTGCCTCCATGTGGAAAACTGAAGGCACTATGCGCGTGTCGTACGAAGCCTTCACGGTGCATAAGCGATTCCCGCTCACCATCAGTCGGGGCACCACTGCCCAGACAACCAATCTCTGGTTGCGCATCGAGGCGGACGGCATCGAGGGCTGGGGTGAAGCCTCGCCTTTCTCCATCGGTGCGTACCGCGAGAACACCGAACACCTGCTCGAAGCAGCCGGGCAGGTGGTTACCCTGCTGCAACCGCTGCATCCGCTCGAACGGCAGCATATCGAGCAGGTTTTGCAAACCCATGCCATACCGCACGCCTTGCGCGCAGCGGTCGACATTGCACTGCATGACTGGCTGGGCAAGCGGGTGGGGCTGCCCCTGTGGAGGCTCTGGGGGCTGCAGCGCGAGCGCATCGTGCCCACCACAGTGACCATCGGCATCAATCCCCCCAACGTGGCGCGTCAGCGCGTGCGCGACTGGCTCGCACTCACCGATGCGAAAGCGTTGAAGGTCAAGCTGGGCAGTCCGGACGGTATCGAGGCAGACCAGGCGATGTTCGAGGCGGTTCGGGAAGAGGCGCCCGAGGGAGTGACGCTGCGCGTGGACGCCAACGGCGGGTGGAGTCTGCCGGACGCCATCACCATGTGCCGTTGGCTGGCGGAGCGGGGCGTGGAGTACGTGGAGCAGCCGTTGCCAAAGGGTCAGGAAGACGCCCTCATGGAACTGTATCAGCAGTCTCCATTGCCTGTTTTTGTGGATGAGAGTTGTTTCCACAGTAAGGACGTAGCGCGGCTTGCCGACCGCGTACATGGAGTGAACATCAAGCTGATGAAGTGTGGAGGGCTGAGCGAAGCATACCGCATGGTGCATACGGCGCGGGCGTGCGGACTGCAGGTGATGTTTGGCTGCTATTCCGACAGCAGTCTTTCCATTACGGCTGCTGCGCACCTTTCGCCGCTGGCAGACCATCTGGACCTGGACAGCCACCTGAATCTCGTGGACGACCCCTTCGTGGGAGCAACATGGCAGGACGGTAGAGTCATGCCGAACAACCTGCCCGGCTTGGGGGTGCAACGCCGTGAGGATACTGCCTGAGCATCGCGTCGCCATCCTGCAGCACGGGGGCATCCGCGGGCAGTTCGGCAAGACGGGGCTGGCATTGCTACGCTACAGCGAAGCCCAAATAGTGGCGGTCATCGACGCGGAATGCGCTGGCGGTTCCATCCCGCAGTTAACCGGCATCCCCCGCGACGTGCCGATTGTGGCATCTCTGCGCGAGGCGTTACGCTACCAGCCGCAGATACTGGTCACCGGCATCGCACCACCTGGAGGCGCGCTCCCCCAAGCCTGGTGGCAGGAAGTGAAGGAAGCAGTAGCGGCGGGACTGTGCATCGTCAACGGACTGCACACCCCAATGGCAGATCACCCCGACATCCAGCCACAGCTGCGCGAAGGGCAGTGGGTCTGGGACATCCGTAAAGAACCGTCTGGCTTGCAGCTGGGCAGCGGCGCGGCGCGAGAACTGTCCTGCCTGCGCGTGCTGACCGTGGGCACCGACATGGCGATTGGGAAGATGTCGGCGGCGCTTGAACTACACCAGGCAGCAAAACGACGGGGACTGCGCTCGGCGTTTGTCGCATCGGGGCAGACGGGCATCATGATCGCTGGAGACGGCGTGCCGCTGGACGCCGTGCGAGTGGATTTTGCGGCAGGGGCGGTGGAAGCGGTCGTGCTGCGCTATGGGCGCGAGCATGAGATACTGTTTATCGAGGGGCAGGGTTCGCTGCTCAACCCTGCTTCCACGGCGACCCTACCTCTGATTCGCGGCTCACAACCCACGCACCAGATTCTGGTGCATCGCGCGGGGCAGACGCACATCCGCACTTATCCGCATGTGCCCATCCCGCCGCTCACCGAGGTGGTGCGCCTTTACGAAATGGTTGCTTCGGCAGGGGGTGCGTTCGCGCCTGCCCCCGTGGTGGGCATCGCGCTGAACACCGCACACCTGTCCGACACCGAGGCGCAAGCGGCGATTGCTCAGGTGGAGGCGGAAACGGGACTGCCCTGCACGGACGCCGTCCGCTACGGCGCAGAGAAACTGCTGGATGCGATGTTGAAGGGCTCAAAACCTGTCTGATAGTGTAGCAGCAGACTCCAGCCCGTGCGAATCAGTTCCTGTGTTAACCGGGTTCCTCTTGCATTAAAGCGTCCACCGATTCAGGAAGCCATGCACGCAGGAAATCAAAGCGATGAAAATCCTGTGGGTTGAATGTCAGCAAATGGCGTAATCCGTGCAGACGCATGATTGCCGCTAAGCGGGCGTCCCAAACCTGGCGACCGCTGACCCGGTAACGAGTAACAATGTTTCTCCACTCATCAAACAGGTCGGGGGTCTCGGTCAACAGGTTGTGCACAGAAAGGATCTGCTCAATGTCCATAGCCGCTCGCTCAGGGGTCAATCCCAATCCACCACGGGCTTCCGCGGGCCGGGTCGCAACCGCCCAGTACTCTTGCAGGCATTGCGGAGCGACACGAACGCTCCAGCCGGCTTTGACCAAACCTTCAATGGCTCTGACCGCCAGTGCATGTTTAGCATCAGTGACATGCCTTTCCCGCAGTAGAACCCCTGTGTCCAGCAGCACAGCTTTCATACCCGTTCCTCATACAGGTTTTCGCGCCGAAGGTCTTCGTCCGATAGGCTGGGGGCATCTACAGGATGGTCTTCAAAGTATTTCCATAGACGGTGGAGCCTTCGCAACTGTTCATCTGCTTCCACTTCTACCACAAGTCGGACCCGCGCACCAGCAGGCAGGTCCAGTGGTTCACTGGGTATCAGCACCTTCCCGTCATACTCGGCTTGAATCACCTTGACGGACATTCCTATCACCTCGCACTTCTATAGTAGCACACAAAGGTGACCGGGCTCAAGAAACCACCCCCTCCCACCGCCAACGGCGACAGGAGGGGCAGGTGATTACACCAGCGAGTTTTGCTTCGTAAACTCCACCAGCTCGTCCACCAGGCAGAACGCCAGTCCGGTCACCGTATCCGCTGCGCCGTAGTAGACGGCAATTCGTCCCGTAGCAGCATCTGCCAGCGCGGCGCACGGAAACACCACATTCGGCACATCGCCCACGCACTCGTACAGCTCCTGTGGGGAGATGATGTAGGGGGCAGTCCGGGCAATTACCTTCCAGGGTTTCTCCAAATCCAGCAGCGCCGCCCCCGCGCTGTACACAAAGCCGTTGCACGAGGTCAATACGCCGTGATAGATAAGCAACCAGCCTTCGGTCGTTTCGATAGGCACGGGACCTGCGCCGATTTTCGTGCTCTGCCATCCGCCCGCAGGCGCCATCACGAACCGATGGCATCCCCAGTGAATCATGTCGGGGCTTTCGCTATAGAACATGTCACCCCAAGGCGTGTGCCCGCGGTCGCTGGGACGGCTCAGCATGGCGTATTTGCCATTGATTTTGCGCGGGAACAGTACCCCGTTGCGGTTGTAGGGCAGGAAAGCGTTCTCCAGCTGGTGGAAGGTCTCGAAATCCTGCGTCCACGCCACGCCGATGGTGGGTCCGTGGTAGCCGTTGCACCACGTCACCCAGTAACGGTCTTCGATCCATACCACGCGCGGGTCGTAGCCATACTCCCAGCCCAGCTCCTGCGCCGCCTTCCCCACGAAGTGGATGCGTTCGGGGTTGATTTCCCAGTGGATGCCATCCTTGCTGCGCCCCGCGTGCAACTGCATGTAGCGGCGCATATCATCGCAGCGGAACACACCCCGAAACTCGCCCTGATACGGCACCACCGCGCTATTGAAGATGCTGTTGGAAGTGGGCAGCAGGTTGCGAGGGATAATCGGATTTTTGCTGTAGCGCCACATGACCCCGGAATAGCCTTTGGGCTTGTCTTCCCACGGGATGTTCGGCAGGTTCTCTCCGATGATCCTAACCGCCATGGCTCGTCCTCCCTGTGCAATGTTTGCGTCACATGACTCTTACACAAGGAGGAAAACACTTCCTGCCTGCGGGTACAGCTACCAGTCCTGCGTGATGGGCTTGTTCCAGTTCGGATGCCACTCGGGCATATCCCGCTTCCAGTTGCGGTAGTAGATGCCACCCAGCGGCGCCCAGCGGGCATGACCATCCGCAAACACCATGTTGATACCCCCGCCGTGCCAGTCTGTGCGCTTCGTGCAGTCACCCTGATAACACCCCCTGCCAATCCGATCCCACACGAAACTGCTGCACC
>Ga0209479_1000673_pt1 | contig 47717 bp, 52 predicted proteins | sample DewCreD2012metaG_2_FD_184112 | JGI IMG/M metagenome (GOLD analysis project Ga0209479, IMG submission 184112) | Hot spring sediment bacterial and archeal communities from British Columbia, Canada, to study Microbial Dark Matter (Phase II) - Dewar... ...
TGCCACTTATACATAGTTATCATCCCCCTTTACCTCCTTCCTGTTTTTAGAAGGAGATTATATCCTTATTAGGGGGTCAATTTTAAATGACGATGGGGGGTCAATTCTATTTTACGATCTACACAACACCAATTTAGATAACGGGCAATTCATAATAGAAGATAAGTTCGGAAATAAAATACTACAGCAATTATGAGTATTATGGGAAATAAAGTTTGCCCAACAACGCATAACATTCAATGCACCAGACCCAGAACAGCGCAGGGTTTTTTGGTAGGTTCATCTGCCAACATGACCTTTCAATTCATCGAAAGCCTTTTTTACTTTCTGTTTTGGGCTGGTGATTTCTATCGTTAGGCTTATAAAGGAGGGAATAAAATGGGTCGGGAGGACCCAACTAAGTACTGCAGTGCTTGTGTTGGTCATGGTAGATGTCCGAGGAGGTGTCAGAGCGGAGCATGCATTGAATGTTACGGTGAAGGCTGTAAACTATGCGACAACACTGGGAAATGCCCCACATGCAGAGGCACAACGATTTGTCCAAGTTGTGGAGGAAAGGGATGGTTTGTTTTAGAATAATCATTGGTGCTCCAGTGCCTAACCTCAGGCAGAAAATAATAGAAGGAAAGATTGCTTTAGAATTAATTCAAGGTAATCAAGAGATTATAGAAAATGTTGAAGGCTTTAAGTATCCCTTAAAGGTTGTTGTTTCTGTGGAAGATGATATAATAACTGTAATAATAAATTATCCTTTGAAGAAAGGAAGAAAAAGATGAAAGTTTACTATGATGATGAAGTAGATGCCTTGTATTTAAAGCTGGGTGATGAGACTCCAGAAGGGGTTATAGAAATTTTCGATGGCGTTAATTTAGATACAACTTCTGAAGACAAAATAGTGGGCATAGAAATTCTGGATGCCTCTAAAAATAGATTTAAAAACAATATTATCTTACACACTTGAATTCGACAAAGATTTGATAACTCAAAAGATTTATTAAAATAATATTCTATATGAACAATGAGTTACAAATTACAGAATTGTTGATTTATGGGTTTTTCTACAGACTCGTTATACAACAACATTGGTGTCCGCTTAAATGTCATGCTGAATCCTGACCTGTCGTCAGGACAGGTTTATTTCAGCATCCTGAAATAAATTTGGGACAGGTTCTAATAAAATCAATATGTTATGAGACCCTGAAACATGGTTCAGGGTGACAAATAAGACTATTTCTTTAATGTAATTGAACAAAACGATTCAACAAAACCTTATTTTTTAAGTAGTTATGTCCTAATTTTTAGCTGACAGTAGTGAAACTTGATATAAATTCTAAATCCTAAACCCTATCCTAAATAAATTCAGGACTAAATAAATTCATAGGATTTAGGATTTCTCATGATATGGATTTAGTAATCAACCTTAACAAACCAGAAGGCATTACATCTCAGGAAGCAGTATCAAGGATAAAAAGAATATTAATAAAGACAAAAAAGGCAGGACATACAGGCACACTTGACCCATTTGCTACAGGCATTCTCCTTGTATGTACGGGAAGGGCTACAAGGCTTGCATCCTATCTTTCTTCACTTGATAAAGAGTACCTAACGGTAATGAAGCTCGGAGAGGCTACAGACACACAGGATTTATGTGGAAGGGTTATTGAAACTCATAAGGTTGATGTTACCGAAGATGAGATTAAAAACACCTTGAAGTCCTTTGAGGGCAAGATACTTCAGGAACCACCAATGTTTTCCGCATTAAAACACAGGGGAGTCCCCCTTTATAAATTTGCAAGAAAGGGGATTGATATCCCCCGTGAGCCAAGGGAGGTCTATGTTTATAAGATTGAGCCTCTAAAGATAAATCTACCATTTGTTACCTTCAGCACCTTATGTTCAAAGGGCACATACCTGAGGACACTCTGCGACGATATTGGCAGAAAGCTGGGCACAGGTGCACATTTATTTAAACTTGAGCGCACTGCTATAGGTCAATTTAAGATAGATGGCTCTATAACTTTTGATGAGTTGCTTCAGGTTCGGGACGAATCTCCGAGAAAGACCCGTGGCATTTATAGTATGGATGAGGCACTGGGATGGATGCCAGAGATAAAGGTTAAAGGCTCAGCCATAAAAAATGTTAAAAATGGAAATCCCCTAAGAATAAATGATTGTTATGCCATTCCACCCAATTTAAAAAACGGTGATAGTGTAAGGATAAAATCTCAGGATGGTGAGTTCCTTGCGGTAGGCAGCCTTTTTGAGGACCTCGGAGACGGGTCGTTCCGACACAGATACACAGTGAGAATGGATGTCGTTATACCTTAAAGTCTTACAAACTTATCCCAGTATTCAAATAGGTTTTTTGTTGCGTATAAATCCCTCAGACAGTATTTAGCTATCTCTATATATTTATCTTCCCTGAACAGTTCCTTTATGTCATGCCCTGTGACTCCCTCAACCTTTGGGCTGGGGATACCAAATGCCTCACACCACATGTGGAGGTTGAATCTTCTCCTCACCGCACCAAAGAAGGTGAGCTGATCAAGAAGGTCTATGTGTGATGTGCCGGTGTAGCGGCTGGGCATCAGGTCCTTTGTTGGTTTTATCTTAAGCATTGCTGAACGCAGTATGATGAATGGGGCATCAAAGGACCTGCCGTTAAATGTAATTATCTGGTCATAATTTTTAATAGCCTCCCAGAATCTTTTTAATATTCCCGCCTCTGTGTCAGGAATAAACTGTATTGTATTTTCTTTAAACGGTAGTGCTGGACTCTTTAGTGCCTGAAAGTATACAACACCCTCATCGGTGTCAGGATTAAGCATGCCTATTGCCACTATCTCTCCTGTAAGCGGTGAGAAGCTGAGTCTGTCTTTTGCCTCTTCAATCTCTTCCTCCGTCTCGGCAAATTTAAGGAGATATTCCTTTGATATCTCATCAAAGGAATTAAAGTCTCTTCCTACTGTTTCAATATCAATCACAACCCTCTCGGAAACGAGTCGTGCCGACCTGGGCATAGAATTTTTTACCATAATTGACAAACCTTTTTCAAACAAATATAATCAATACCAACCTAATAAATTTAGTTTCTAATTAATCAGGAGGAGGGTGCTTAAATGTCTGAGAGTGTTATAAATGTTACCGCAGAGTCGTGGGACAGAGAAGTGATTGGGGCTCAAGGTGTTGTAATGGTTGATTTCTGGGCAAGCTGGTGTGGTCCTTGCAGGATGATTGCACCGACAATTGAGGAGCTTGCTAAGGAATATGCAGGCATGGCAAAATTTGTAAAGGTAAATACAGATGAGAGCCCCGACCTTGCAAGCCGTTATAAAATTATGGGGATACCAACCCTTGTCTTTTTCAAAGACGGTAGGGTGGTGGATCAGGTGGTGGGAGCAGTACCAAAAGGTCAGCTTAAGGCAAAACTTGACTCTCTCCTTTAATAAATGCTTTTTGATATTATAATTGTTGGCGGAGGCCCTGCAGGATTGACAGCAGGGCTTTATACCTCAAGGGCAAGACTCAAAAGCCTCCTTATTGAAAAAGCACTCCCCGGAGGGCAGGTTATGACTGTTGAGTGGGTGGAGAATTATCCAGGATTTGAAGAGGGAATCTCAGGGATAGAGTTAGGGCATAGGATGGAGAGACAGGCAAGGAGGTTCGGGCTTGAGATAATTCAGGGCACTGTCACGGAGGTCTCTCTGCACAACAAGATAAAAAAGATACTCCTTGAGGATGCCCAGGTATATGAGGCAAAGGCTCTGATTATTGCTACAGGAGCAAATCCAAAGCCCTTAGGGATAGAGGGAGAAGAAAGATACAGGGGCAGAGGGGTTTCATATTGTGCTACCTGCGATGGGGCATTTTTTAAGGGCAAAAATATTGCAGTCATAGGTGGGGGTAATTCTGCAGTTCAGGAGGCAATATTCCTCACAAGGTTTGCAGAGGCTGTATACATAGTTCACAGAAGAGATGAGCTCAGGGCAACAAGGATTATTCAGGAGGAAGCATTCGCAAACCCTAAGATAAAATTTATATGGAATTCTGTCCCAGAAAAGATAGATGGAGGAGAGACTGTAAATGCCCTGTTTTTGAGGAATGTAATGACAGGTGAGACTTCAAGGCTTCCTGTTGAGGGTGTTTTCATTTATATAGGCTATATCCCAAACACAGGGTTTCTCAAAGGCCTTGTAAAATTAGATGAAGGCAATTACATAATTACTGATGAGGAGATGTCCACCTCTGTGCCCGGGATCTTTGCAGCAGGTGATGTAAGGGCAAAATCTTTAAGACAGATAGCCACTGCTATAGGTGATGGGGCAACCGCCACTTACTCAGCAGAGAAATATCTGGAGGAAAACCTGAGAGATGTTTGAGGTATTGTCAGAAAGATTAGGAAACATATTTAAAAGGCTAAAGGGTCGGGGATTATTGAGAGAGGAAGATATCAGAGAGGCACTGAAGGAGATTAAGATAGCCCTGCTTGAGGCTGATGTTAATTTTAAGGTTGTAAAGGACTTTATAGAGAGTGTAAAGATAAGGGCAGTAGGTAAAGAAGTAATTGAGAGCATTACCCCAGGACAGCAGGTTGTAAAAATAGTCCATGATGAGCTTACCAGGCTTATGGGTAGAAGCCATAGCGGGATTCATCTTTCTCATATCCCCCCTACTATCTTGATGCTCATTGGTCTTCACGGCTCGGGCAAAACTACAACTGCTGCAAAGCTTGCAAAGGGCTTTAAAAAGGATGGAAGGAAACCCATGCTCATTGCCCTTGACACAGCAAGACCTGCTGCAATTGAGCAGTTAATGTCCTTGGGCTCACAGATAGATGTGCCTGTTTATGGGACAAAGTTAGGGGACAATACCCTCATGGTCTTAGCGGATGCAATCAAAAAGGCTAAATCCGATGGGATGGATGTAGTTATTCTGGATACAGCAGGAAGGCTACATATAGATGAAGAGCTAATGAAGGAGCTTGAGGACATAAAGAGGGAGTCAAGGCCGAAAGAGATTCTGCTTGTTGCAGATGCCATGACAGGTCAGGATGCTGTAAATATTGCAAGGGCCTTTAATGAACGGCTTGACATAAGCGGTATCATCCTTACAAAGATGGATGGCGATGCCCGTGGTGGTGCAGCACTTTCAATGGTTGCCACTACAGGAAAACCCATAAAGTTCATAGGCGTAGGTGAAAAGATTGACTTACTTGAGCCCTTTCATCCTGAGAGGATGGCAGGAAGGATACTTGGTATGGGTGATATTGTAAGTCTCGTAGAAAGGGCTCATGAGGCGATGGATATGGAAGAGGCAGTCAATTTACAGAAAAAACTAAAGGAGGATAGTTTTACCTTTGAAGACCTCCTAAACCAGATAAGACAGATGAGGAGGATGGGACCACTTGAAAATATACTCAGCATGATTCCTGGGCTAAGCAAACATTTATCCCAAAGTATCAAGACTCTAGATGAGAGGGAGATTATCAAGGTTGAGGCAATAATTGATTCCATGACCAGGCAGGAAAGAAACAATTATGTTATAATCACCAGCAGTCGTAAGAGGAGGATAGCCAGAGGAAGCGGAACCACCGTGGCTGATGTGAATAGATTACTCAAACAGTATCTTGAGATGAAGAAGATGCTTAAGATGTTTAAGGGTGGCAAGGGATTACCTATGTTTAATTTAAAATAGTAAGTAGATTGAATTGGAGGGTTAGATAATTTGGTAAAGATCAGGCTGACACGCAGAGGGGCAAAGAAAAAACCATTTTACAGGGTAATTGTAGCTCACTCTAGGGCAAGAAGGGATGGGCCTTTTTTAGAGATAATCGGCACTTATAACCCATTGAAGGACCCTTCAGAAATAAAGATAGATATAGAGAGGGCTAAGTATTGGTTTAGCCGCGGAGCACAGCCAACCCCTGCGGTAAGAAAAATTTTGAAGATAGCTGGCCTGTGAAAGGCAGATGAGATTCCCATTCTTATGGAGGTGGACATATGAAAGAGTTAATTGAGCAGATGGCAAAGTCCCTGGTTGATAAACCAGAGGAGGTCCAGGTTACTGAGATAAGGGGGGAGAGGACAACTGTTTATGAGTTGAAGGTTGCCCTAAGCGATCTCGGTAAGGTCATTGGAAAACAGGGAAAAACTGCGCGGGCTATGAGGTCTATTCTTGGTGCTGCAGGAGCCAAACTCGGCAAGCACTGCGTCCTTGAGATAATAGAATAACATGATTACACAGATAAAGATTTAGATTACACAGGTTAAAACTTGTGTAATCTGTCTTAATAATGAAGTGTGATGTCCTGACGCTTTTTCCTGATGTAATAAATGCCTATCTTCAGACAGGTATTTTGGGGAGGGCACAAGAAAAAGGGCTTCTAAAAGTAAGTGTCTATAATATCAGAGATTTTGCCTCAGACAGGCATAAGGTTGTTGATGACTATTCTTTCGGAGGAGGCCCTGGTATGGTGATGAGGGCTGAACCAATCTTTAAGGCAATTGATCATATTAAAAAAGATGGTCTCCCAAGAAGGGTAATCCTTCTCAGTCCACAGGGAATGCCATTTACGCAGTCAATGGCTCAGGAATTCTTGAGGGAAGAGAAAAGACTTACATTTATATGTGGCAGGTATGAAGGAGTGGATGAGAGGGTGAGGCTTGGGCTTGTGGATGATGAGGTCTCTATAGGAGATTATGTCTTGACAGGAGGAGAACTACCTACACTTGTTATAATTGATGCCTGCGTAAGACTTATCCCTGGGGCATTGGGAGATGACAGGTCAGTAGAGGAGGAGTCATTTTCATGGGGATTGCTTGATTACCCTCATTATACGAGACCAAGGGAGTTTCAGGGGATGAGGGTTCCGGATGTGCTTCTCTCTGGAGACCATAAGCAGATATGGTTATGGCGTAGGAAGGAGGCGCTGAGAAAGACCATTAAAATGAGACCTGACCTTCTTAAAAAGATTGAGCTTATGGAGATTGATAAAAAACTAATCTCTGAGATAGAGTTGGAAACGACTCGCACCGGGGAAGAAGAATAAATGGATGCTATAAAGCTCGTAGAGGATAGTTTTAAAAAGGAAATCCCTCCTTTCAGGGTTGGTGATACCGTCAGGGTAAATATAAGGGTTATTGAGGGAGATAAGGAGAGGATTCAGCCATATGAAGGTGTTGTCATATCCCGAAGGGGAAGCGGTCTAAGGGAGACCTTCGCTGTAAGAAAGGTCTCTTATGATATTGGTGTTGAAAGGATATTCCCCATTCATTCACCTATGATAGAGCGGATTGAACTCATCAAAGAGGGGCGTGTAAGAAGGGCAAAGCTGTATTACCTGCGTGGTAAAAAGGGTAAGGCAGCAAAGGTAAAGGAGAAAACACTCACCTGGGTTCAGTGAATCCCACACCACGGTTTTACAGCCGTAGCCTCTATGTTATTACCCTGCGGGAATTTGAGAGCATTCCTCCACGGATTTATGGGACACCACGTAGGGTATCCCATTGTGGCACCCATGGCTTCATAGTGGTGCGGGATGAAGGGGCATAAAGAAAACAAGATAGACCCAATCTTCTTATACGATGAAGAAATCCGGCGGAATTATCCTCTGATAGCAGGTATTGATGAGGCAGGTAGAGGTCCCTTAGCAGGACCTGTTGTTACATCCGCAGTTATCCTTCCTGAGGGACTTATAATTCAGGGGCTTAAGGACTCAAAACAGCTATCTCATAATGAGCGTAAAAGGGTCTTCTGGGAGGTTGTATCTAAGTCCATTGATATAGGCATCGGGATTATAGAGTCTCAGATTATAGACAGGACAAATATACTTAAATCCACAAGGCTTGCCATGGAGGCTGCCCTCAGGGATTTAAGAGAGCCTCCTGATATTCTTTTAATTGATGCCTTGAGCCTTCCCGGGATTAAGATTCCTCAGAGATCCATAATTAAGGGCGAATCTCAGAGTGCCTCAATAGCTGCTGCCTCTATCGTGGCAAAGGTTATAAGAGACGACATTATGCTCAGGTATCATGAGGAATATCCGATTTATAATTTCAAAGAACACAAAGGGTATTGCACAAAAGAACATATAAAACTCCTGCAGATACATGGTCCATGCCCTATCCACAGAAAGAGTTTTAGAAAGGTAATGGATATGGAATTACCATTATAGTGGAGGTACATGAGGAAATAGCCCATTTCTGTTGGAAAAAGTAAAAACTTGCCCGATGGCATAAATGAGTTTCTTTTTCATGCCTTTTGTAACACAGAAGAAACTCACCTCTACTGACATGATGAATTGAAGAGATGAGGATGTCTTTATGAGTTATTCCACAAAGACAGTAGATTTCCTCATAATTGGTGCAGGTGTTGCAGGGCTCAGGGCAGCAATAGAGGTTGCTTCCCATGGAAGCGTCCTTGTGCTTACAAAGGATAAGCCCTTAGAAAGCAGCACAGGATATGCGCAGGGAGGGATTGCCGTTGCCCTTAGTGATGAGGATGAGGTTGGTATACATTATGAAGATACAATAAAGGCAGGGGATGGATTATGCAGGGAGGAAGCAGTTAAGGTATTGGTTGAAGAGGGCCCGGATATCATACTGGAGCTTATCTCATGGGGTGCCCAGTTTGATAAAGAGGGAAGTAAGCTTGCCTTTAGCAGGGAGGCAGCGCATTCCAGAAGGAGAATCCTCCATGCTAGGGGAGACTCCACAGGAAGGGAAATTGAGCGTGTGCTTCTTAGAAAGGTTCGGACATTTCCCTCGGTCTCAAGATATGACTTTGCCTTTACAGTAGATTTAATCATAGATGACAGCAGATGCGCTGGGGCACTCATCCTGAGGGGTAATGAGCTTATAGCAATTTATGCAAGGGCGGTAATACTTGCAACAGGCGGTGCTGGCGAGCTTTATTCAAGGACAACGAATCCTCCGGTGGCAACAGGTGATGGTATGACAATTGCCTACAGGGCAGGTGCTGAGCTTCAGGATATGGAGTTTGTCCAGTTCCATCCAACGACCCTTTACTCCCCCTCTGCACCACAGTTTCTCCTGAGTGAGGCAATGAGGGGTGAAGGGGCAATCCTCAGGAATATCCGAGGAGAGCAATTTATGCCACACTATCATCCCATGGCAGAGCTTGCACCCAGAGACATTGTCACAAGGGCAATCATCTCTGAGATGGTTAAAACAAGGGCAAAACACATTTACTTAGACCTTACACATCTTGACAGAGATTTTATTAAAAAAAGATTTCCCCGAATCTATTCAACATGCCTTAGGTTTGATATTGATATAACTGATGATTTAATACCTGTCAGTCCTGCTGCCCATTATATTATGGGTGGGGTTAAGACTAACCTGAAGGGTGAAACCAACATTTTAGGTCTCTTTGCAGCAGGAGAGGTTGCCTGCACAGGTGTTCATGGTGCAAACCGTCTTGCCTCAAATAGTCTCCTTGAGGGTCTTGTATACGGAGCAAGGGCAGGAAGGGCAGCAGCGGAGTGGAAGGTTAAGAGTTCAGGGCTGAAAGTTCCAAGAAATTTAAAAACCCTAACCTCTAAACTCAGAACTGGGGTCCCCAAAAACTCTAAAGACTTCTTGGGGCGGTTTGATGTTGATAAAATAAGAAGCTCACTCAGGAGATTGATGTGGAATAAGGCAGGGATTATAAGGTGCAGGGAATCCCTGAGCAAAGCAAAAGGATGGCTTATGGAATGGGACCCTATACTCAAGGGTGAGTTTCTTAGCAGAAGAGGGCTTGAGTTAAAAAATATGCTTCAGGTTGCAAGCTTAATTGTGGATTCAGCCCTTTTAAGAGAGGGAAGTATTGGTGCCCATTATCGCTCTGATTTCCCTGAAAGGGGAGAGGGCTGGCAAAGACACACCACATGCCAGAAGGAAGCAGGAATTCTCTGGCGTCCTTGAAAAAACTCATAAAAACTAATAAACTAAGCGATGGACGAACTTAAAGGTCTTAGAGATGAGATTGACAATATTGACTCCGAGATACTCAGGTTGCTCAATAAAAGGACTGAGATTGTCCTTAAAATCAGAAAGGCAAAAAAGGACAAACGGATAAATATCCATTCTCCTCAGAGAGAGAAGGAGATACTGGAGAGACTTCAAAGGCTCAATCCCGGTCCATTTCCGAACGATGCCCTTAAGTCGATATATAGGGAAATCCTTTCAGCATCTCTTTCCCTTGATAAGCCTTTAAAGGTCTCTTACCTGGGTCCTTCTGCAACCCTTACACATCTTGCAGCGAGGCAGCAGTTCGGTTCATCAACTCACTACATACCTGAAAGCACTATAAAGGGAATTTTTGAAGCTGTTGAGGAGGGAAAGGCTCAGTATGGAGTTGTGCCAATTGAGAATTCAACACAGGGATTTGCCAATTACACCCTTAACATGTTTATAGATTCAGAATTAAAGATTGCCGCTGAGATAATGCTTGAGATATCACATAATCTATTATCCAGAACCGGCAGGCGGGAAGCGGAGTGGCCCTGCCCTGACCCTGCCTCGGAAACTGTTGAAAGCGAGCTTACAGCTAAGACCTATAAACTCAAATTTATTGAAGGGGGCATTAAGGATTATAAGTATAACACCTGCTTCCTCGTAATTGCAAAGGACTTTCCCACACGGACAGGAAAGGACAAGACATCAATTATGTTTTCCATTAAAGATAAGCCTTCTGCCCTTTACTCAATCCTCAGACCCTTTGCCAGACACAGGGTAAACCTCACCAGTATGGAATCAAGACCTTCAAGGAGAAGGGCAGGGGAATATATATTCTTTGTGGATATGGAGGGGCACATAGAGGATAGGAGGGTCAAGAATGCCCTTGAGGAGGTTAAAAAGGAATGCCTTTATCTGAAGGTTCTTGGTTCCTATCCATTGCTGAATATTGGGGTCCAAAAAAAGGGCCGGCCGCAAGACTTTTTGAGGCGGAATAATGATAGAAGCCCCTGAACACATAAAGACCATTAAGCCGTATGTCCCGGGCAAACCCATAGAAGAACTTGAAAGGGAACTGGGCATTACAGGCTCTATAAAGCTTGCATCTAACGAGAACCCTCTTGGTCCCTCTCCCCTTGCGCTAAAGGCTATTCGTGATGCGCTTGCTGACATCAATAGATACCCTGATGGGCAGTGTTTTTATCTCAGGGATGCCATATCTCAAAAGTTAGAGATAAATAGAGAGGAGGTGCTGATAAGCAACGGTTCTAATGAGATCATTGAATTAGCTGTCCGAGCATTTCTCAGGCCTTCTGATGAGGCAATAATGGCTCAACCCTCTTTCGCTGTTTATCCAATGATAGTTCAGGCAGCAGGCGGAAAAAATATAATCGTCCCGCTCAAAGATTTCCGCCATGACCTGAAAGTCATGGCATCGCATATAACAGACAGGACAAGGATTATCTTTATAGCAAACCCCAATAATCCCACAGGCACAATTAATATAGAGTCTGAGATGGATGACTTTATGCAGAGGGTTCCTCAGGGTGTGCTAATTGTAGTTGATGAGGCATACCATGAGTATGTCACTTCAGGTGAGTATCCCCAGAGCCTGAAATATTTCAGGGAGGGACAGGATATACTTATCCTCAGGACATTCTCCAAGATATACGGTCTTGCAGGGTTGAGGATTGGCTACGGTATTGCAAGGGAAAAAATATTGACAGAGATGAACAAGGTCCGTCAGCCATTTAGTGTTAATTCAATAGCACAGAGGGCAGCACTTGCTGCACTCAGAGATGAAAAACATATTGCCGCCTCAAAGAGGATTAATGAAATAGGCAAGAGGTATCTTTATAAAGAGCTGGAGGCCCTGAACCTTGAGTATGTGCCTACAGAGGCAAATTTTATATACATTATCCTGAAAGAGGAAAATGCATCCTCCTTATATGAGAAACTTTTAAGACAGGGTGTCATAGTGAGACCTATCGGAGAGCAGGAAATCAGGGTGACAATAGGATTGCCGGAAGAAAATAAGAGATTTATAGAGACACTAAAATCAGTGATCAGTAATCGGTGATTAGTAATCAGTTCTATAGGAGGTTACAATGGACATCATAGTAGTTAAACCCGGGACAACTGAAGAGGAGATTCAGAATATACTGAAAAGGCTTGAAGCTAAAGGCTTTAAGGGCCATATCTCCATAGGCACAGAAAGGACAATAATTGGCGTAATCGGTGATACATCAAAGATTACAGATGAGGAAAGCGCTGCATTTGAGGCTATGCCCTGTGTTGAAAAGACCCTTAGAATCCTTAAGCCCTTCAAGCGCGCAAGCAGGGATTATAAGCCGGAGGATACAACCATTGAGATTGGCGGGCATGTAATCGGAGGGAAAAGAATCCATGTTATTGCCGGGCCCTGTGCGGTGGAGAGCATGGATATAATTATAGGGATAGCAAAGAAGGTAAAGGAGGCAGGCGCAACATTTATAAGGGGAGGTGCATTCAAGCCGAGGACCTCACCCTACAGCTTTCAGGGTCTTGGAGAGGAGGGACTAAGGTATCTTGCAGAGGCAAAGGAAAAGACAGGTATGCCAGTGGTTACTGAGATTATGGATCCAAGGGATATAGATTTGATCTTTGAGTATACAGATATTATCCAGATAGGAGCCAGAAATATGCAGAATTTCAGGCTACTTGAGGTAGTTGGCTCCTACAATAAACCAGTCCTCTTAAAGAGGGGGCTTTCTGCAACCATAAAAGAATTTCTGATGGCAGCTGAATATATCATGAAAGAGGGCAATCATAATGTTATCCTGTGTGAGAGGGGAATAAGGACATTTGAGACAGAGACAAGAAACACCCTTGATCTAAGTGCTGTGCCAGTCCTCAAAGACCTTACCCACCTGCCTGTTATTGTTGACCCAAGCCATGGTGTCGGTAAATGGAGGTTCGTTGCCCCTATGGCAAAGGCATCAATTGCAGCCGGTGCTGACGGGTTGATGATTGAAGTGCACACACATCCTGAGGAGGCACTCTCAGACGGAGAGCAGTCTCTAAAGCCTGCCAGATTCAAGGCACTCATGGATGAGTTAAAGGCTATTGCAGCGGCTGTAGGAAGGGAATTATAAAAATAATAACCAAAATCCAATAATCAAACGGTTTGGAATTTGGGATCTGGTTATTGTAATTTTAAAGGAAATAATATGGATTTCAAAAAGGTTGCCATAATCGGTGTAGGACTTATAGGTGGTTCTTTTGCACTTTCACTCAAAAAATCCGGATTTAAAGGCAGGATAGTGGGGATAGGAAGAAGAAAAGAAAATCTCATTATGGCAAAGGAAGGGGGGATTATTGATGAGTACTCCACTCAGCCTTCAGAGGGAATAATAGATGCGGATTTAATCCTGCTTTCAACTCCTGTAGGTGAGTTCCAAAGGCTCCTGCAGGATATAAAGGGAGAGATAAAGGGAGGTGCAATCGTTACTGATGTTGGCAGTGTCAAGGCAGAGGTAGTAAGGAAACTTGAGCCTTTAATGCCCAAAGGGGCAAGTTTTGTGGGCTCTCATCCCATTGCAGGAAGAGAGACCTCGGGCATAGCTTCCTCCTCAGCTGAACTTTTTACAGGTGCACGCTGTATCATCACGCCAACTGAGAATACAGAGAAAGGGGCTTTAGAGAGAATACTTGAGCTCTGGCAGAGTTTTGGTTCCAGGACAGCATTAATGTCCCCTGAGGAACACGACTGGATCTTTGGTTGTGTGAGCCACATGCCCCATGTAATAGCCTATACACTCATAAATACCATTATGGATTTGGATAAAGACATTCTACCGCACAGCGGCCCCAGCCTCAGGGATATGACAAGGATTGCATTAAGCCCTCCTGAACTATGGCAGGAGATATGCTCCTACAACAGGGAAAACATACTTAAACCACTTGAGCATTTTACCTCATCCCTTTTACACATAAAAGGGCTCATTGAAGAATCAAACTGGGATGCCCTTAAGGAGGAGTTCCAGAAGGCACAGTCGGGAAGAAGTCGACTTGAATATTAAGGTAACACAAAAAACTCCATTACGCGGTGAAGTCACTCCACCACCTGATAAATCCATCTCTCACAGGGCAATAATCCTTGCCTCTCTTTCAGAGGGCAAAAGCATCATAAGAAACTTCCTCCGTGCAGAAGACCCACTCAGGACAATTAAGGCATTCAGGCAAATGGGAATAGAAATAAAAGAGTTCAAGGAAGAAGAGTTAGTAATCAATGCTAAAGGGTTAATAGGACTCAGAGAGCCTGAAAACATCATAGACTGCGGGAATTCAGGGACAACGATGAGGCTTTTGTGCGGGGTGCTTGCTGGTCAGCCATTCAGGGCCACACTCACAGGTGATGAATCTCTAAGAAATAGACCCATGCAGAGAATTATTACACCTCTTACAGGGATGGGTGCAAAAATCACATCAGAGGCAGGTTACCCACCACTTACTATTAATGGAGGCAATTTAAAACCTATACATTATAAATCACCTATAGCAAGTGCACAAGTCAAATCTGCAATCCTGCTTGCAGGACTTTATTGTGATGGTGTTACAACCATTCAGGAGCCTGGCAGATCAAGAGACCATACAGAAAGGATGCTCAAGGCTCAAGGGGCAGAGGTAGAGATAGAAGACCTTCAGGTCAGTATCAGAGGTAAAGCAAATCTTAAACCATTGGATATAACAGTCCCGGGGGATTTTTCCTCTGCAGCATTCTTCATTGTTGCAGGCATCATAGTTACTGATTCGGAGATATTAATTAAAAATGTTGGTATAAATCCGACAAGGACAGGACTCCTGGAGATTCTGAAAATGATGGGTGCTCGGATAGAAGTTGAAAATGAAGGCGAGGTCTCAGGAGAACCAGTGGCAGATTTGTATGTGAGACACTCTGTTCTTAGGGGTGTGACTATTGGTGGTGATTTGATTCTCAGGGCTATTGATGAATTCCCTATTCTCTGTGTTGCAGCATCCGTGGCCCAGGGAATAACAAAGATAACAGGTGCTAAGGAGTTAAGGTTAAAGGAGTCAGACAGGATTGCCTCAATGACAGAAGAGCTGAGAAAGATGGGTGTAAGTATAGAGGAACTCCCTGATGGAGTCATTATTGAGGGCAGGGAGAGACTGGGGGATGCCACTACACACAGTCATGGCGACCACAGGGTTGCAATGGCCATGGCAGTAGCAGGACTTGTGGCTCAGGGTAAGACAATAGTTGAAGATACTGCCTGTATTGATACATCTTTCCCTGGGTTTTTTGAGGAGTTAAATAAACTAAAATGAAAGACATAGTCACCATAGATGGTCCTTCAGGTGCGGGGAAAAGCACAGTAGCCAGATTGCTTGCCAGAAGGCTTGGATATAACTACCTTGATACAGGTGCACTTTATCGCGCAGTTGCATGGAAGTTAAAAGAGGAGGGTATAGAGCTTGATGCTGAAGAAGGGCTCAGGAAGATATTACCAACAATAGAGATAACCATGAGCCACGATAGGATTATGGTAAATGGCATAGACATAACACCCCGGATCAGGACTCCTGAGATAGGCGAACTCAGCTCAAGGGTCTCTGCCATACCTCTTGTGAGAGGGCATCTCTATGCACTCCAGAGGGAGCTCGGGCTACGGGGAAAGATAGTCATTGAGGGAAGAGACATCGGCAGTGTTATCTTTCCAGAGGCAGAGAACAAATTTTTCCTCGATGCGCGCCCTGAGGAAAGAGCTAAAAGAAGATATAAAGAGCTTAAAGAGACTAATCCTCAGATCACTCCGGAGGCTGTAATTGAAGACCTCCAGAAAAGGGATTTAAGGGATTCTACAAGAGAGAACTCTCCACTAAGAAAAACCGATGATATGATCTATATAGATACCACCAATCTCAGTATAGAAGAGGTTGTATCAAAAATACTTAAGGAGTTAAAGATATTTTGACCTTTGTTGAAAGGCCTCTTTCATGGATTATAAGGCTAATCTTCCGTATTAACGGTGGATTAGAGGTTAAAGGCATTGACAACATACCCATGGAAGGTGGGGTGATTGTGGCTTCAAACCATATAAGTTATCTGGACCCGCCCCTCCTTGGTGCTATTATCCCAAGGAAGGTAACCTTCATGGCAAGGAGGGGGCTTTTTGATATAAAGGTTCCTCTCCTTAGGTGGTTTATACGCCATTACGCATTCCCTGTTGACAGAGAAAAGACACTCCCATCAACTATAAAAGAGGCCCTCAGAAGACTTAAAAACAGAGAGCTACTTGTTATCTTCCCTGAAGGTAGAAGGAGTGAGACAGGAGGGCTACTTGAAGGGAAGAAGGGAATTGGACTTATAGTAGGCAGGAGCAGGGTAGCGGTGGTTCCTGCCCTGATTCAGGGAACTGATAGGGCACTACCTGTTGGAGGTAAGTGGCTTAGGAAGGCTAAAATATCAGTAATATTTGACAAGCCCTTATATTTCTCTGAAAATAATTCTGAGCTCATTACGAAAAAGATTATGACCCTCATAGGAGAATTAAAGAAAGACCATGCAGATAGTAGTAGCTGAGAAGGCAGGCTTCTGTTTTGGTGTTAAACGTGCTATAGATATTGCCCTGGACTGTGCCGGGGAAATGAAAGAAGGGGTGTATACTTTTGGACCTCTAATTCATAATCCACAGGTAGTGGAGAAGCTCAGGCTAATGGGTATAAAACCAATCATGGATATACATTCCCCAGAGATAAAAACCCTCATTATCAGGACTCATGGTGTGGCACCAAAGGTCTATGGGGAGATATCCAGTTTGGGCTATAAGGTTGTTGATGCCACATGTCCATTTGTGAAGAAGGCACAGCATTACGGAAAAAAACTGAAGGAAGAGGGCTATCAGGTCCTTATCTTAGGTGATAGGGAGCACCCTGAGGTTAAGTCTTTGCTTGGCTTTGCCGGGGATGATGTTATCGTTATAGGGAATAACGAGCCCATACCTCCTCTCAGGGAGAGGGTCGGGATAATTGTCCAGACAACACAGCCATTTGAGGCACTAAAAAGGCTCCTCTCCGGGGTTGTTACCATAGTAAAGGAGGTAAAGGTCTACAACACCATCTGTGATTCTACATCACTGAGGCTTGAAGAAACGAGAAATTTAGCAAAAGAGGTTGATGTTATGATTGTTGTTGGAGGTAAGGTAAGCGCCAATACAACCCAGCTTTTTACTCTTTCAAGAGAGTTCTGCCCTAGGGTATACTTTATAGAGAGAGCCAACGAGTTACAAAAGGAGTGGTTTAATGGTACAGAAAGGGTGGGTATTACAGGAGGTGCTTCAACACCACGATGGATCATAGATGAGGTAGTGGAGAAACTTAAAGAAATTTCTCTCGGGAGATAATATAATACAGTATGGAATTACAAAAACAGGAGTTAGAGAGACTTTATGCCGAGACCTTCCAGGGTTTACAGCAGGGTGCAATCCTCAAAGGAAAAATTATCCGTATAACAACAGAAGGTATTATTGTAGACATAGGTCACAAGTGCGAGGGCATTATCCACCTGAGTGAATTTTCACAGGATGAACTCGGCAATCTAAAGCATGGCAGTGAGGTGGATGTCTATGTAGTGGATGAAACACTTAGAGATGGTTTTATTCCCCTGTCAAAAGACAGGGCTACAAAAATAAAGACATGGGAGATGTTAGAGGATGCACTTCATAAGGGTCTCCAGGTAGAAGGGAAAATCGTCGGAAAAGTCAAGGGAGGAATGACTGTAGATATTGGAGGGGTAAGGGCATTTCTTCCTGGCTCCCACATAGACCTGAAGGTTTTAAAAGACACAGAGCATCTTATAGGACAGGTCTCTCCATTCAAGGTCATAACGGTAGATAGCAAAAGGTCTAATGTGGTGGTCTCACGGCGAGTTCTCCTTGAAGAAGAACGCCAGAGGCTGAGGAAGAAAACCTTAGCCTTACTTAAAGAGGGAGCTATTGTCCAAGGCATTGTAAAGAACATCACAGACTATGGGGCATTTATTGACCTCGGTGGTGTGGATGGGCTAATTCATATATCTGATATGTCCTGGGGCAGGATAAGTCACCCTGGAGAGTTATTCGGCATAGGGGATACTGTTGAGGTAGTTGTCCTTAAGTTTGACAGGGAGGCAGAAAGGGTCACATTAGGGTATAAACAGAAGAAACCAGACCCTTGGTTAAGGGCAGAGGAAAAATATCCAACTAACAAAATAGTTCGGGGGAAGGTTATAACTATTGTTGATTATGGGCTTTTCATAGAGCTTGAAGAAGGGATTGAGGGTCTTGTTCATGTAACAGAGCTTGATTGGTCAGAAAGGGTTAAAAAACCATCAAGATATTTCTCCATAGGAGATACCGTCGAGGCAGTTGTGCTTAAGGTATCCAGCACTGAGAAGAGGATATCACTGAGTATAAAACAACTGAAACCAAATCCATGGGAGCTCATAAAACAAAGATATACCGTCGGTCAGAAGGTCACCGGGAAGGTGAAGGGCTTTACAGACTTCGGGGCATTCATAACCATAGATGAGGGTGTTGATGCATTACTTCATATATCCGACATCTCATGCAATAAACACATAAAACATCCATCAGAGGTTCTCAAAAAGGGACAGAAGATTGAGGCTGTAATTTTAAGCATTGAGCCAGAGAAAGAAAGGATGTCCCTTGGACTGCGGGACCTCAGCACAGAGCCCTTGGCTGAGGAAGCCACTTGAAGAAAACATAGAGGGTCTGATATATTTTGTGGAGGCTTAAAATGAAAAAGTTCTTAATTTTCTTCTCTCTCCTGGTAATACTTACAGCCCTCCTCAGTCTTATACTAACACTCACACATAAGGTCCCAATAGGTGAGCGGGTTGCCCTCATAAGGGTTGAGGGTGTAATTCTTGACTCAAGGGATACAATAGAGGAATTGAAGAAATACTCTAAGGACCCCTCAATAAAGGCTATTGTCTTACGGGTTGACAGCCCCGGTGGAGGGGTTGCTCCGGCACAGGAGATATACGAAGAGATAAAAAAAATAAAGTCAAAGAAAAAAGTGGTTGTCTCTATGGGCTCTGTAGCTGCCTCTGGAGGTTACTACATTTCATCCCCTGCCCACAAAATAGTTGCCAATCCGGGGACGCTCACAGGTTCCCTAGGGGTGATTATGGAGATACCAAATCTTGAGGGTCTTATGGATAAGATAGGTATAAAGACAGAGGTAATAAAAAGCGGCAGATATAAAGATATGGTTTCTGTCTTTAAATCCATGACGCCTGAGGAGAGGAAGGTCCTTCAGAATATTTTAGATGATGTCCATGAGCAGTTTATCAGGGCTGTTTCTGAGGGCAGGGATATGAAGATTGAAGATATCAAGAAATTGGCTGATGGCAGGGTATTTACAGGTAGAGATGCTAAAGAACTCAGACTTATTGATGAATTAGGGAATCTTGAGGACGCCATCAGCCTCGCTGGAAGGCTCAGTGGAATAAAAGGCGAACCTGTGGTGGTCTCAAAAAAGGAGAGATTTACTCTTTTAGAGCTTATTGGAGGAGACTTTCCCAAGAACCTCATAAAAGATATACAGGATGGCTTTCCAACCATCAGGGTGAAATATATACTAATGCCATGAAAAATCCAAAATTCTTAATAACAAGGGGGTATTCATGACAAAATCAGCTCTTGTGGAGAGGATAGTAGAAAAGGTCAAGGACCTTAATCTTACAAAGAGGCAGACGGAAGTTGTAGTAGACACTGTGTTTGAGAGTATAAAGGATGCCCTTGTTAGAGGAGAAAAGGTAGAGATAAGGGGTTTTGGTAATTTCAGGCTCCGTCATAAAAAATTCAGGAAGGCAAGGAATCCAAAGACAGGTGAATCTGTAGAGGTCCCTTCAAAAAGGGTTCCATATTTCAAGGTCGGCAAAGACCTGAGGGAAACAGTAAATAGAGGATAGTGCAGGAGGCATGAGTTCCTTCTAACCACACTCATACCGTTTAACCCTCAAACCTTCTTAAGACCAATACTGCATTGACACCGCCAAATCCAAAGGAATGTGAGATGGCAATGTTTATGTCTTTGGGCTCTGTCTTGCGAATATGATTGAGCTGGACATCAGGACACTCAAGATTGATTGTTGGTGTTATCACACCCCTTTTGAGTGATATGGCGGTTATTGCAGCCTCAACTGCCCCTGCACCACCAAGCATGTGACCGAGCATGGACTTACTGGCACTTATAGGGATGTCATATGCCCGCCTGCCAAAGACCTTTTTTATTGCCTCTGACTCTGTCCTATCACCTACAATTGTTGATGTGGCATGAGCATTGATGTAATCAATATCATCTATCTTGACCCCTGCACCCCTTAATGCCTTATTTATTGCAATTGCCTCTCCATCACTACATGGCATTGTAGGATGAAGGGCATCTGAGGATGTCCCGTATCCTATAATCTCGGCATAAATCTCTGCACCCCTCTTTAATGCATGCTCAAGCCTTTCAATCACAATGACCCCTGCGCCTTCAGCAATTACAAAGCCATCTCTATCCTTATCAAAAGGTCTGCATGCCCGCTCGGGTTCGTCATTTCTCTTTGAGAGGGCACCTGCTGCGCTATAGCCTCCAATTGCCAATCTGCATATAGGTGCCTCTGAACCACCTGCAATTGCCAAATCAATCTCTCCATCCCTTATCAGTCTTACCGCCTCTATAATGGCAGTTGCCCCCGAGGCGCAGGCAGTTGATATACCAATAGCATGACCCCTTATACCAAATCTCATAGAGATATAAGATGATGCCATGCTGATTGTTGTTGCGGGCATAAGATATGCAGACAACCGGAAGTTTTGAATTGACTGCTCTATGGTCATTATTCCACCCCTGCTTGAGCCAATGATTACACCAGCAGAGCTTAAAATTTCGGAATTGATAAGCCCTGCATCCTCTATTGCCATTGCTGCTGAAGCAAAGGCATAATGTATAAATGGGTCAAGCCTTAGGATATCCTTTTTTGGAAGATAATCCTCAGGGGAGAAGCCTTTCAGTTCTCCAGCAATCCTGCTTGGAAGGGCTCCTGCATCAAACCTTGTTATATGCCTTATTCCAGAAAGCCCATTTGTCAGGCCCTGCCATGTGGTTTCTATGTTATTTCCAAGCGGTGTAACAACACCGATACCTGTAATTACAACCCTCTGCATTGTTCACCCCGAGAGAAAATCAGAGAATTCTCTCTAAATAGGAGAAACCCTCGCCCCCATTGTAAACTATATTAGCATATATGAGCTGTTAGCTCACAAAGGGGCATGAAAATTAAGGAGTATTTTTGGAAGCAAAATACTATAGAAAATTTTCGATGAGAGGATTATCATAGAAAAGGATGAAAAAGCTCACTCATTTTGACAACCGTGGTAAGGTAAAGATGGTGGATGTAACAGATAAACCCTCAACACACAGGGAGGCGGTGGCAAGGGGAACTGTATATATGAAGAAGGAGACCCTTAAACTCATCACAGATAAAAAGGTCTCAAAGGGTGATGTCTTTGAAACCGCAAGGCTTGCAGGCATTATGGCAGCAAAGAAGACCTGTGAGCTCATTCCGCTTTGCCATCCGCTTAACATCGCATCGGTCAGTGTGGATTTCAATGTTGACAGAAGAAAAAACAAAGTAGACATAGAGGCAAGGGTTAAATGCACAGGGCAGACAGGTGTTGAGATGGAGGCCCTTATGGCTACTGTAGCTTCTGCCCTTACAATTTACGATATGTGCAAGGCAGTAGACAGGGCTATGGTTATCTCCGACATTATGCTTATGGAGAAAAAAGGGGGAAAAAGCGGAGAATGGAAAAGACAAATCCTAAATCCGATCCCGAAACAACCTCGCCACTAATGCATTTATTGTCTTTCCTTTATTTATACCTTTTCACTTCAAAGCGATAAAGCTCTATATCTTCTTCTATGGATATACCTGCCTTAAGCCTTGCTATCCTTATCTGCTCCTCTACAGTATCAACACTTTCTAAGTCTGGCAGGAGGAGTCCGCAGCGCCCTCCACTTTTCACAATCACCCCATATCTTTTAGGGTCAAGCTCATTAATCCCCTTGACCCTCTCAGGTTTTGAAAGGACATCAACAGAGTATTCAAGTTCCTGAAGCTCTGAGGAATCAACAGGCAGAAATCTCGGGTCTTCTGTTGCAGCACTTATAGCATTCTGTATAACCTCCTGTGCAACATTCTCTCTGCTAGGCAAGGATGTGCCTATACATCCCCTCAACTGACCTTTCTTTTTGATTGATACAAAGACCCCTGCCTTCTCAGTCATTTCAGGGGTAAGTTCTCCGGGAGGCTGGATGGTCTTCCCTTCCCTCACATATGCCTCAACTGTCTCCTTAGCAAGCTCCACAATAGGGTGCACCTTACATCTTCCTATTTAACGAATAATCTAAGATAGCTAAGAGGGCAGCCTTTTCCATTGAGTCTTCAAATATATCAAGTTCTGCCTTTGCCTCCTTAAGGATGGCAGCAGCCTTTTCATAAGATTTCTCAATGGATTTATATTTATTTAACAGGTCTAAAATATAGCCGAGGTCTGACCTTGTAAGTCTTTCAGCCTTAATTATTGTCTTTATCTTCTCTACTTCATCTCGGGATGCCTCCTTGAGGAGGTATATCAGGGGAAGTGTAATTTTGCCCTCTTCTATGTCTTTACCAAGTCTCTTGCCCAGCATCTCCTCATCTGCCTTGTAGTCAAGGATATCATCAGCCATCTGGAATGTTAATCCCAGCTTTAAACCAAAAGATGCAAGTGCATTTTCTTTCTCCTGTGAGATGTTCCCCAAGAGGGCACCACTTCGGCATGCAGCTGACATAAGGATTGCAGTCTTACCTTTTATTATCCTCATATAATCTTCCTCTGATATTTCAGGGGCGCCTTTTTTGCTGAGCTGCAGAAGCTCGCTTTCAGTCATACCTGTGGTTGCAGTTGAAAGGGCATCTGTAATCTTCTGATTTTGAAGGGAATTAGCAAGCCTCAGTGCATTTGAATAGAGAAAATCACCAACAAGGATTACCACCTGATTGCCCCATATGGAATTGGCTGATGCCCTACCCCTTCTTAAACTGGCACCATCAACCACATCATCATGCAATAGAGAAGCTGTGTGTATTGATTCAATGCTACAGGCAAGAGGGATGCTTTTCTCTCCGGTGTAGCCGGCAATCTTTGAGCATAGTATCGCAAGAAATGGACGAATACGCTTTCCACCACCCATGAGAAGGTATTCCCCAACCTCAGACACTAAGGGTAAAACACCATTCATGATCTCTTTCATCTTTTCTTCAACTAAGGCGATGTCCCTTTGATAGTATTTCCAGATATCTTCTATCGTCATATCTTTTTAAAATCTGAAGTTCTAAATCCCAATCTCAAAACTCTAATCTCCCTTTTTGTAACTTATACAACTCTTTTGGCTTAAACACCCCTTTCTCAGTAATTATAGCAGTTATATACCTTGCTGGTGTTACATCAAAGGCGATATTTCTCACCCTTACACCGTAAGGTGCAATTCTATAGCCTCCTATATGTGTAACCTCTCTTGGGTCTCGTTCCTCTATCGGTATGAATTCGCCGGATGGTGTTCTAAAATCAATACTGCTTAATGGGGCTGCCACATAAAAAGGTATACCATGTTCTTTACACAGGATCGCTAAGGAATAGGTTCCAATCTTATTTGCCACATCTCCGTTTGAAGCTATCCTGTCAGCTCCAACAATGGCGAGGTTTACCTCACCTCTCTTCATCAGGGCACCTGCTGTATTATCCGTAATCAGGGTCACTGAAACCCCATCCTTCATCAATTCCCATGCTGTAAGACGTGCCCCCTGAAGCACAGGTCTTGTCTCATCAACAATGACATGAACCTTTTTGCCTTCTTCCACTGCCACACGAATCGGTGCTAAGGCTGTTCCATAACCCCCGGTAGCAAGCGCGCCAGCATTACAGTGTGTTATTATAGTATCTGCATCTTTTATAAACCGTGCACCCCATCTGCCTATTGCCCTATTTGTCTTTGCATCTTCCTCAAGGATTGCCTTTGCCTCCTCTATCAAGAGAGATTTGAGCCTCTCAACCCCTAAGGCCTTCTTAGAAAGAAGCAGTTTCCTTAATCTCTCCACCGCCCATTCTATGTTCACAGCGGTTGGTCTTGTCTTAAGCATCGTAGAGAGCACAGGCTCAAGCCTTTTATAAAATTCATTAAAGCCCTTTGCCTTTATCCTCTGTGCGCCCAGTGCTACTCCCATTGCAGCCGCTATGCCTATGGCAGGTGCACCCCTTATCCTAAGCCTCTTTATACTATCTGCAACCCTGTGATAATCATTGCAGATGATATATGAGAGCTTCTCAGGAAGTTTGCTCTGGTCTATCATTATCACTTTGCCATCTCTCCATTGAATTGTTTTAACCATTCCTTTATCCTGCAGGGAAGATGGTTGTAACCACCAAAAATGCGGTAAGAGAGATTACTGTAAAGACAGTTGCCCATGCAATATAGTTATAGCCTTTTGAATTTATATAATCACCCATTACCCTTTTGTTGTTCGCTAAGTTTATTACATAAAGAAGCACAAACGGAAGCAGAAGTCCATTCATGAAGGAGGCCAAAACCATAAGAAGGACAAGGGGTGCCCCAGGTATCAGCACCAGGATTCCTGCAGAGGATATTATAGCGGTGTAAATCCCTAAAAACTGTGGTGCCTCCTTGAAGGTCTTATTAAGCCCTGACTCCCAGCCCATTCCCTCACATATGACATATGCGGTGGTAAGGGGAACCACTATAGCCCCTAATAAGGCGGCATTGCCAAGGCATAAAGCAAAAAGCAAAAATGCATAATCCCCTGCTAAGGGTCTTAATGCGATTGCAGCCTCAGATGCCTCCTCTATCCTTATGCCATGCACAAACAGAGTGGCTGCACAGGTAAGCATTATAAAAAATGAGACTGTGTCTGTTGTTACACTTCCAAAGATGACATCTGCCTTGGTTGCATTGTAATTCTCTATCTTCACCCCCTTATCTGCAATGGAAGATTGAAGATAAAACTGCATCCAGGGAGTTATCGTTGTCCCAATAATGGCAACAGTTAAAATAATAAATTCATGGTCCCATTTCAGGGTTGGTATGAGTGTGCCATAGGCTAGCTGAGACCAGTCAGGTCCTGCCAGGAAGGCAGATATAATGTAACCTGTGTATATGAAACATGCCCCAAGCAATATCCTCTCAATAACCATGTATGTGCCCTTTGTCACCAAGACCCAGATGGAGACAGCAATCAAAGGAAGCACAAGATACTTACTGAAACCAAGTATCTCTACACTCGCAGCAAGTCCTGCGAAGTTTGCTACTGCAGTACCGAGGTTTGCAATAAACAGGGCGGTCATCACAAAGAATGTTGCCCTCACGCCATAATTTTCTCTGATAAGTGCGGATAACCCTTTGCCTGTAACAACACCTAGCCGTGCTACCATATTCTGAATCACAATCAAAAAGATTGTGGTTGGTATCATTGTCCAGAGGATGCTATAGCCGAATCTTGCACCTGCTACAGAGTATGTTGTTATACCGCTTCCATCATTGCCGATGTTAGCAGCTAATATGCCTGGCCCCATCACAGAAATAAAAAGGAGGACTCTCTTCCAGCGGCTCACACCTTCCTCCTCTTTTTCTTTGCGGTTGGTGGAAGGATCCTGTCTATGATGTCGTCAATTGCGACTATTCCAAGCAGAACACCTTCATTGTCAATAACCGGCAGGGCAACAAGATTATATTTTGATATAATCTCAGCAACAACCATCTCATCCGTCTCAGGTGTAACGGTCTTCAGTTTTGTCTCCATGATCTCAGCGAGTCTTATAGATGGTTCTGCTAAAAGGAGCTCCTTCAGGGATGCAACCCCTGTGAGTTTTTCCTTTTCATCAACCACATAAATGTAATATACAGTCTCTATTTCTGCTGCATCCTTTCTGAACTTCTCCATAGCCTCCTGAACAGTGATATTGGGTGGATATGCGATAAACTCGTTGGTCATCAAACCACCTGCAGTATCCTTTTCATGCCCTAAGAGCTCCTGAATATCCTCAGCCTCTTCCTTTTCTATGTGCTCAAGGATCTCCCTTACCGTTTCAGTGGGCAGGTCACTCAGGACATCTGCTGCCTCATCAGGGGGCATCATTTCTATAATGTCTGATGCCCTTTCTCTATCCATGTCTCTTATTATTTCCACCTGCATCTCAGGCTGTAATTCCGAAAGAGCCTCTGCGGCAGTCTCTACAGACAGGTCCTTAAAAAAGGTAGCACCTTCTTCACGAGAAACCTTACTTATTATCTCTGCGATGTCAGCAGGATGAAGGCGGGAGATCATCTGCCTGGGGATAGTCAGCGAAATGCTTGTCAGTCTTGGCTCCAGAGGCTGGATATAATCCCAGCTGATAAGATTATGTGTGATGGTCTTACCGAATAGCCTTATAAGGTCTTCTCCCTTGCGCTCTATGCCGAGCCGTCTGAGTATTCCTCTCATACCAACATCAACAGCAATAAGACATGCATCGCTCTGAAGTCCTTCTAACCTTACATCATTAACCCTTACAACCTTTACGCCGTTTACATCTACTATCTGCCTGTCAAAGATGTCTCTTACAATTAAGAGGTCATCCTCGGATGACTCATAGGGTTCAAGTGCCTGGGTATAAACCTTTGCTGATATAATGCGCTTGTTAAAAATGCTGATATCTTCCCATGGGAGGAGATACTGCATCTTTTTTTTCTCTATTATCAGGGCAGATATCCTGGGCAGGGGTTGTCCTTTGGTAACTATGAGGTCTTTGACATTTCCGAGCTCCTCTCCCTTTGGGTCAAGCACAGGTTTCTTTAATATTTCACTTACAAAGAGTTCACCAAAAAGAGGCATCTAATCCCCCTTACACTAATCATTAAAAGTATACCTAAGAGAATAAGTCTTCGGCAACCTTAAAGGTGTTCTGAGCCTTTTATCCTCTTTTCCTGAACCTCTCTCAGGATTAAACCCGTAACTATACCATTAAAGGCACCTGTTATTATGCCGATGAGGATAATTATAGGGCTTATAATTATGATTGCCTCAAGCCGTCTTACAAAAAACAGATATGCTAAGAAGAGCTGGACAAGGTTGTGGGTCAGTGCACCAAGGAGGCTTAACCCTATCGGACTCAGCAGCCTCTTAGATAAAACCCTCACAAACCACATCACAAATGTGCTTGATACACCTCCACCAAGGCTCAGAAGGAAGGCAGGCCCAAGAAATGTTCCGCCGAGGAAACTCCCCACAAATACCCTTATAAGTGTAACAGTCATGCCTGCCTTTAATCCATAAAGGAGCAAGGTGGTGAGGGTTATGATGTTGGAAAGCCCCACCCTCAACCAGGGGATAGGGGTAGGAATCAGCGCCTCAATGCTATGAAGCCCTATTGCATAAGCAGAAAGCAGGGCGATGTGAAAATTCTCTGAATGATTTTCTTTAATTGAGCTATTCATAAAAATATAGATTCAAGATGAAAGATAGATGTAGGATAATAAAAAAGCTTGTATCCTGAATACCTTGTATCGTGTTTATTTTAAAATGGCATCATATCGCTCATCCCTCTTATCTGCACCAACTGTCACAACTACCCTGTTTGGAAGACAGATTATTGCGCCCCTGTGTATCCATCCCTGATGTGTGCATAGTTTATCAGGACATGTGGCATCTTTTATACGAGCCTTCCGGGATTTTATTTCAATTACATTATCTCCGAGGGGTCCTCTCACTAAAACAGTCCTGTCCTCATCCAGAGAAAGGACATAGAGGGTTTTGTTTTCAGAACTGACCCTGACAACATTGCCCGGCTCAAGGAGACTCCGAGCAAGGAGAAAACCTGTTATGGTAAGGACAATCAACAGGAGAAGGAGAAGTTTATCCATCCATGTTACAATACCGAGGATGCTACAATGTCTTTTCAATGGTTATCTTTCCTTGCAGGTCTTTTGTAAGGAATATTTTTTTATTTACATCAACTATTATGCCGCTAAGGCCAAGGGATTCAAGCAATTTTATTCCCTTTTCAGGACCAAGAACAAAAACCCCTGTAGAAATGGCATCAGCCATATATCCCTCAGGAGCGATGACCGACACACTCATTGCCCTCCCTGCAGGGAAACCTGTCTTTGGGTCAAGGATATGATGATACCTCACTCCATCCTTTATGAAAGATCTCTGGTAATCGCCGGATGTTGATATAGCAGCATCTTTAAGATAGAGGCTAACAAAGATGTCTTCTTTTTCGGCCTGTGGTTCTATGTTTTCACTCTTCGGTCTTGGATTCTGAATTCCAACCCTCCATGGCTTTTTATCAGGTTTTAAACCATAGCCACGGATGTCTCCTCCAATGGCTACCAGTGCAGCCTTAATACCCCTTGACTTTATAACCTCAATTGCCTTATCAGCGGCATAGCCCTTTGCAATCCCTCCGAGGTCAAGCTCCATTCCTTTTTTTTCTAAAAATATCTCTGAGGTAGAATCATTTATCTTTATCTTTCTATAATCAACAAGTGGCAGGATGTTTTTTATTTCCTGAGGAGTGGGGATAACACCCGATATACCCTTATCTGAAAAACCCCAGAGCCTCATCAGAGGACCCACAGCTGGATCAAATGCACCGTCTGTATAATCTGAAATCCTTACCGCCTTTTTTATGATAACCAGAGTCTCCTTACTTACCCTGACAGGTTTATAGCCTGAGGACCTGTTAATTGCTGTAATCTCGCTATCCGGGGAGAAGAAGTTCAGGAGCCCCTCCAGCCTCTTTATTTCAGCAAACCCTGCATCTACTGCCTCTTTAGCCTGTCTTTTTGAGGAGCTCACAATGGTAATTGTGCAGATGGTATCCATTGATATTCTACTTTCCCTGTAAATCCTGTCTTGCTTGCTACAACCCGATAAAAAAAGTGAAAAGTGAATAGTTAATAGTGAGAAGACAAAAATCCTGAATCTTGAATCTTGAATCTTGATTTTTGAATTTTGAATCTTGAATTCTGAGTCTTGAGTCTTGAATCCTTTCACGCCACTGCCTCTTTCACAAAGAGTTTTCTTTTTAAGAGCTTACCTGTATAGGATTCAGGATTAAGTGCCACCTCTTCAGGTGTGCCTTCTGCGACAATCCTGCCTCCTTCTTCTCCACCCTCAGGACCTAAGTCAATTATATAGTCAGCACATTTTATAACCTCAACATTATGTTCAATAACCACCACGGTATTGCCTGCAGAAACAAGGGCATCAAGCATCTGAAGGAGCCTCTGGATATCCACAAAATGCAATCCTGTGGTAGGTTCATCCAAGAGATAAAGTGTTTTACCTCTGGACTTTTTACCGAGCTCCCTTGAGAGTCTCACCCTCTGCGCTTCTCCTCCTGATAGACTTACCGCAGACTGTCCAAGCTGTATGTAGCCAAGTCCAACATTCTCAAGGGTAAGGAGTTTATCTCTCAGGAGAGGTATAGGGCTGAAAAATTCAAGTGCCTCTTTCACTGTCATATCCAGTACATCGGCAATATTTTTACCCTTATATCTTATTTCAAGGGTTTCCTTATTGTATCTCTTGCCCTTACATACCTCACAGGGCACATATATATCAGGGAGAAGGTGCATTTCAATCTTAATCAATCCATTTCCCCTGCATGCCTCGCACCTTCCACCGGGGACATTAAAGCTGAACCTACCTGCCCTGTATCCCCTTACCCTGGATTCAGGAACCCTTGAGTAAAGCTCCCTTATAAGTGTGAAGACACCTGTGTATGTTGCAGGATTTGAGCGTGGTGTCCTGCCCAATGGGGATTGGTCAATATCAATCACCCTATCTATTTTTTCAATCCCTGTTATTCCTGCGTGTTTGCCGGGTAAATCTGTGAACCGTGAACTGCGAACCCTTGATTTAGTGAGGGGGAACTGTGAAGGCTGGCGAAGCCTTTTTGCAACTGCCTTATACAGGATTTCAAATATAAGTGTGCTCTTGCCTGAGCCTGAAACCCCTGTCACACATGTAAAACTACCTAAGGGGATCCTGACATCAATACCCTTGAGATTAAATTCTTTAGCCCCAAGTATTGTGAGATAACCCTTGGGGCTCCTCCTTTTTGCAGGCACAGGGATTGTGAGACTTCCACGAAGATAGGCACCTGTGATAGATTCTTTGCTTTCCATAATTTCATGAATGTTTCCATGTGCCACTACATGACCACCACCTGTGCCAGCACCCGGACCCATATCTATGATGTGGTCTGCCCTCCTTATAGTCTCTTCGTCATGCTCTACAACTATTACCGTATTGCCCATATCCCTGAGTATACAGAGACTGTCAAGGAGTTTTCCGCAGTCTCTTGAATGCAGTCCGATGCTTGGCTCATCAAGTATATAGAGGACTCCTGTAAGTGAAGAGCCAATCTGTGTGGCAAGCCTTATCCTCTGTGCCTCTCCACCTGAGAGTGTAAATGCGGCCCTCAAGAGGGTAAGATAACCAAGCCCAACCTTCTCAAGAAAGGAGAGTCTCTCTTTTATTTCCTTTAAGAGCCTTGAGGCTATCATCTGCTTTTCCTGGGGAAGCCAAAGCCTATCAAAGAAGCTGATAACCTCCTTTATAGATTTGCTGGAGAGCTCGCCTATGCTGAGTCCACCAATCTTCACATTTAATGCCTCCCTCCTCACTCTCATGCCACCGCATAGAGTGCATGGCTTAATTCTTAAATCCTGAGGTAACTCCACCTTATCCTCAAGCTTTGGGATTAAACCTTCAAAACCAATACCCTTACACTGAGGACATGCACCATAAGAACTGTTAAAAGAAAACAATCCTGGACTTAACTCAGGATAACTTATCCCGCACCTCTGGCATGCAAGCCTTCTGCTTAAGAGCAAATCCCTGCCTTCTTCAATTATGTTAACTATCATCATATCAGTAAAACTCAGGGCCAATTCAACTGCCTCCCTCAGACGCCTTTCAATGCCGGGCTTTATAATCAACCTGTCAATGACCAGGTCAATGTTATGCCTTTTATGTTTTTTAAGTTTTTTCTCTCTTGTGAGGTCTACCATCTCTCCATCTATCCTTGCCCTGATAAACCCTTTTCTCCTTGCATCCTCAAGCTCTTTCTTATACTCTCCTTTCCTTCCCATTACAATGGGTGAAAGGACCTGTATATGTGTGCCATGTGGAAGGGTGATAACAGAGCTTATAATTTCAGTTATGCCCTGCGATGTTATGGGACTGTCACACTTATAACATTTTATCTCTCCTATCCTTGTATAGAGAACCCGTAGATAATCGTATATCTCAGTGATTGTGCCAACTGTTGAGCGAGGGCTCTTTGTTATAGTCTTCTGCTGGATTGCAATGGAAGGAGAGAGACCCTCAATAAAATCAACATCAGGCTTTTGAAGTTGCTCAAGAAACTGCCTTGCATAAGCAGAAAGGCTCTCTACATATCGCCTCTGCCCTTCCGCATAGATTGTGTCAAAGGCAAGGGATGACTTCCCTGAACCTGATGGACCTGTGATGACTGTCAGTTTCTCACGGGGAATATTTACATCTATGTTTTTAAGATTATGAACCCTTGCGCCTTTAACTACTATATGTTCAAGCATTGGATACTCCAGTCAAAAAGAATTAGGTTTCCTCAAAACAGAAAGACATCTTAAAATGTTAACTTAATAACATTTCTCTTGACAAGGGAGCCTTAAAAATTGTTAAATCTCTAACAGTTCTTTTCAGGAGGTAATAGAGATGGGCAGAGGGGATTATTTCTTTACATCCGAGTCAGTGACAGAGGGGCATCCTGATAAGGTTGCTGACCAGATTTCAGATGCTGTGTTAGATGATGTTTTGCGTCAGGATCAATTTGGAAGGGTTGCCTGTGAGGTCTTCATCACCATGGGGTTAGTCATTGTAGGTGGTGAGATTACTACTAAGGCCTATGTTGATGTGCACACATTGGTCCGTAACCTCGTTCAGCAAATTGGCTACACCCATCCTAAGTATGGATTTGACTATGAAACCTGTGCAATACTGAGTGCAATCCATTCGCAATCTCCTGATATTGCCCAGGGTGTAGATATTGGTGGTGCTGGTGACCAGGGGATAATGGTTGGTTATGCCTGTAAAGAAACTAAAGAGCTGATGCCTTTGCCGATAATGCTTGCTCATGGTTTAACTAAGCGTATGGCAGAGGTAAGGAAGAAGAATATCTTATCTTATTTAGGCCCGGATGGCAAATCGCAGGTAACCGTAAAATACCGTAATGGTAAGCCTCAAAGTGTAGATAGTGTTGTCCTTGCCTGTCAGCATACAGAGGAGATTCTTGATTCCTCAGGGAGACGGATAACCGAGGAGGCAAGAAGGGAAATGATTGAGACAATCGTCAAACCGGTACTTGCACAATATCTAAATGAAAAAACAAAATACTATGTTAATGAAACAGGTAAATTTATTATCGGTGGTCCGCAATCAGACACAGGAATGACCGGTAGAAAACTCATTGTTGATACTTACGGAGGAATAATCCCCCACGGTGGTGGTGCCTTTTCAGGCAAGGACCCTACAAAGGTTGACCGTTCAGCAAGTTACATGGCGAGATACATTGCAAAAAATATTGTTGCCGCAGAGTTAGCTGAGAAATGCTCTGTCCACATTGCCTATGTCATTGGAATAAAAGAACCGATTTCTATAGTGGTTGACACATATAATACTGGAAAGATTGCTGATGATAAATTAACTGAAATAGTAAGGAAGACCTTTGATTTGACTCCACAGAGGATAATTGAGACCCTGAATCTGCGCCGACCGATATATTTAAAGACCACTGTTTATGGACATTTTGGAAGAGATGAGCCTGAATTTACTTGGGAAAAGACCGATATGACAGAGGCACTGAGAAAGGCAGCGAGGCTATAATGGTGGACTACGACATTAAAGACATCAACTTAGCCAAAAAAGGGAAGTTAAGAACTGAGTGGGCTGAGATGCAGATGCCGGTTCTGAGAAGGATAAGAGAAAGGTTTAGTTCTGAGAAACCCCTCAAGGGTATCAGGGTTTCCGCATGCCTTCATGTCACTACGGAGACCGCAGTCCTGATGGAGACACTCAAGGCTGGAGGGGCAGAGGTTGCATTATGTGCCTCAAACCCTCTAAGCACACAGGATGATGTGGCTGCATCCCTTGTGAGGTATCTCGGCATACCCACCTTCTCCATTAAAGGGGAGGACAGAAAGACATATTATAGACACATAGGGTTAGCCCTGAAGGCCAGGCCCCAGATAACAATGGATGATGGTGCTGACCTTGTAAGCACAATCCATCGCTCAAAAAGGAGGCTGCTTAACGACATAATTGGAGGGACTGAGGAGACCACAACAGGTGTTATAAGACTCAGGGCAATGGCAGAAAATGCAATACTTGGTTATCCAATCATTGCAGTAAATGATGCCTATACAAAATATCTATTTGATAATCGCTATGGCACAGGGCAGAGCACAATTGATGGAATACTCAGGGCTACTAACAGACTTATGGCAGGCTCCAGAGTTGTTATTGCAGGCTATGGCTGGTGTGGTAAGGGCGTTGCAATGAGGGCAAAGGGAATGGGTGCAAATGTCATTATAACTGAGGTCAATCCCCTGAGGGCATTAGAGGCGGTAATGGATGGATTCACTGTAATGCCTGTAAGGGAAACATCAGCAATTGGAGACATCTTTATTACTGTGACAGGCAATATCAATGCAATTGAAAAATCCCATTTCCCCCTGATGAAGGATGGAGCCATCATCTGCAATTCAGGACACTTCAATGTGGAGATAGCAATCAATGACCTCAGAAAGATGGCTAAAAAGGTAAGAAAGATAAGTGAATTTATTGAGGAATTTACCCTCAGGAATGGCAGGAGGATATATCTATTAGGTGAGGGAAGGCTCATAAACCTCTCAGCAGCAGAGGGGCATCCCTCCGCTGTCATGGATATGAGCTTTGCCAATCAGTCACTCTCTGTGGAGTATCTTGTAAGAAAGGGTAAATCTCTTAAAAAGGCTGTGTATCCTGTCCCATCCGAGATAGACAATGAGATCGCAGCACTAAAACTCTCCTCAATGGGAATAAGGATAGACACACTCACACCTGCACAGAAGAAATACCTCACAACCTGGCAGATGGGGACATGACCTTGAAAATCCTATTAAAATTATCGCTGAAACTCAGCGGCGGGCAATAGCCCCTACGCTGAAGTATATTTTGTTAGGCGTGACCGTTCTTGATTCAACCATTTCTTAAATGATTGCTGACTCTCTCCCGACGGCCTGCCAGCTAATAATCCTTCAACACTTATGTCTTCAACTATATCTTTCCAATGGATACCGTGGCCTCTCCCTATTAATCTCCAATTATTTCGCTCCTCTGGTGTAGCATGCACTGAACGAGGAAACCATTCCAGAGGAACCGAAATTGTTCTACCATCGCTTAGGTCTACGCTCAACGTGTCTTTTGTAACTCTTACGTCTTCAGCTTTTGGGATTTCTATTTCAATTGCCGAAATATTCATTCCATGCCTCCAATAACCTTGAATGATGCCCATTAATAATTCTATGAATTTTGGAAATCTCTAACCTCTTAAATCCTCCACTACTTTATAGTCTAACAGGATCAAGCCAGAATTTGGCAATATTATACCCCGTTCAACATGTAACCGTTGGCATTTGTTTTTAGGGTCTTCGTGTAAGAGTGTGGGTCATCTTGCTCTATATTTCCCCTTTTTGGCAATAATTATAATCCGCTCCATATCTTTTCCAAAACCGCATCAAGATTCCCCAATACCTCTCTATCTGAAAACCTGAGAACACTTATTCCCTCTCTCGTCATATAATAATCTATTTTCTTGTCTTTTTCTTTCCCTTCCGCACTATAATGCTGCCCGCCATCAACCTCAATAACCCTCAGACCTGCACCTCGGAGGTGCAGGTATCGGCTTTGTAATTTAGGTTCTTCTCCCTTTATGAAAGGGAGACTGAGGGGGATTGGACAATAAAAATCAGCAATATAGTTGCCTATAATCTTCTGCCTGTAAAACTGACATCCCTTTAATTGTTTGCCCCTAAGTTTTGACCATTCCCCCCTCACCCCCCTTTTCTAAAGGGGGGACTATCAACAAGTATACTGTTTCAGGAGAATTCTACCCACTCACATCCAGGAAGAGCCTGTTTTTATATTATCATTTTAATATCGTTTGCATAACAATTAGCATTTACCCCCCACCACTTATAATGCCTGGGCCTTCACCCTCGCACTTTGCATAAGTGCAGGGTAATTTAACTTGAGTCATTTGATATTGGGATTTAGAATTTGTTTAGCCCCATATTTAATACAGGGTCGTGCTTAGAATTTAGTGCTTACTTCGTGCTTGCCATCTTGTATTCCTGGTAGGTAATAACCTTGTTTTTGCCTGTCCTCTTTGCCATATATAATGCATCATCAGCAGCCATTATCAGGTTATCTTTCTCAATGGAATCCTCTGGAAACACTGAGACGCCTGCGCTCACTGTCAGATAAACTTTTTTATCCATAAATCTAAGAGGGTGAGAGGCTATGTTATTTCTTATTCTTTCCGCTATCTTGACTGCAGCATCAAGGGAGGTTTCAGGAAGGATTACTGTAAATTCCTCTCCACCATACCGTGCTGCGGAGTCGGTTGCCCTTAAGTTACTAATGAGGATATCTGCAAGTCCCTTAAGCGCCATATCACCTGCCTGATGCCCATAAGTGTCATTGAATCTTTTGAAGTCATCAATGTCTATCATGAGGAGGCTTATGTCTCTATGGTAGCGTTTTGCCCTTTTTAGCTCAACATCTAACACCTCATGAAAGGTTCTGTGATTGTTCAGCCCTGTGAGACCGTCTGTCTTTGCAAGATGCACAATTTTTTCGTGAAGAAGCGCCCTCTCAATCCCCATTGCAGATTGAAAGGTAAACATCAGTGCGGTGTCCTCATCTTCCTGAGTAAACCCCTGAGCACCAATCCTGTTGCCGAGTATAATTGCCCCACGGATTTCTCCCTCTATCATAAGTGGTATGGCTAAAAGGTTTTTAATCTCAAGGCTTCCTCCTGTGGGGTATTTGAGCTCCGTAGCCTTGCTCAATCTGTCGGAATCGACTTGTTTCAAGATGGATGTTTTTCTAACAATAATCTCCTCCATGAGATTGTCTGCTAATGTCCTCAGCTGACCTGCCTCATCTGTGAGTGATGTGCAAAAGTGGGTGATCTCACGCGTAATGGGGTCACTCAGGACTATGGCACTAAATTCAGATTTTATCAGTGCCATACTGTTTGATATCATTGTTTGCAGGACATCCTGAAGCTCCAGGTTATGTATCAAAGAACCTGTTAATTCATTCAATATATTCAGCCTTCTCACAACCCTCTGCTCCCTTATAAGTGCGCCTTCAAGTTCCTTTACCTTATTGTGAAGGGCATGACCCATGAAGTTAAAACTCTCCATTAACATACCCATCTCGGTGCCGTTTACTACAGACAGCTCCTCAAATCTTCCTTCCGATATCTTTTTTGTTGCAGATATAATCTGATGCAATGGTTCCACGATACTTTTTCTGTAGATATAGACGAACAGGAGGGCTCCTCCAGATGCCACTAACAGGGCTATAATGAAGAAGATATAAGCCCTTATTCGTATCTCCTCTATTTCAGACAGGGCTACACTGAGCCTCTGGGGCTCATGAAGATACACTCCCTCTGCAGAGAGCCTTCCTGCAATCTCAGAAACCTCTTCTATGCCTTTATAGATGCCCTGAAAAGAAAGGAATGCAATCAGGATGAAAGCCACCAGAAATCCAAATCCAATATAATAGAAGGTTGTTAGCTTCCTGAGGAACTTCATACTATATTTATAGATTTTTCCTTTAAGGATGTCATCTTTTTTGATTTTATCCCTGTGCCTTATACTGCTTGAAGGTTACAACCCTGTTTTTGCCTCTCCTCTTTGCCGCATATAATGCATCATCAGCAGCCTTTATCAAGCCATCTTTATTAATGGAATCCTCAGGAAACGCCGAGACACCTATGCTCACTGTTAAAGAGAATTCCTTGTCCACACATTTAAATGGGTATCTAAATGTCTCCTCTCTTATCCTCTCTGCTATCTTAACTGCAGCATCAAGGGAGGTCTCAGGAAGGATTACTGAAAATTTCTCTCCGCCATATCGTGCTGTTGAGCCGGTTGTCCTCAAGTTCTTAGTAAGTATATCTGCAAATTCCTTAAGCGCCATATCACCTGCCTGATACCCGCAGATGTCATTGAATCTCTTGAGATTGTCAATGTCTATCATAAGCAGAGACAGAGGTTTTTGATAACGCCTTGCCTTCTCAAACTCAACACCTAAGACCTCATGAAAGGTACTGTGATTATTCAGCTTTGTAAGCCCATCTATTTTTTTCCCAAGATGCAGAATCTTCTCCTGAAGAAGAGCCCTCTCAATCGCCACTGCAGACTGAAAGGTGAGCATTAAAAGGGTATCCTCATCATCCTGAGTAAATCCCTCAACACCAAACTTATTGCCTGCTATAAGTATTCCCCGGCTCTCCCCCTCTATCATAATTGGTAGGGCTAAGAGATTTCTAATCTTAAGGCTTGAGAGGTCTTTAAACCCCACTGCCCCCCTTAATCTGATGGTTGTCCCTTTATCAAGGACCTCCCTCATGAGATCTTCTGTGAGTGTCTTGAGGTTCTCTGCCTCATCGCTCATGGATGTGTGAAAGTGGGTAATCTTATGGCTAGACGGATTGCAAAGGGCTATGGCGCAAAACTCCGCCCTTATGAGGGTGAGGCTACTTGACATCATGGTTTGCAGGACATCCTGAAGCTCGGTACTATATATCAAAGAGCTTGCTAATTCATTCAATATATTGAGTTTTCTTATAACCTTTCGCTCCCTTGTAACTGTGTTTTCAAATTCCTTTATCTTATTTTGAAGGGCACGAGACATGAAGTTGAAGCTCTCCATTAATATACCTATTTCACTCCCCCTCATTGTAGGCAACTCTTCAAATTTCCCCTCTGCTATCTTTTTTGTTGCAGATATAATCCGCTCCAGTGGTTCCACAATACCCTTTCTTCTGTAGATATGGATGAAAAGGAGGGAGCCCAAGGATGCCATCAACAGGGCTATGATGAATATGATGAAGATGAGATAAACCTTTAATTGTGTCTTTTCTATCTCAGAAAAGGCACTGTGAAGTCTCTGATGCTCGGATGGTGAAAGTGTTACATCTTTTGTAAAGAGCTCCTGTGTAATCACAGAAATCTCCTCTATGCCCATAAAGATGTTCTGAAAAGAAGTAATTGCAAACATGATAATAATCGCCAGAAGTCCAAATCCAAGATAATATAGGATTGTGAGCCTGCCCAGGAACCGCATACTATATTATATAGAGATTTTTCCTTTCAAGGGTGCCATCTTTTTTAAGATACACTATCTCTTTGACCTGTGCATTTCTTATCATCCTCTGGCACAGGAGGCATGGCATGGCATCTGCAAAGCCTCCGTCTTCTTCAAATCCTGCAATATAAATGGTTGCATCCTTCATCCTTTCAGGAGGGGCGTTGATGATTGCATTCTGCTCGGCATGCACAGCCTCACAGAGCTCGTATCTCTCGCCTGAGGGGATATCAAGCTCTTTTCTTGTGCATTTGAGGGTGTCAATGCAGTTTGGCATCCCCCTTGGAGCTCCGTTATATCCTGTGCTTATTATCACCATGTCCTTAACAATCAGGGCTCCGTATTTTCTTCTCAGGCAGGTTGACCTTGAAGAGACCACCTTTGCAATCTCTATGAAATAATTATCCCAGTCAGGACGCATTAATTGCATTTTGTAAATCCACAGTCCCTGCAGACAAGGCATCCTCCTTCATGCTTTACAGCCCCCCCACACTCCGGACATGCACCAGCAATGAGGAGTGCATCCACCCATGTCTTTACTCCATCACCACCATTGCCTTTGTTACCCACCTCACAGTATTTCTCTATTGCCTTTGCAATTGCATCGGAGCAGGAAGATATACTTCCTCCTTCTGCCCATGCAGGACTATGGCATCTTATCCCCTTAAGCTGTTTCACAATCTCATGAGGCTCTATATTGCTTCTCAGTGCAAGGCTTATGAGCCTTCCGATTGCCTCTGCCTGGCTTGCAGCACAACCTCCTGCCTTTCCCATATGGGTGAAGAGCTCAAAGAGATTTCCATCCGCATCTTCATTAATGGTTATATACAGATGCCCGCATCCTGTCTTCATGAGTCTTGTTGTTCCCTTGACAACCTCTGGTCTTTTTCTCGGAACTATCTTTTGTAGGGGTTCGGCCCGCCCTGCTTCGCTAAGCGAGGTCGGGGAGTTCGGAGTTCCTGTTCGGAAGGAATCTCCGATTGAAAGGACTTGCCCTTCTCTACTGCCATCTCTGTAAACAGTAACGCCCTTACAGCCAAGACTATAGGCAAGTAGATACACCTCTTCAACATCCTTCGGGGTTGCGGAATGCGGAAAATTAACAGTCTTTGAGACAGCATTGTCAGTATATTTCTGAAATGCTGCCTGTATCTTTATATGGTCCTTGGGAGATACATCATGTGCTGTAATAAAGACCCCCTTTACATCCTGAGGTATTTCTTCAAACTCCTGAATACTGCCTTTCTCAGCAATCCTCTCAATAAGTCCTCTGCTCCAGAAACCCCTCTCTTTTGCAGCCCTCTCAAAATAAGGGTTTACCTCATAGAGCCTTGTGCCCTCAAGGACATTCCTTACAAAGGCTATTGCGAACACAGGTTCTATCCCGCTGGAGCAACCCGCAATTATAGAGAGAGTTCCTGTCGGTGCAATGGTTGTGATTGTGGCATTCCTGAGCTTCATCTTTCCGTTATAGATACTGTATTGAAAATTTGGAAACACTCCCCTCTCCTCAGCCATCATTGAAGACCTTTTCCTGCCCTCTGTCTGTATGAATCTCATGACATCCCGGGCAAGCCTTTCTGCTGAATCTGAATTATACGGAATTCCAAGTTGTATAAGCATGTCAGCCCATCCCATAACGCCAAGCCCAATCTTTCTATTTGCCTTTGTCATCTCCTCTATCTTCGGTATGGGATATTTATTTACATCAATCACATTGTCAAGGAAATGAACAGCCTTCCATGTGGTCTGCCTCAACTTTTCCCAGTCAACACCCATAACTCCTGAGGCATCACGCATAACATGGTTTGCAAGATTGATAGAAGCAAGGTTACATGACTCATAAGGCAGGAGTGGTTGTTCACCACATGGGTTTGTGGATTCAATCCTTCCAAGTGTCGGTGTTGGATTACCCTCATTAATCCTGTCAATGAAGACAATGCCAGGCTCTCCATTCTTCCATGCATGATTGACTATTAAATTAAATACATCCCTTGCCTTGAGCCTCCGCACACACTTACCTGTATGAGGATTCACTAAATCATATTCCTCGGCTTTTTCAAGTGCCTTCATAAATGCATCTGTCAAGGCCACTGAGATATTAAAATTATTGAGCCTCTGGTTATGGTCCTTGGCAGTGATAAAATCAAGGATGTCAGGATGGTCAACGCGGAGTATCCCCATATTTGCGCCTCTACGAGTGCCGCCCTGTTTTATTGCCTCTGTTGCTGCATCAAAGACTGTCATAAAGGAGACAGGCCCTGATGAGATACCCTTTGTTGAGCCAACTACATCGCCTTTAGGTCTTAGGCTTGAAAATGAAAAACCTGTGCCACCTCCTGACTTATGTATAAGTGCTGCATCTTTTACTGCCTCAAAGATGGATTCCATTGAATCTTCAATCGGAATGACAAAACATGCAGAAAGCTGACCGAGCCGAGTGCCTGCATTCATAAGTGTAGGGCTATTAGGCAGGAACTCTAATGATGTCATCATCCTCAGGAATTCTTCTTCAAGATGCTCTACCTCTGCCTGAGACCTCCCATAATTTGCATCTGCTTGTGCAATTGTCCTTGCAACCCTCCTGAAGAGCTCCTCGGGAGTCTCAATGACCTTTCCCTCCTCATCCTTCTTCAAATACCTTTTCTCAAGAACCCTTAAGGCATTTGGAGTAAGAGTAAGACCATTTAATACCTTCATAATTCACCTCTCTTCAAATATCTTCTTTAGTTTATATATTCCATGACAAGGTCTCTTACCCATTCATTGACCATATTTTCATCAGACATTAAAGAAGACAAAACCAAATTTATTTTCTGAGATTGCTTTTTTATTCCCCTCATTTTTAATCCAACCATTACTACTATTTCCCTCTATTTAGAGGCTACCTTAGATTAAACCACAATATATTGTATATGTCAAGAGGAAAATGCAGTTTTAAAAAGTCATTGATTTTTAAGATATTTTGCAGTGAAAATGAGGTTATAAAATGTGGATTAAAATATGACATGCTATAATATTTACATATGTCTGAGGCAAGGGAGGTAGATTTATTTGAGGGGACATCACAAGATGCCCTGCACTTTAAACTCCCTGTCTTTGAAGGTCCACTTGATTTACTCCTGCACCTGATAAAAGAAAACAAGATAGACATCTATGATATACCCATTGCCCTTATAACACAGCAATACCTAAAATATCTTGAACTGATGAAGGAGCTTAATCTTGAGATTGCTGGAGAGTTTCTTGTGATGGCGGCAACCCTGATTTATATAAAGTCCAGGATGCTTTTACCGCCAGATGAAACGCAAACAGAAGAACCTGTAGAAGACCCAAGGGCAGAGCTTGTGGGAAGACTCCTTCAGTATCAGGCATTCAAGGAAGCCTCTATATACCTGAGAGGAAGGGAAGATGTGTGGAGAAATATCTTTCACCGTAGTATACCTATGGAAGAAGTAGGTGCTGCTGATGAGCCTCTGCTTCTTGAGGTAAGCCTCTTTGACCTTATATCTGCCTTCAAAAAACTCCTCTCAAAAGCACCCCCTGAGACTATAGAGATAACGAGAGAGACCCTTACAATTGCAGATAAAATAAACCATATACTGGAGAGACTTGAAAAAGACAATGGGGTAAGGTTTGAAGAACTTTTTGTCGGAAATGACCCATGCCGAGAAGGAAGCTATACAAGGATGACACTTATTGTTACATTCCTTGCACTGCTTGAGGTTGTGAGGCTCGGGCTTGCAAGGGCATATCAGGAAAAGGCATTCGGAACAATCTGGATTGTAAGAGGAGAGAAGGTAAGCTAAAAGGTCTCATGTTAGAGAAGGGAAAGAAAAGGATAAAAAAACCACGCCTGCCTGTAGAGGCCCTCTTAAGGCTTAAAAAGACCCACGCACATAACTCTAAAAAATCATATAACCGCAGAGGGGAAAGAAAAAAGCTGAAAGGGATACTTAAGGATCTTGACCTTTAGTGCGGTTTACTTCCTCTTAAACATCTTTTTTAAGTCATCCAATGAAAAGGAAATCCTTGTTGGTCTTCCATGTGGGCATCTGTGAGGCTCCTCACTCCTATCAAGCTCATCAATCAACTTAGATAATTCTTCCCTGTTGAGGGTCTCCCTTCCCCTTACAGCCCTGTGACATGCAAGTCTTGATGCTATATTGCAGAGAAGTCTTTCTTTCTCTGAGATGCCTTTAACTCCTGAGCCTTTCTCATCAAAGATTCCTTCCGCAATGTCCAGGAAAAGCCCCTTCATATCTGCCTTATGGAGCTCCTTTGGAATTGTTCTTACAATTACATTGTTTCCTCCGAATTCTTCAATGTGAAGTCCGAGGTCATGAAGAAAATCTTTATAACTCATGATAATATTAAATTCCTTTGGAGGTAGCTCCACCCTGATTGGAAGCAATAGAGTCTCTACCTCTATCTCTGTCCTTTTTAAAAACTTCTCATAGAGAATTCTCTCATGAACAGCATGCTGGTCAATGATATGAAGAGCATCATTGGAAACCACTGCAATAAATGATTCCCCGATATGAAGATATGATGGAGTGGGGGTAACCCCTGAGGTGAAAAAGGCAGGCTGGGATTCACGAACAACTAAATCCTCATACAATCTATCCTTTGATGCTGGGGGCTCAAAATCAATATACTCTGCGGTTGGGATGAAACTTGTGCCTTTGACCTGCCACCCTCTCAGGCTGTTATGTATTGATGATTCTACTAATTTATGAATCTCATCAGGTCTCTCAAACCTAACCTCGCGCTTTGCAGGATGGACATTTACATCTACTTTTTTGGGGTCTATGTCAAGGAATAAAAAGAATGCAGGGTGCCTGTCTTTTGGTATTAATCCGCTGTAAGCACTATAAATAGCATGGCTTACCGTGGGATTTTTTACAGAACGCCTGTTTACAAATATATACTGATGACCCCTACTTGCCCTTGTAAAATCAGGCGCTGATAAAAACCCATAGAGTTTTATACCTCTACCTTCTCCTTTTATCTCAAGGAATTCATTAAATAACTCTTCGCTATAAAGCTGGATAAACCTCTCTTTAAGGTCTTTCACGGCATGCACATTGATAATATCACTACCATTGTGATTGAGGGAGAATGTTATTTCATGATATGCAATTGCCTTCTGCATGACGACCTCAATTATGTGAGAAAGCTCTGTGGTTGTGCTTTTTAAGAATTTTCTCCTCACAGGTGTATTATAAAAGAGGTCTCTTACCTCTATGATTGTCCCATGGACAGGAGGGGCGTCGGAGGCGACTCGTGCCGAGTCTGTGATAGTTTTTTCCTGTATTATGGTCGGCTCTATCTTTGTCCCGATGTCTGAATTTACACCTGATGTTATAAGGGTAACCTTTGATACTGATGCTATGGAAGGAAGTGCCTCACCCCTAAAGCCCAGCGTAGATATATTAAAGAGGTCGTCCTCTGATTTAATCTTACTTGTTGCATACCTTTCAAAGCATAGCAGGGCATCATCCCTGTCCATACCTGCTCCATCATCAGAGACCTTTATGAGTTTTTTGCCTCCATGAAAGACCTCCACAGATATTCTTTTAGCACCTGCATCAATGGAGTTATCTATCAGCTCTCTTACTACAGAGGCAGGACGCTCTATAATCTCGCCTGCAGCAATCTTGTTTATTAGCTCCTGAGGAAGGATTAGTATTTCAGACATCTCAGAACACCATCCATGGCTGGGGAAGGAAAAGCCTCTCATACAGCATAAGGGCAAATCTGTCAGTCATCCCGGCAATGAAATCGCAGACTATCCTCTCTTTATCACCGATTACCTCCTTTGGTATCTCCCTGAAGACCTCATCTATATGCTCAAGATAATAATTATAAAGGTCTGAAAGAATCTTCTTTGCCTTCCTGAATTCCTGTTTTGTCACATCACCTTCATATATATTCTCATAGAGAAAATCCCTCAATGCATAGGTTATATTCTTTATCTCCTTGCTCATCCTGATTTCTTTAAGCTCTGTCTCAAGGGATGTGTATATAACATTCTTAACCATTGTATCAATCCTCTTTGACTGGTTAGTTCCAATCTTAAAAAACTCCGAAGGGATGTCAGACTTTTTAAGCACACCTGCCCTTAAGGCATCATCAAGGTCATGATTGACATAGGCAATAACATCTGCAACCCTCACTATCTGTCCCTCAAGGGTTTCAACTTCTGCAGATGCTGAAAAAATCTCGCCCTTGCCTTTGGAGTGCCTGAGGATTCCTTCCCTTACTTCTACTGTAAGATTAAGCCCCTGTCCTCCTCTTTCAAGAACATCAACAACCCTCAGACTCTGCTCGTAGTGATTAAATCCCCTATGATAAATTTCCTGTAAGACCTCCTCTCCTGCATGACCGAATGGTGTGTGTCCGAGGTCATGTCCAAGTGCAATTGCCTCTGTTAAGTCTTCATTAAGCCTTAATGCCCTTGCTATTGTCCTTGCAATCTGTGAGACCTCAAGTGTATGAGTTAGCCTTGTCCTGTAATGGTCACCTTTTGGAGCGAGAAATACCTGTGTCTTGTGTTTAAGTCTCCTGAATGCCTTTGAGTGTATAATTCTATCCCTGTCCCTCTGAAAGCATGTCCTGATATCCTCTTCCTTCTCAGGCTTTAGCCTGCCTTTACTCTTTGAGCTCAGGCACGCCTTTGGGTGAAGCGTCTGTCTCTCAATCTCCTCTGTCTGCTCACGGATGGTCATGGGTCATTAGGTATCTTTCTCTATCATATTTTCTGCTTTTCTTTTAGCTTCCTCTAAATGTTCCTTTGCCTTCTTTCGTGCCTCGTAAGAAATTGACGGACTAAATCAGCGATTTTTTGCTTTGATTTCTTGGACAACTTTTTTTAATTTAATCACTTTCTTGAAACATCCTTTTAACCTTTCTCTGATTATCGGAATGCAAGAAATAAGACGCAACCCCCAGACCTACAAGACGCGACCCCCAGACCTAGACCTAGTTACCTCCGAGTCTTAAGTTTGTGGGAGTTATTGTTTTGGATCTATTCACTGCTTCCTAGAAACATCTCAATTTCTGCATTCTTAAGCCCAAGATAAGTTTCCTCTAAACCTGTCAATTCTTCTTTTGTAAGATTTTTTACGGGCGGTAATTGCCAAACATCAATCGGAGGTCCTACACCTTCTATTACTTCTATCGTCTCCGCGATTATTTTGTAAGCAAGAACCCCAGCCAATTGTAAATCGAGTTTTCCTATGGATTGGTATTTGCGTAACAACGCCAAAGCAAATGGTGCTCCACTACCAATAGCAAATGGAACTGTTGATTGCCACCGTACAGTACCATCTGCAAATATATAGAGGGTACGAGGATAATCGCGATACTCTATAAAGGCAAACAGTCCTAAATATGGCGGCTGTGGTTTCTTTTCTTCACTGGAGGAAGGTGTTTGAATTCCGACAGATAGGTCCTCGACGCATTTAGTAACGATGTCTCGCAAGGTAGGGCATAAATCCTGAATAGGCTTTTCCTTATCCGTCAATGTAGCAATACACTCTTCTACTCTCTCTTGAAGGATCGTATCTCCTGTCATACCCCAGATACAACTATCGTTCAATTTATGAATTTTCTTATACATAATCTTGATACCCATTTCTGTTGTAGCTTGTCCGTCAGATGCCATTACTAACCCATTCTTTGCGGGTATATGCACAATAAGTGTCACTTTATTATTCCTCTAAACATTGCGTTAACTGCAAAATCTGGTGCTTCCGTATACACTTTTCGTAATAATTCATGGAAACTCAGTCGGGAAACCTCATTGGCTACTTCTTTAATAAATCTAAGAATGTCAGGTGAAACCCTTTTTTCAACTTCTTCCACTTCTTTTTTACCTTTATCTGAAAGATAGTAATTGACCCATTGCGGCATTAGATGAGGCGGCTGAACGATAAACCTATTGGCTTGCAAATTTTCCAATACTGAATAGACTTCAAAACTGCATGGCCCATAAAGATAAGGCAAAAATAAAAAATAATCCCTGATATTTCTACCTGACCTATGCCAGATGAGAAAGAGAGCTTTCATAAGATGTATCCTATCGAGAGGATGTTGTCTAAGTGTTAATAAGACCCAATCGGTTTTCTCTAACTCCATGATAGATTTAACACCTCCTTTTATGACCAGGGACATCCTATTACAGGACATCTCCAATTTGTCCCAAATGGAACTGCAGGGTGGTTAATATTATCTGGTGGATTGTATTTGTGATAATACTCGCATTCCTTAAGAAATGCATCTCTTGAGGATGAAGCATACTCAAACCAGAAAGTAGTATATCCGTATCCCTCTCTTGAAGATTCTTTAATACGTGAACCAACATCTGTATCTGACCTCCCCACATACGATGCGGTTTTCCCGTCTCTTGAAAGAACATACACACCAGCAGATATCCGTGTTATATAAAGATCAACAGAATTTATTGAGTAAGGTCCGAACAACATGCATTTCCTTTTTTAAATCTATTATATCTTATCATAAACTCACAACTCCCCTCTAAACGCCTTTCTTAAAATTGCCTGCAATATGGTGTTAATGGAAAGTTCAGCTAAAATCTTTAAATATCTTCCTAAATAGAGCACTTATCTTTTGCCCAGAGTCCTACACATCTAATCGGAAATCCGTCTGAAGCATTTTTAACGGTACATATACCTTCGGGTGCATTACTCTTATAATCACAGCCTCTGCAAATCATTGCTTTATTCTACTCCTAAAATAAGCTTTTCCACTTCATTCTTGACTTTTTCTAAAACTTCTTTTGCCTCTTTCTTAAGTCTTTTTGCCTTCTCCCTTTTTTCAAGAACTTCTTTAACAATTTCCTCTTGGATGGGGCGAGGGGGAATAGGAACCCTAACAGTTTTTAAAACTTCCTGAGATAAACTTCCCATAATAGCTCCTACAGCTTTTTGTCTATATTGCTCTTGCACTACAAAGGTATTATTGACAATGGAAAAATAGAAGGGATTAACTTTTTCTTTTAGCCTTATACGCATAATCTCTGAACTAATTATATAACTTGTGTAGATCGTAAAATAGAATTGACCCCCCATCGTCATTTAAAATTGACCCCCTAATAAGGATATAATCTCCTTCTAAAAACAGGAAGGAGGTAAAGGGGGATGATAACTATGTATAAGTGGCAGCAG